>TARA_R110002095_G_scaffold213500_2_pt1 | contig 26130 bp, 24 predicted proteins | sample TARA_R110002095 | Tara Oceans TARA_R110002095 (sample SAMEA4397255) | marine metagenome | biome: Polar Biome; feature: [SRF] surface water layer (ENVO:00010504); material: water (ENVO:00002006), including particulate matter (ENVO:01000060) such as... | depth 5 m | reverse complement strand
ATACGATGGAAAAGTCGAATATCTACTATGGCATTCAGATGGAGGAGTTTGAATATAGGTACGGAGAGGGCGGAGAAGAGCTTTTTGCTTTTGATGGCGATGCCTTTATCGGGACCGATGAGCTGAAACTCCGGTGGGAAGGAAGCGGGGAACTGGATTTGAATGTTAATCGCTTCGAAACCCTTTCCAATCAGCTCGCCTTGCAAACTCCCATATCGGATTTTTGGGACATAAAAGGGGGCGTTCGATATTCGAGCCCCGAAGGGCCCGATCGCTGGTATGGTGTGGTAGGCTTGAGTGGGCTTGCGCCGCAATGGATTGAGGTGGATACGCATTTGTTCTTCAGTGAAAAGGGGAAGCTCTCTGCCGATCTCGATATCGAATACGAGATCTTGCTAACCAACTATCTGACCTTGACGCCTTCCGCGAATATTGATGTGGCATTCTCAAGTGATCGGGAAATCGGTGTCGGCTCAGGTATTAACAGCTTGGAGGCAGGCCTGCGGCTTAGCTATGACGTCTGGGATAGAATACTCTCGCCTTATGTTGGAGTCGTCTATGAACGCAAGTTCGGACAGACAGCAAATTTCATCGAAGCCGAAGGTGAAAGTGCCGATATTTGGTATGCCGTCATCGGCGCCAAGCTGATGTTCTAAGGTAGCACATTAAAGTTGCGACCGATTTTGGAGGGAGCTATCGGCTCCCTCCGGATGCCAAAAATCAATTGCAGAGATCGAAGAAAAACTATTGAACTTCGCTCTCTCCATAATGAACTTTCTCACCTCGCAGAAACCTGCAATGGAGATAATCGCCCTGACTGTCCAATAATTAGTGGAATGTCGAAATGATATAGCACACAAATGCAATTCCACTGGATTGGTATAGAAAACTGGTACAGGATTAACCGACGCAAGGAGGCAGTGTAGCTCTAACCCCTTGATATAATTATATCGGAAAAACGCGGGGTCCGCCTCCGCCATTTATTTTAAGAAACTATAATAAAAACAACAAGTTAAATTATTTTTCGTTGCATCAGTCCCCCAATAAGTCCCCCATTTCGTACGTTGCGCCTGCGGGGACGCCGCAGGCGCTAACTATTCTAATATGTCTGCTTCAACTCGCTGTAGTCACCACGCAGTTGCAATTTTATGGTTACATCCTGGCTGTCTCGATTGCGCCAGAACCAACCATGATTGCCTTTAAACGCGGCCATGATTTCACCTTCCGCCCCGGTCTTTCCTCTTCCTTTTTCATAGCTGATCGATTGACCTCCGCCATCACCGTGAAGGTCAAAATTTACCCGGCCATTTTCAGCAGTCCACTGATACTCAGCAACAGCGCCTTTTTCCATCACAAGTTTCCATTCAATACCTTGGCCGGGCTCGAGAGAAAAAGTGATTTCATCTTTCCACGTGTCTTTTGATTGCTGAGCATGTGCAGTGCCAATAATCAGACTAAAAATGTTGTCAAACACACTCGACTGTTTATCGGTCCCCTCGCTTGGCGACCTGTCCTGTTCAGCCTCCTCTGCAAGCTGGGCCTTTATTTCGCCCATCTCAGCAAGCCCAAGAAGACGTCCAACCCGCGTTGGGTCGATACCGTATTCTGCTGGCAATACGACGGTAACAAGGATAACGATGGCTGCCAAAAAGGCGATTATCGTGGATTTGAGGAGCTGCTTGGAGCTTGGTAGTTCGTTTACATCAGGTTTTTGAGAATTATGCATTTGTATCTCCATTATTCCGCTATATCAGGCGGAAACAAAAAATCCGGTGATCTGGTATCCCATCAGGACAAAGCCTGCGGACATCATCACCACATTTGCGGTATAGGCGTGCCGCCAGAACCCGACGGTTCGACGCCAATAGCCCATGGCAATCAGAATAGCGTAGAGTGCAAGTATCTGCCCTAATTCAACGCCCACATTAAAGGCGATCAAATTGGGTAATAGGCCTTCAGGTGAGATGTTGTAATCGAGAATCTTGGTGGCCAAACCCAGTCCATGGAAAAACCCGAAGATGAGTGTTGCCGCTTTGGTGTCGGGCTGAAATCCAAACCAACGCTGGAACGCACCGAGGTTATCAAGAGCTTTATAAACCACCGACAGCCCGATTATCGCATCAATGATATAAGCGTTTACATTCCATCCGAAGTAAACTCCCGCTAACATAGTCGTGGAATGACCCAAGGCGAAAAGACTTACATAGATGGCAACATGTTGAAGGCGGTACAGGAAAAACACGACACCGAATAAAAACAGGATATGGTCATAACCTGTCACCATGTGCTTGGCGCCGAGATACATAAAGGGGATCAGGTTCACTCCCCAAATCTCCTGAATATAACCGGCGTCACCTTCCGTAACATTATGAGCCATAGCATGAACTGTACTCAATGACAGAATCGTTAGAACAAGGCAGGAGAAGAAAATAGCCCGGTGTAAAGACAATCCACTCCAACCCATGTTGAGTTTGATCATTAAAAAATCTCCGAAATGTATAGATGAAACTGCGTTAACCGCGCTATACGCGGTAATCATCAAGACCTTGGAGGCCGTTCAAACGGGAATACATGCCATGGATTTTCGGGTGGAAATTCGCGACGTACAAGCGCGATAGGGTTTATGGTCAGCTGAGCCATATTCAGGGTAGGCATTATAGCAATACTATGATCATGTTCAGCCACATCATGGCTGTGGCCGTGTAAAACATGATAGAGATTTTCTTCCGGGCCGTGTGTATGGCCGTGATCCGCTATCATTTCTGCCTGTTGAAGCAAAGATTCAGTCGTGACTGGTTGATGTAAAGGCGCGGGCGCAACACACCATATCGTAATTGTCAGACACAAAATTGCAATGCATATGCGTCGCATCTTTTCAACAAATGAAATGCTGGACTTTACTTGCTTGTCGATCACTCGTTCGCCAATACACAATATACTATCTTGCCTCATCCTAGGGGGGAGGATATTGTATGTATATGACAAAATATGACACGCACGCAAGCCATGAAGCAGTAATTATTCGATTAAGAAAGGCGGATGGCCATTTGCGCGCCGTGATAGAAATGATCGAAATCGGCAAACCCTGTCTCGATATCGCGCAACAATTACAAGCCGTAGAGAAAGCAATTACCAATGCAAAGCGCGTCCTCATTCATGATCACATGGACCACTGTCTGGACGCGGATGGCTGGGATGCCGATCGCACAGAGCTTAAGGCAATTGCCAAATATTTGTGATTTTTGCTGATGCTGGAAATTTTAGCTGACAGAACATATCGCCATCTGTTTGGTGCGCAAATAGTGGCGCTGATTGGAACGGGACTAGCGACGGTAGCTCTGGGATTGTTGGCGTATGACTTGGCTGGTGATAACGCGAGTTTAGTCCTAGGGACTGCCTTTGCAATTAAGATGGTTGCTTATGTCAGTATAGCCCCGGTGGCGGCTGGCTTTGCGGAAAGAATTAACCGGCGCGCCTTTTTGGTCGTGCTGGATATCATACGCGTTGCCGCCGCACTCTGCCTCCCTTTCGTCACTGAAATTTGGCAAATCTTCGCCTTGATCTTTCTGCTGCAATCAGCCTCCGCCGCTTTTACCCCTACCTTTCAGGCAACTATCCCGGACATACTGCCCGAAGAAGACCGCTATACGAGGGCACTGTCGCTCTCCAGATTGGCATATGATTTGGAAAATATTGTCAGCCCAATACTTGCGGCTATCTGCCTGTCGATCATGAGTTACAATTCTCTTTTTATAGGCACTGCCGCCGGGTTCGCGGCGTCCGGGCTTCTTATCCTATCGATTATCCTGCCTAGTCCCAATCCATCTCAGCCACGCGGCATCTATGACCGTACAACTCGAGGAATTCGTATCTATCTGGCGACGCCGCGTTTACGTGGGTTGCTAGCATTGAATTTAGCAGCTTCTGCCGCAGGCTCCATGGTATTGGTGAATTCCGTGGTTTTGGTCCGTGGTTCGCTCAAAATGTCCGACAGCGCGCTGGCATGGACATTGTTTGCATTTGGCGCCGGGTCGATGCTTGCCGCTCTCTTGCTACCCTATTTACTGGCGAGAATACCGGACCGGACCGTTATGACAGGCGGTGGTTTTGTGATGATCAGCGTATTGATAGCATTGACTGCTATTGTTGCTTCGACAGGGTTGAGCTGGCCAGCGCTGCTTGCAGCGTGGTTTTTTGTCGGCTTGGGATATTCAACTGTATTAACGCCCACCGGACGTCTATTGCGGCGTTCAGCACATGCTGAAGATCGCCCTGCTATCTTTGCCGCACAATTTGCCTTATCGCATGGATGTTGGCTTATTGCTTATCCGACAGCGGGATTGCTGATGGCCGAGGCTGGAACCTCCGTTACGCTTTTGGCGCTGACCGTTATTTCCGGGACAGGCCTTGGAATTGCATTGCACCTGTGGCCGAAAGATGATCCCGAGATTCTTGAGCATACACATCACAATCTGCCACTGGATCATCCCCATTTAGGTAACAAAAGACGTCATTCACATCCTTTTGTTGTCGATGATATCCACTATCGCTGGACCACGCATCTCTAAACTTGCAATGCTTTATTCAGTCCAAAACAGCATCATTGCATTGTGCTAGTTTACATAATTTGCCAATCCGAGTGAAAACCAATAATAATATGTTCCGCTAATATTAGATGGTGGAAGGACAATTAAGTATTGCAAGGAGGCAGTGTAGCTCTAACCCCTTGGTATAATTACATCGGAAAAACGCGGCGGTTTCTCCCCGACTTCCCTCCAAGTCGTTGTCTGAGACCGTATTCGTTAGAGACTGCTTTTGGATAAATAGCGGACGTCATCTTCAACGAATACAAATGTTTGAATACAATCCTTAATCCGGTGTACCACCTTGAGCGATCAGCCAGTCGCGGTAGAGTTTTATGGTCGGATTGTTGGCGCTCTGGTTGCGGAACTGTATATGGAACGATCGTCGGCTTGGGCGCGTGAAGGTAAAGGGCGCTATTAATCGGCCAGCGCGCAGGTCCTCGCTAACGAACGCGGCTATAGCAATGGAAATGCCAACACCCTCAATTGCGGCTTGAATACACAGGTCCAGGGTTTGAAATTCTGGCCCGTTTTCCGGGTTGATCTTGGCAAGAGCACAATTGACGGCATCATCTTCCATTGTTGCCCGATATGCGGCCAACCAGTTTCTCCATTCATTCCCCAGCGGCACTGAATGAATGAGCACTGACTCCTGCAACATTTTTGCGGAGGCCAATTCTCCCGCTCCCTTCGAGAAAATTTTCGGGCTGCATACGGGAAGTGTTTCTATATTGAGAAAATGCGTGCTGGAGATGTCCGTCTGGCGATGATCTGTCTGAACAGAGGCCTTGTCCACTGGATCATCCAGCTGGATAGCGATATCGTGGTCAGTGTCTTGTGTCAGATCAACATCGGTCAATGTTGTCGACATCTGCACTTTGACATCCGGAAATTTCTGATAGAAGTCGGACCAACGGGGAAGTAACCAGCGGGCGGCAAATGTCGGGTGGCAGATAACCCGAACCTGATTATCATCCTGCCTTCGAGCCCGTTGAGTGGCATTCTGTAGGGCTTGAAAGGGCGGATTTATTTCTTGTAGTAATTTTTTCCCTGCATCAGTCAGCCTAAGGCCATGCGGGGTTCTGGAAAACAGTTTTATTTCCAAGTATTGCTCCAGTTTCTTGACCAGACGACTGACTGCTCCTGGAGTCACATTCATGGCTTCTCCTGCATGAGTAAAGCTCAAATGCTCTGCGGCTATTACAAAGCTTCTAAGAGCGTTCAAAGGTATATTGTGGATCATTCCAATTTCTTTCTTATGATTTTTTCTCATATCAATATGTGCTTTAATCGTTTGTAATGGCAACCCTCTGTTGGCACATTAACGCGTATCAAAATTACAAAAGGATGTGCTATGTCGCTCACTTCCAAGAGATTTCCAGATCCGGTTACCAAAGACGAGGCTGCCCTGCGCCGTGGTGAAGAACACGTTGCTGCCGATGCTCGCGGCCTTAATTTCTTTCAGATCGACCGCTCATTTCAGGATCTGCTGAAAATCTATCTCACAGCCGATGAGTACAATCATTTCTGGGAACATTTCGTTCGACTAGGTAAACTTGCCGGTGGTGAGCTCGACGAATGGGCTCATCTTTGTGACCAGAATGTCCCTGTCCTTCACAACCGCGACCGGTTTGGGCGCGACCGTCAATGGATTGAATATCACCCCGCCTATCGGGCGATGGAAAACATTGGCTTTTACGAATTCGGTATTCACGCCTCGGCTCACCGGCCCATTCTGAATTGGCCGACCCATGTATCACCTATGGTAAAATTTTCATTGCATTACCTGTTCAGCCAGTCGGAATTCGGTTTGATGTGTCCGCTGGCAGTGACGGAACTGGCGGCGATGCTGGTTCTCAAATACGGCTCGGAAGAACTTGTGGAGAAATATGGTAAACGGATGATTTCCCTTGATCCGGAGGAGTTATTGCAGGGCGCCCAGTTCATGACCGAAAAGGCGGGCGGATCAGACGTCGGCGCTAATGAATTACGGGCAGAATATGACGGTGAAAACTGGCTGCTCTACGGTGAAAAATTTTTCTGTTCTAACCCCGATTGCGGTGTTGCTGTCCTGCTGGCGCGGTGCGAGGGAGATCCGGAAGGTACATCGGGCCTCACAGCTTTTGTCGTCCCGCGCGATCTCGACAACGGCGAACGCAACCACTACCAGATTATGCGTTTGAAAAACAAGATGGGAAGCCGATCTCTGGCTAGCGGGGAAATCCGCTATGAAGGAGCCATTGCGTATATTCTCGGACAGCCGCGACAGGGGATCAAGATCTTGTTGGATCAAGTAAATATGTCCCGCTTGTCCCATGGTATGCGAGCTGCGGCAACTATGCGCCGCGCGTTAAATGAATCCCTTGTGGTTGGTCGCACTCGACACCTATTTGGGCGGCTGGCTCAGGAACAACCTTTGTTCCGGCGACAATTGTTGCAATTAATGATCCCGGCGGAAGCCGCCTTGTCGACATCCTGCTATGGAGCGGATCTGTTACGGCGTTCGGAAGAAGGGTCGAACGAAGCCGTTCAGCTTTTGCGGATCGTGACGCCAATGATCAAGATGCGGTCGAACCGGGACAATATGCAGGCCTGTGCAAAGGCGATCGAGATACGAGGCGGTAATGGTGTGATTGAAGACTGGACCAATGGCCGGCTTCTTCGAGACAGCTTCATTCCACTTCTTTGGGAAGGTACAAGTGTAATTAATGCCATCGATGTTGTTCGCCGGGCGATCGGTTTATCCAAGGCCAATGTACCATTGAGGGCGGAGTTGCATCGGCTCGTCGACGAAGCAATACAGGCTCCGCTTGAGTATCGAGATCGCCTCAATCGCCTCATGGATCAGGCCGTAGATTATGCAGAGGCTGTTGCAGAGGCAAAAAACGGTGAAAAATATGCCCGCCTCGCCACCTCTAAACTATACCATGCCCTTAGCGCCGCTTTATTGACATGGGAGGGAAGCAATATTGCCGAGGTCACCGGCGATGCCACCCGTCTTCTGATGTCACGCTTTATCGTCGAGCACTATCTTGATCCTGCGGACAGTCTTACCCTGCCAGAGAATGACAGCTGGGAAGAAGAAGCGTCAAGGCTGCTGTTGGACGATATCCCGATCCCATCAACCACTGTGCACGCCTTATTGTAGGTAATTCGACGGGAGGTTAATTGTGTCTGTCCCTTTTCTGTTTATACGCGCCGTTGCGGTAACATTAGTGCATTGGCATCAGAACGAATATACTCAGCCATAATAGTACTTTCATCATGGTCTGTCAGTTGCTATTTCTTAACCTAACCGCCGCTTTTTCGGGCCGGAGAAGTTCGCCTTGAGACCGCAGTCTGGTTAATGTGGATCCAATGTCTCCTTCTGGTACCGAACGGACGTCTAGCGACACTATCTAGAACGTTCACCTGGCCTAAGGCAGTCCATTTGCAATCAATTGCAAATGGACTGGACTGGTACAGAAAACTGGCACAGCATTTACCAATGCAAGGAGGCAGTGCAGTTCTAACCCTTTGATATAATAACATTGTAAAAACGCGGCGATTTCTCCCCGATGCTCTGTCATTTATTATTGGTATTTCAATGGTTTGAGATATTTTCATAAACCCTAGAAACTGTTGCGGGTATCAAATCTAAGTATCAATTTAACCAGAGCAGGACAATCAACCCTGCCCGTTATTGGCCAGAAACAGAACAAAATTAGTTATTTCTGGAAAGCTAGATCAAAAAAGTAACTGTCTCAAAAGGCATGGAAAGACGGTAATTAATTAGGCTAGCGGAAGGTGATATATAAAGAGCCGCCATTAAACCATGCAAGCATTTCGGGATAGTATGCTACAAGGTTGCATCTTGCACGCGAACATGCGTGCTTGTCCTGATACAGATCGGACTCAAATATGCAAATCCCTGAATGGTTGAAGCCTGCGCTTATGGGCGCGGGAGCAGGCGCTATAGCGTTGGCTATTATAGGATTTAACTGGGGTGGCTGGATGACGGAAAGTTCGGCAAATGAAATGTCGAGCGATAATTCCAGGTCGGCGGTTGCGATGGCACTTACGCCTTATTGCTTACAGAATTCCAAAAATGATCCCAATTCAATGGACGTGCTCGCCAAGTTTGGCGAGGCCAAAAGCTATAAACGGCGGGGGATCGTTGAGGAAGCAGGCTGGGCGACCCCGTTAGGAGCTGAAAAGCCGGATCGGGCACTGGCAGAAGCCTGTCAAAACGCGCTCGCGGAAAATATCTAGCTTATAATCCCGCAGGCGTCTCACGTCATGCGTGGTAAATTGCATTATAAAAAAAACACAGGAGAGACGCAGTGCGCAGCGTCTTCTTGAGAGAGTTTCTCGCGCTCTCCTCTGTCCTCCTCTCCCGACGGTGATAGGCGCGGCATTTGTGGTCATAGGTGCCGCTTACTGTATTCGCCTCGCCAGCACGCCCAAGAACTGTAGTTGCTTAGCCAGCGCGATCCTGCCGCTGGTGCCAAGTGACATTCAAGGAAACAAAATGTCATACGTTACACATCTGGAACAAACGCCAACTTCCAGCCATGAAAATAGATCAGCTATCGTAAAGGGCGACAGATCGGCGCTAAAATTTCCGACCCGAGCCATGCCAAAAACGGCCAACACAGCAATCGTATATTGTGAAGGCAACTTCGGTGCCATTGACGGTAAAACGGCCAACGGGTTGGTCCGTCATTCCGAGAAGTATGAAATCCTATCGGTTATCGATAGTGAAAAGGCTGGCCTTGATTCCGGCGCCGCCCTTGGAGACGCGCCGAACGGTATTCCCATTTGCCGTGACCTCACCGAAGCTTTGCTTCTGGCTGAAAGCCTGCCTGAATATTTTATATTCGGGATGGCGCCATCAAGCGGTATGCTGTCGACGCGTGAGCGCGGTCTCGTAATCGAGGCCATGAGCCATGGCATGAGCATCGTGAATGGCCTGCATGAATTCCTCAATGACGACCCCGTCTTTGCGGCGGCTTGTCTCTCTTACAATGTTACAATCCTCGATATCCGCAAACCGCGCGAAAAAAGAGACCTGCGCATGTTCAGCGGCAGAATTGCCGAGGTTACCTGTCCCCGGATTGCAGTGCTCGGTACGGATTGTGCCATCGGCAAGCGAACGACCGCCACCATTCTGACACGCGCATTGAACGAGTATGGCGTGAAGGCGGTGATGGTCGGCACCGGACAGACAGGATTGATTCAAGGCGCGCGGTACGGCATCGCTCTTGATGCCGTCCCCTCACAGTTTTGTTGCGGAGAGTTGGAGGCGACGATCGTCGAGGCTTTCGAGGCTGAAAATCCGGATATCATAATCGTAGAGGGTCAGGGAGCGCTTAGCCACCCGGCATTTTCAACATCATCCTTCATTCTGCGGGGGACCTGCCCTGACGGCGTCGTACTCCAGCACGCGCCCGGACGGACCTACCGATGCGACTTCGATAAAATGCCAATGCCGACACCGGCGAGCGAGGTTAACCTGATCGAGACTTTTTCCAATACTAAAGTCATCGGTCTTACAATCAATCACGAGAATATGGCCGAAGCCGAGGTAGACTTCGCGATCACTGGTTTTGAAAGTGAGCTTGGCATTCCCGTGACGGACGCGTTGACAAAGTCTTCAGATCATTTGGTGGAGATGGTTCTCGCATCCTTCCCGCAGCTCAGGAAGAAGGCGGTCGGCGTTATCAATTGACCACCCCACGTTTGGAAATTAATCTTTCAAAAATCCACCATAACGCGCGGTTTTTGGTCGATTTGCTAGGCCGTCGAGACATCTCTGTTTCTGCGGTTACCAAAGCTGTACTGGGCCTGCCAAGTGTCGCCAGAGAGCTGCTGGCCGCCGGCGTATGTGGGCTGGCGGACTCGCGTCTACAGAATATCCAGACGATGCGCCACGCCAAGATTACGGCGCCCATAACACTTATACGCTCGCCCATGATTAGCCAGTCGGTGCAGGTGGTCGAAAATACGGACATCAGCCTGAATACCGAACTTGATGTTATCTCGGAATTATCAAAAGCCGCGCACGCGCTGGGGCGTACGCATGGGGTGCTGTTGATGGTCGAACTTGGGGATTTGCGGGAGGGAATTATGCCCGCTGATCTTGAAAATGTCGTGCGCCGAACGCTGGAATTCCCAAACATTGTTCTCAAGGGGATTGGAGCTAACCTCGCATGTCGTTGCGGTGTCGTGCCAGATGCGGCAAATATGTCAGAATTATCAGCACTGGCGAATGCGATTGACGCTACTTTTGGGCCCGTTATCTCTATCGTCTCCGGCGGGAATTCAAGTAACCTCGAATGGGTGCTGGGAGGTGCAGATACCGGCCGGATTAATAACCTCCGCCTTGGCGAAGCCGTTTTGCTGGGCTGCGAGCCACTTCATCGCCAGCCAATCGAGGGGCTCTACACCGACGCTATAACACTCATCGCGGAGGTGATTGAGTCAAAGATCAAACCATCGCAGCCATGGGGTGAGATTGCTGAAACAGCCTTTGGCGAAGTAACTCCGCCAACCGGCGGCGGAAGCATTTCCCAAGCCATTTTTGCCATGGGGCATATGGATACCGATCCGGAAGGATTAATACCGCCGCCCTGGATCAAAATCCTTGGATCGAGCAGTGACCATCTTATTGTGGATACTGGTCGGAGCCATCTGCCGATTGGTACCGAAATTACTTTCCAGCTCAACTACAGTGCCCTAATCCGTGCCATGTCTTCCCCTTTCGTAGCCAAAAATCCTTTTTCAGAGGAAACGGCATTGGTGCATCAACTATCTGTATCCGCCTAACACCGGAACACTAAAAAAGTTCTGTGTTTTTCTATCGTTGAGGTTCTTAAACTTTCTCATGGGAAACATAAACCTCCATTTCCGTATATCCAATTCTTGCAATCAATTGCAAATCCACTGGACTGGTACAGGATTAACCAAAGCAAGGAGGTAGTTCAGTTATAACCCATTGATATAATTACATTTTAAAAACGCGGCGGTTTCTCTCCGACCCTCCGCCATTTTTATATGAACGGTGCTTTTTTATAGTTTGTTCATTTTATGCGTGTTTAAATATCTGTAAAATCCTCGCTTCATAATATAGTTTGGTTTTATGCGAGGTTTGCTTTGAGTTATTGGAACTTAGAAGGTCTGCTGGCTGGCCGAACGTGGGTTGGATATTTCGTACGAAACAATTCAACGCTGGTTTCTGAAGTTTAGCGAACCAATAGCCAGAACTCTTAAACCTTGCCGCCCTACTCCTAATGATATCTGGCATCTGGAAGAAATGGTCATCGTTATGCGCGGAAAACAACACTGGCTATGGCGAGCTGTTGATAGCGAAGGCGAAGTAATGGATTTTCTCGTATAATCAAAGCTGCCTAGAAATTCTACTGAGGTTTCATTGCGCCTACCGTAAGTTAATGTGACAATGTCAATTTCCATGTTCAAGTAAGCATTCTCGGACCAGAACGCGTGCACGTGAAGGCCGCTCAGTTTGACATTTATTAGAATTAGATAAAAAATACGTCCTCTTATTTATTGAAGAGTATTTCGCTCGGGCCCCTAATGATGCAATTGTCAAAACACATCGTGTTGGTGCTGTCTTTGGTTTTGTCTTTGTTTCTATCAACTGCGCAGAGTTTAAGCGCCGAAGAGTTGTTGGACGGCAGGGTGTTCACAGGTAAAATCGGCCCTGAAGAAAAGCCGGATTTATCGGACAGTCTTCATTTTAGCGATGGACATTTCTGGTCTGATATTTGCCGACGCTGCGGCTTCCTGCCAGGCTCCTACAGTTCCGAATTGACAGAAGACGGCATTACCTTTACGGGCAGTTTGACTATCAAGGTCTAGTGCGCGAAGACGGATCGATAGTGGTCTCAATCCAGTGGGAACGCCGCCGCTGGTACTGGACCTCGCGCCGTGAGATTGCGTTTCGAGGCATGGCATCATCCTCTGAAAAAGCTGTTTCTCTTGAAGCAATCAGGAAAAATTTGGACATCGCGAACTTAGACGATAATCCCTTGTGCGCACGCTTCTGAAATACCTTTGGACCGTCCGGAGGGCGTTGGCGCTTTACACTTTCCTTCTTCTAGGGGGGTGGATATTAGGTGATGCTCTGCAGGACGTTATCATCCCAGAGATGCGGCCCATGCACGAACCAATGATACATCGCATTGTAATGAGCGCCCTCATTCTATTCATTCTGGCAGCAGCGATCCCATTTGTCCCTGGCGCTGAAATTGGCTTTGCACTTCTTCTTGTCTTTGGCGGGAAAGCGGCACCACTTGTTTATGGTGGCATGGTAGGTGCTCTCATTCTGTCTTACTGCATTGCGCGTCTTGTGCCTGCCGACAGTCTTGGTAACTTCTTGCGTTGGCTCGGTTTGACCAAGGCCGCTGACCTTGTTTTTGACATCGAAGAAACTGAGGCGCAGGATCGAGCGATGTTCGTTGCCCGAAAGCTGCCAAAATCGTTCGGCGAAAAACTAGTTAGAAACAGGTATATACTGCTAGCGATGGCAATCAACTTACCTGGGAACACGTTGCTGGGCGGCGGTGGCGGTTTGGCGTTTATCGCTGCAAGGTCGGGACTTTTTGGGTTCTGGTCGTTTACATTGGTTGTTCTCTGTTCAGTCGCACCAGTCCCACTATTATTTGCACTGATGTGATCCCGACCCGCTGCGCTTTTATACCAGTCTTCTAAATTTCGTCCGTGGAAAAAGCGCGCAATTGATATGCGTCTGAGTCCTACAGTGCCATTCTAACGCGTCGCACCCGGAACAGCAAAAGCGTGGTTTTCCTGAGTGATGGGATCGACGACACATATAGCGCTGCGGATTTTTTGACGACTGCCGGATGAGAAGTAAAGGTGACGTTTCTGATGTTGCAGCAGATAAAAAACGGTCCGGATTTTATGTCCGGACCGTTTGTCTGCGTGATCTATTTCTGCGGTGCCGTTCAGGCGGCGCGGACCTCTTTCAGGAAGGCTTCGATATCCTGACGAAGGTTGCCCGACAGTTCTTCCAGGCGAGTTGATGCTGAAAGAACCTGCGAAGCGGCGGCGCCGGTCTCGCCCGTCTTGAGCGACACCTCCCCGATCTTGGAAGAAACCTGCGTCGTTCCGTTGGAGGCTTCCTGGACGTTCCGGGAAATCTCGTTGGTGGCGGCGCTTTGTTCCTCGATCGCGGAGGAAATACTGACGGTGCTTTCACGGATCGTATTAATCACGCCATCGATATTGCCGATCGCCGATACTGCTTCATCGGTTGCCGTTTGCATATCGTTGATCTGGCTGCTGATCTCGTCCGTCGCCCGTGCCGTCTGGGTGGCAAGGCTCTTGACCTCGGACGCGACAACGGCAAAGCCCTTGCCGGCCTCCCCTGCCCGTGCGGCCTCAATGGTCGCGTTTAGGGCAAGAAGGTTGGTTTGTCCGGCGATATCATTGATCATATTGATCACGTCGCTGATCTTCTTGGCTGTTTCCGCAAGCCTTGTCACTGATTGTGTGCTGCTGGCGGCCTCATTGACGGCCCGTTCTGAAACGTTATTCGCCTGTTGCACCTGGCGACTGATCTCGTTGATCGAGGAGGTCAGTTCTTCGGCGGCGGCGGCAACGGTCTGAACGTTGGTTGATGCTTCCTCGGACGCCATAGCAACGGCTTCCGACAGCTGCTGCGAGGAATTGGCAGTATCCGTCATGGATGTGGCAGTCACACGAAGTTCATTTGTTGCGAAATTAACAGTCTCCATGACTTCCTGAACCCGCCCTTCAAAGGCCTGGATCAGGTTGGCAATTTTCTCCGCGCGTTCCTGTCGGGCTGTATTTTCGGCCTGTTCGCGCGCCCGTTCGTCGGCTTCGCGCTTGGTTTCGCGTTCCCGCTCTGCCTGTTCGCGTTTTTCCTGTTCCTCGGCGGTGCGCTTCGCCTCGTCTTCGAGGCGGATTTGCTCAATGGCGTTTTCCTTGAAAACAAGAACCGCGCGGGCCATTTCGCCAATCTCGTCCTTCCGCTCGGCGCCGTCAATCTCGATATCAAGCTTACCATCGGCAAGATCGCTCATCCGCCCGGTCATACGTCCGATTGGCGTTGCAATTGCCCGTGTCAGCAGGATTCCGCAGACAAACGAAGCTGCAACCATGGCCACCAGCGCCGTTATGATGGAAACGGTGAATTTACTGATGGCATCAGCCTGTTGTGCATGGGACTGGAACAGGATTTCGTCGATACCGGTTCCCAGAGTCTGGACGATGGCGCCCATCTTGGCAATCACCGCTTCCGGCTCGCCGGATACTTCTATCGCGCGCGCCTGGTTGACCGTCAGATAATTGCGCATCAGGCCGACCTGCACATTGGCGTATTTGTCTTTCCATTGCTGATAAAACTGAGTGAAGTCCGTGACCAGCTTGGCGAAAGTGTCATTCCCGACGGAAAGTTCGGAAAGCTTGGTATGGAGTTGGTCCGTCGTCTTGTTTAACTCTTCAAATTTGGCAAGGCCGGTGCGATCCCCGGTCAGGAGGAAATACAGCAGCGCCTGGCGTTGTTCCAGAAAGGACTTTTGAAAATTCAGATATGTTGTCTGCAGCTCACTTGCTGCCCGGCCATTTTTATCGGCCGTTTCAATCTCCGAGATCGAGGAAAATGCGACGACAGCCATCGCGGCGGTCACAATCACAAGCAAGGCAAAGCTGAGCGTCAGCTTTTTGGCAATCTTGAGGTTATAGAGGAATTTCATGATACTAACGCACTTTCTTTAAGCAGAGGCTTTGCGACGGCTCAACTCGGTCAGGTTATATTCAACGGTGATCGACCCGATTGGCTGCTGTTTGTCATTTGCAATCGTCATGCTGACCTGCACGCGCCATGTCTTGGTATCTTCGTTGAATTCGGGCTCGTCCACAAAGACGGTATTCATGCCCTTGCTGAAGGTTTCCTGAAACTTGGCTTCATCGCCCTGCCAGAAATCAGAGGTGATGGAGCTTTGCCCGACATTGAGGCCGTTGGCATCCATGATGAAGATTTCGGCATAAAGACCGCCGGATGCCGCCTGGATTTGTGTAAGGTAGCTGGAAAGCGGGCTGCTCAGGGTTGCCGCGATCAGGGGCTGGTCCTGATTTTCCCGCTCGGCGCGCCACTGCTTGTCAAGATCGTCAATGGCTTGTTGATTGACGGAGCTATATTTCCGGTTCTGCGAATTGATAGAAATGCTGACGACCGGATTAGCCAGCCATTGCTTTAACTCGTTTATCGCGCCTGCGTCCACCAGATCCTTGGGCGGAGCATTCTCGGATGCGAATGTGGAACTGGTGGTAGCCGTTGCCAGTGTCAGGAACGCCGCCAGTATTAATATAACTTTTCTGCTCATAGTGATGAGGCCTCTCAAAATTTTTATCAGCTTAAAAATATTCTTTGTAAGCTTTACGATCCAAGCCCTGAATTTTTGGTTAATATGCGTGCGATCTGGCCATGAAGCGGTGGTTAATCGTGCAAAAATATCGTTATTTGCTCTCAAACACGACACGCGTTAAAAGCAAAGCTTCAAAAATCCGAGTGAGGGACTTTAAATTCTGTTACTGGCGGACCTTGCCAGGAATTGTTGGGAAGTTGAGAGCGAACATTTACACCAAGGCAATATTCCCGGTCTCCAGATCATAGATCGCGCCGACAATATCAATTTTTTTATCTGCATAATATTTGTCAATGATGGGCGAAGACTGTTTTAGATCGGCGACCTGCAGACGCACATTTTCAGTGATGGCGCTGTTTAGAAGGTTTTTCGGCTGGCTGGCTTTGGCTTGCACGACAGCTGGCTTGATCGCCTCAATCAAGCCGGACAAATGACCGGGGAGTTCCGCTTTATCCTTCAGGACGCTGATTGCGGCACTGACAGCCCCGCAATTTATATGGCCAAGAACCATAACCAAAGGTGTGCCCAGAAACTTGACACCATATTCCAGTGAGGCCAGTAGATGAGGGCTCATGACATTTCCGGCGACCCGCATGACAAAGAGGTCTCCGGGGTTTTGATCGAATGCCAGTTCCGGTGCGACACGTGAATCAGCGCAGCTCAGGATAGCCGCAATCGGAAATTGGGATTTTGCGCGGGCAGCCCGATCCGCCATGAAATCACGGTTATTCGGCGTATTCGCTGCATAACGAGCATTTCCGGCCATCAACCGTTGCAAGGCATCAGCGGGTGTGATCGCGTTTGCAGCTGCAGTCGATTCTGCGGCGATGGAATGCGTGAAGCTCCAGGGTGTAAAGGCTGCAATAGCTCCGGCTTTCAGAAGAGTGCGGCGTGAGAACATTGTTTCTGGTAAAATGCTGTCGTGTCGTTCACACATATATTCTAATCCCCTTCGGACCGGAATTTTTGATTGCTCTGGAAGCGTTTCACATAGGCTCTGACTCGTCAAGCAACGTCATTGACAATTACTGCTTCGCCAGTGCTAGGATCAAGTAAGAAATACAATAGGAACGCCGGTTGGGAAAGAATATGATAAGCACAACTATCACCGAGAATGTCACCAAAAGCGCGCGTCACACGAATTTTTACCTGTCCGCCGGGCCGGAAGATGGGCCGCTCATTATCTTCGTGCATGGCTGGCCGGAACTTTCTTTGAGCTGGCGTCACCAGCTTCCGGTTATGGCAGGTCTCGGCTTTCATGCTGTCGCGCCGGACATGCGCGGCTATGGCCGTTCCAGTATTTATAAGCGGCATGAGGATTATGCGCAACGGGAAGTCGTTGCGGACATGATCGAACTGCTGGACGCACTTGGCCGCGAGAAAGCGGTCTGGGTAGGTCATGACTGGGGCAGCCCGACAGTCTGGAATATTGCCAGCCACCATCCGGACCGTTGTCACGCCATCGCAAACCTTTGCGTTCCTTATCATACGCTGGAACGCGGTCTGGATGCCTGTCTGCCACTGATTGACCGGACGCTTTATCCGGAAGCTGAATTTCCGGCCGGACAATGGGAATATGTTCGTTTTTATGAGGAAAATTTCGCCAAGGCCTGCGCCGTCTTCGACGCACATCCCTATAACACGGCAAAGGCCTTGTTCCGCAAGGGTAAGGATGGTCATAGGGATAAGCCTGCTCTCACCGCCCATGTGCGAAATCAGGGTGGCTGGTATGGCGGCGCGACGGAGGCGCCGGATATCCCGCGCGATGGGGATGTCGTGAGCGAAAAAGACCTGAAGACATATGCGGCCTTTCTCAAGCGCAACGGATTTTTCGGCCCCGATTCCTATTACATGAATAACAGGGCAAACGCGGAGTATGCCGACGAGGCGCTGAACGACGGCTATCTCGACATGCCGACCCTCTTCCTGTTGGCGGAGTATGACTATACTTGCGAGTGCGTCCGCTCATCGCTGACGGACCCCATGAAGCGCTTATGCCGGAACTTGACCAGCCGGAATATTGCCTGCGGTCACTGGATGGCGCAGGAGAAATCCGCTGAGGTTAACGCCGCCCTCACCCATTGGCTGGTGACATCGGTGCCGGACGTTTGGCCTGGCTAGCCAGGCAATGGCTTGCCCGTTTCAGGTAATTAATTTCTATCGTTTATTATAGGCAGTTGAGAACGGTAAAATGCCATTGTCATATGTCATTATGCCTCCTCCCTCGCCGATCACCGTCCCAATTCAACAAGAAGATAAAATCCTCTTGCCAAGTCTTAATATATCTACTATTCAAGATATATGGATGAAAATATGACATTGCGGGCCCTCGCGGCCCTGAGCCAGAAGACACGGCTTGATGTGTTCCGTTTGCTTGTAACGGCAGGACCTCAGGGCATGCTGGCAGGAGATATCGGGGATGAGTTGGGGGTGCGTCAGAATACCATGTCGACGAACCTGTCCATTCTCCTGAATGCCGGATTGATCTCGAATGAGCGGCAGGGCCGAACGGTGCGTTATTTTGCCGACTTCGACGCCATGCGCGGCCTCCTCTCCTTCCTGATGGCGGACTGCTGCAACGGACGGCCGGAAATATGTGATCGCGTTTTCGAAGAAATCAATTGTTCTTGAATGTTGGATTAGGAAAATGACAGAACCCCTTTATAATGTTCTATTTTTATGCACCGGAAACTCGGCCCGCTCGATCCTGGCCGAGGCCATCATGAACAAGGTTGGCAAGGGAATGTTCAAGGCCTGGTCGGCGGGTTCCTTCCCGAAGGGAGAGGTTCATCCGGTTGCTCTTGAGTTGCTCCGGAACCTCAATTTCGACACCAGCTTTGCCCGTTCCAAATCCTGGGATGAGTTTGCCGGGCCGGATGCGCCAAAAATGGACTTTGTCTTTACCGTCTGTGATAACGCGGCGAATGAAGTCTGTCCGATTTGGCCGGGCCGCCCGATGAGCGCCCATTGGGGCGTTCCGGATCCGGCCGACGCAGCGGGCACGAAAGCGGAAATCATGGTCGCCTTCACGGAGGCTTACAGGATGCTAAGCAACCGGATATCGGTTTTTGTGAACCTGCCGATTTCCAGTCTCGAAAAGCTTGCCCTCCAAAAACATCTCGATGATATCGCCACCGCGGATGATAAGGCGACGTCGGAATAATTTCCCGTAACTCTCTAAAATAAAAGAGTAAAATAGTGACACATCAACACACTGACAACTTTCCGGCCGCTAGAAGGCCGGAGGTCGCCAAAATCGGCTTTTTTGAAAAATGGCTTTCCCTCTGGGTGGCGCTTTGCATTCTCGCCGGTATTCTGCTCGGGAATTTGTTTCCTGCCCTGTTCGAGGTCATTGCCTCTTACGAATACGCGTCGGTCAATCTTGTCGTCGCGGTATTGATCTGGGCAATGGTCTATCCGATGATGGTTAGTGTCGATTTCGCGAGCCTCTCTCATATCGGGGATCGGCCCAAGGGTCTCATCCTGACCATTATTGTGAACTGGCTGATCAAGCCGTTCACAATGGCGGCGCTCGGGGTGCTGTTCTTCGAATATGTCTTCGCCGACCTGATCGCGCCGGAGGACGCCGAGGCCTACATCGCCGGACTTATCCTGCTGGGCGCAGCCCCCTGCACGGCGATGGTCTTCGTCTGGTCGCAGCTGACGCGTGGTGATGCTGCCTATACCCTCGTGCAGGTATCAGTAAATGACGTGATCATGATTTTCGCTTTTGCGCCGATCGTCGCCCTACTGCTCGGGGTGACGGATATCGTTGTCCCGTGGGAGACATTGCTGCTGTCTGTTGGCCTCTATGTGGTTGTGCCGTTGATTGCCGGGGCGATCACGCGCCATCTGCTGATGTCGCGGAGCCCGGCGAAGGCAAGCGATGCGCCGGTCGAGGCGTTTACGGCGAAAGTAAAACCTTTCTCGGTAATAGGCCTTCTAGTGACGGTTATCCTGCTGTTCGGTTTTCAGGGTCAGGTCATTCTCGACAGGCCGCTGTTGATCGTCCTGATTGCTGTGCCGCTGCTCCTGCAATCCTACGGTATTTTCGCTCTCGCCTACGGGGCGGCGTGGGCATGGCGCGTGCCTTACAAGGTTGCCGCTCCCTGCGCGTTGATTGGCACATCGAACTTTTTCGAGCTTGCCGTCGCCGTCGCCATCAGCCTGTTCGGTCTCAATTCCGGCGCCGCGCTTGCGACGGTCGTCGGGGTGCTGGTGGAAGTCCCGGTCATGCTTTCCCTTGTCGCCTTTGCCAACCGGACGCAGCATTTCTTTCCCAAGGAAACAGGATGAATTAGCGCGATAATTTCCATCGCGTGCCCCAATAACTATCTTGTATCTTCAGGCAAATGCTGCATATTCGGACGCATGAAAGACACCGTTGCCAAGCCCTCGAAGCAGGTTCTCATCAAGTTTTTCCTTCTGCTCGCGTTACTCGGCGGATATTTCGCCTATCTCACCTATGAATTTGATCTGCTCACGGGCGGGGTGTCGGCACTGCTGACATGGAGCTTCTTCGTTCTTTGCACACCGATCGCCGATGCCGGCTTCCTTCTCGATTTCCCGTTGCGGCTGCTGTTCGGCATTCGCATGATCCTGTCGGAACTTGCGGTTTGGGCCATTGCCATTCTGGTAAATGTTTTTTCCCTCAGCTATGCGGCATCCTATTACGACACGACGCTGATCACGAAGTTATTGAGGCAGATCATCATCACGCCCTACCCTTACTGGGGAGTGATCGTGCTGTCGGGTATTGGCACATTTCTTTCCATTCGTTTTGGGGACGAACTGATGGATGTTATTCATCATCGTGACCGCAGATTTTTTCATTCCCATCAGTTCAAGCATGAGCTGGTTCTGGTTGCTTTCTTCGTCGTCGCCATCTTTGGCTATTATGAGTTGATCAAATCGCTGAACCTAGAGGGAAGTTTCTAGCCGGAAACACCAAGAAAAGGATAGGCTAAGAGTATGTCGGAACTCAAAATTGGTATAATTGTCGGAAGCATCCGGGAGAAATCTGAATCCGGTAGAATTGGTCATTATATCAAGGAATTATTGGAAGAACTTGATGCTTCGGTATCAGTGGAATATTTCGCTCTCCGGGATCTGGAGATTCCGCTCTGGAACGAGGACAAATGGAAAAGCGGGAGCGAGATGAAAGCCTTCTGGCAACCGATATCCGACTGCCTCAAATCCTGCGACGGATTTGTCGTGATCTCTCCCGAATGGGCCGGCATGGTGCCGCCGCATCTGAAAAACTTCCTGCTGATGTGCGATGGCGGGGAACTGGCCCACAAGCCAGCGCAGATCGTCGCGGTCAGCTCCGGCACCGGCGGCGCCTATCCGGTCGCTGAACTCCGCATGAGCGGTTACAAGAACAACTTTATCTGGTGGATGCCGGACCATGTGATCCTTCGGCAGGTAGAGAGCCTGTTCAGCAGCGATCCGGCCAGTGATCTTGACGGCCGCCTGATGGCGCGCCTTGTCTACGCCCTCACCTTCCTGGTGGAGACATCCCGGGCGATGGCACCGGTGCGGCAGAAGCACCAGAATCTCAAACTCTACAAGAACGGAATGTAGTCCCGGGACAACGGGTTTCAGAACCCCTGCACTGTCATGCCGTCATCGACCTCCAGCACGGAACCCGTCATGAAGTCCGATCCGGGCCCGGCGAGCAGCAGCAGCGCGCTGTCGAGCTTGTCCGGCGTTCCGACCCGGCGGCGCGGCAGCTTCGAAATGAGGCGCTTGCCCGATTCCGTCTCCCAATAATCTCTGTTCAATTCCGTCACAATATATCCCGGATTGATACAGTTTACCTGAATATTATAGCGGCCCCACTCATCGGCGAGGGCATGGGTCATATGCTGGACGGCGGCCTTCGACATGCAGTAGGTGATGCTCTGCTTGAGAACTCTTCTCGCGGCGACGGAGGCAATGTTGATGATCTTGCCGCCCTGTCCATGGCGGATCATGCTCTGGCCGACAGCCTGCGCAACAAAAAAGGCCCCCTTCCCGTTTGTATTCATGACGTAATCGAAATCCTCTTCCGTCACCTTTTCGGCGCGGCACTGGGCACTGACGCCGGAATTATTGACAAGGATATTGACCGGCCCCATCTCCGTCTCGGCGGCGCTCAGCGCCTCATGGATGCTGCCGACATCCGTGACATCCATCCGCACCGGCAGGGCGCGCCCGTCGAACGCCGCAATCTCCTTCGCCAGCGCCTCCAGCTTTTCGGTCCGCCGCGCCGCCAGCGTGACTTTCGCCCCCGCCCGCGCCAGCGTCAAGGCGAACTGCCAGCCGAGCCCTGAAGAAGCGCCTGTTACCAGCGCATGCCTGCCTTCGAGAGTGTGGGGCGACGTCATGTAATTTCTCCTGCTTCGAATTTGTTGTTCTTGTCTCTGACGGGCTTACATGATTTCCCCTCCTCGCGTCAAAATCAAGGTTCCTTTTCAACTTCCACCTCTTGCAATTTGCCGGATTTGGACAGATGCACCGGAAACTCACGTATTTTTAAGATTTTTTATTTAAAACGGGAGGGATTGACTATGGGAGACCCTGTAAAATGCGTTACGCCGCCAATCTTCTGGTTGTCTCAGACAGCCCGGCCAACACCATAGAACCCTGCCTTATTGAGGCAGGATATCGCTGTACGCGGCTGTCATTTCTCGCCATGTTCGAGCAGGATTTTGGAGATCAGTCGTTTGATCTCATCCTGATAGATGGGGAGAACAACGCCGCCAATGTCAATGTGAAGGACATTGCGATGATGGCGTCAGCCCATAATTTTCCGACGCTGGTTGTGGGGCCGGCGGATATCAAATGCCGTATCCAGACTATCTCTCCTGGTTATTGCGATCTTGAGCTGCTCAGTCGTGTCCGTGCCCTCGTCCGCCTTGAAACAATGGAACAGGAGCTTGTCCGGCGCATTGCGACGACGGAAACCTATGGGGTCGATATTAGCGGTGTAACCTCGCCGGAGCCGGATATCGGGGAGGCCAATATCCTGATCGTCGGCAACAAGACAGTCGTGCTTGGAAACATTCTCCTGCGTCTGGATACCCGGACGAATATCCATATCTGTAAGAACCCGGACATGGCGATCGATGATTTGCGGACGAGGCGCTTTGATGCGGTTATTCTCTCCGGGGTCGGCCATGGCGACAGCAACCTGCGTCTTTGCTATGACATCCGCGCCGACACAAAGCTTTATAACCTGCCGGTGCTGATGGTCCTTGAGAACTGTGAAAATCGCCGCGCCGCCTATGTGCATGGCGTCTCCGACATCATTCTGCATGAGACAGAGATGGATGCACTGGTCAACCGTGCCGGTCTTCAGATTCAGCAGCATCGATATCGCTTCGCCATCCAGAAACTTTTCCGCATTGCCAAGCCGCATCCGGTGGCGGACGGCCCGACGGATCTCTATTCCAGTGGCTTCATGCGGGCACATCTACCGAAGATGTTTTCCGAGCACGCGGCGCAGCACAAGGTGATGACCGTCGCCTCCCTTAAAATCGCAAATTTTGATGAGGTGACGGCGGACTATGGCTATCCGTCCGGGGACCAGCTTCTCCGACAGGTCGGCTCCACCCTCTCCAGCCTTGTGCGGGGGGAGGATTTCTGTTGCCATTACAGCACCGGTCATTTCGTGATCGCCCTGCCCGCCACCCGCCGGCAGGAGGCGATGATTGCCTTGAAACGGGTTGAGGGGGTTCTGAAAAACACAGACTTCGCGCTTCCCGGAACAGCGATGCCGATCCGGGCGGAACCGCTGATTGGTATGGCAGAAGTCAGCTCCGGTGACAGCATAGAAGATGTCGTCGAGCGCGGCCTAACGCTGCCAATGGTGGATGAGAAGGCGGCCTGAGCCCCATTTTGGCAGACTGATCGTTCCAATATTTTCTTGTCCCGTGCAATGGTGGACACTATATTCGGGATATGAAAATAGATATTGTCTCCGATACCGTTTGCCCATGGTGCTTCATCGGCAAGCGCAAACTAGAGGAAGCCCTGGCCGCCCGGCCGGATCTGGATGTTGAAATCACCTGGCATCCGTTTCAGCTTCATCCCGACATGCCCGCCGGTGGTGCCGATCGCAAGGAATTTATTGCGCAGAAATTCGGCAGTCAGGAGCGCGCAAAAGAGCTTTACGAGAATGTAAAGAATGCAGGGAAAGCTGTTGATATTCCTTTTGAATTTGGAAAAATAGAACGCTCTCCAAATACGCTCGATTCCCATCGGCTGTTACGCTGGGCCCATTCGGCAGGCTGTCAGGATGCAATGGTGGAAATCCTGTTCCGGCGCTTCTTCCTTGATGGCGAAGATATCGGCGATAGAGCCGTCCTGCTTGCCGCGGCCGAGGAAGCCGGCATGGATATGGATCTGGTGGCGGAATTATTCGACAAGGACGCCGATCGCGACCTTGTCAGTCAGGAAGATATGCGTGCCCGGCAGATGGGTATCTCCGGCGTGCCGTTCTTTATCCTGAATGATAAATATGCGCTTTCCGGCGCGCAAGATTCTTCCGCCTTTCTCGCAGCCTTCGACAAGATCGAAGCCGAGGACGGTCGGGCGCCGGAGTAATCACGCGGCGCGAGCGATCTTCGCGAGATTCTGCGCGAGCCAGAGCACCCCTTTCAGGCGATCCTCCGGATGCTCCCAGCTGCGGCTGTGAACCAGCTTGTGATCCCCGCGCAGTTTGGTCGATCCCGGTGCACGGGAGATGAACTCCACCAGTCCGCCCGGATTGTCGAACTTGTTGTCCCGGAAACTTAACACAGCTCCCTTCGGCCCGGCCTCGATCTTCTCGATATTGGCCTCGCGGCAGAAATACTTGATCGTCATCACCTCGACCAGATGGGAAACCTCGTCCGGAAGCGGCCCGAAGCGGTCCACAAGCTCGGCGGCGAATGCGTTAATCTCTTCCGCCGTTTCCTGCGCCGCGATCCGTCGGTACAAATCCATCCGGAGCGAGAGATCGGCGACATAATGCTCCGGTATCAGAACGGAGGTGCCGATATTGATGCTCGGGGACCATTTATCCTCCGCCTCCCCTGCACTGCCGAGTTCCGAACCGCGCGCATTGGCGACCGCTTCTTCCAGCATCTCCTGATACAGCTCGAACCCGACTTCCTTGATATGGCCCGATTGCTCATCACCGAGCAGGTTTCCGGCCCCGCGAATATCAAGGTCATGGCTGGCCAGCGTGAACCCGGCGCCGAGTGTATCGAGCGATTGCAGCACCCGCAGGCGCTTTTCCGCGGCATCCGTCAGGCGTTTTCGGGGTGGTAGCGTCAGATAGGCATAGGCCCGGGTTTTCGAACGGCCGATACGTCCCCTGATCTGATAGAGCTGCGCCAGGCCGAACATATCCGCGCGATAGGTAATCAGCGTATTGGCGGACGGGATATCCAGACCGGATTCGACGATATTCGTCGCCACCAGCACGTCATGGGCGCCGTCATAGAACGCGTTCATCACGCTATCGAGTTCCTTCGCCGGAAGCTGGCCATGGGCGGTGACATATTTCACCTCCGGTACATGATTGCGCAGAAAATCCCCGATGGAGGGCAGATCGGAAAGCCGCGGGCAGACGATAAAGCTCTGGCCACCCCGGTAATGTTCGCGCAGCAGGGCTTCGCGCAGCACTACCGGATCGAAGGGCAATACGAAAGTCCTGATGGCGAGCCGATCGACTGGCGGTGTCGCGATGATGGAAAGATCGCGAATGCCGGTCATGGCAAGTTGCAGGGTGCGCGGGATCGGTGTAGCTGTCAGCGTCAGCACATGCACATCCGAGCGAAGTTCCTTCAGCCGCTCCTTATGTGCGACCCCGAAATGCTGTTCCTCATCGACGATGACAAGCCCCAGGTCCTTGAACTTGACGGATTTCGCCAGCAGTGCATGGGTGCCGATCACGATGTCCACTTTTCCGTCAGCAAGATCGGCCTTGGCCTGATTGGCTTCCTTCGTGGTGACCATGCGCGAAAGCTGGGCGATCTTTACGGGAAGATCGGCAAAGCGTTCTTTAAAGCCTTTGAAATGCTGTCGCGCCAACAGGGTCGTCGGGGTGACAATGGCCACCTGCTGTCCGGCCATGGCGGCGGTGAAGGCTGCCCGGAGCGCAACTT
>TARA_R110002095_G_scaffold68955_1_pt1 | contig 26367 bp, 26 predicted proteins | sample TARA_R110002095 | Tara Oceans TARA_R110002095 (sample SAMEA4397255) | marine metagenome | biome: Polar Biome; feature: [SRF] surface water layer (ENVO:00010504); material: water (ENVO:00002006), including particulate matter (ENVO:01000060) such as... | depth 5 m | reverse complement strand
TGGCTCTGGCTCTGGCTCTGGCTCTGGCTCTGGCTCTGGCTCTGGCTTCGCTTCGGGTTCCGGGGTGGGCCCGCGCGTAACGTCCGGCTCGGGCGCAGGTTCCGCGGCAAGCTTGATGCGGATAGCCGGTGCGGTGTTGATGGCAGCCTCGCCCAGCGAATTGAGTTCCAGGGTTTTCTCGGGCGCGGCCACGACCAGGGCGCCGGCTGTAATTGCCGCTGCAAGCACCAGTAAAACAAAGCGCGAGGGTTGGGGTTGCAGAGTCATTCACCCGGCTCCGTCAGCAGCAGAATATCCGTGTAGCCACCCTTCTCAAGCACCCGGAACAGGGTTTCCAGATCCGCCATGGTGATCGTTTGTGCCGCAGCGATTCTCAGGGGGTGCAGCTCACTTGGGACAGGTAGGGTTGATAGGAGGGATTCTTCATCAAGGGTCTCTCCGGCAATCCGCCACCTGCCCCCGGCATCCACTGTCAGATCGGCGTCGGGTGGCCGCTGCTCCCGGATCTGCGTTGTAGCGGGGAGCTCGGGCAGTGGGTCGTCTGCAAGCTGGCCTGCCACGATGAAAAACATCAGCAGCAGGAACACCAGGTTGATCAGCGGCAGAAGCGCATCTTCCACTCGCTCCATCAGGGATTTGCCAGACGTAAACGGCGGTGGAACCAGGTCGGTCATGGTGCTTTGTCGTTTTCCCGCTTCCAGTGAGTATCGATGCCATTATTGGTCAGTTGGCTGAGCGCCAGGGTGAAGGCGCCGAGGCTGGCGTCATTCGTCGTGGCGAGGTTGACCTCGGTTATCCCGGCACGTGCAAGTTCAGGGAGGAGGTGCTCCAGTGGCATTGTCATGTCCTGCCACTGAATCTGGCCGTTTGCGGTAAGGGTCAGCTCCGGAAGCGGTTCGCCAGTCGCCGGACTCCGGGCGGAGGGATTGTTGGCCAGCTCCAGATAATCCACCGGCAGCAGGCGGCTGGTGAGCATAAAGAACACCAGTAGAATGAACACCACATCAATCAGCGGCGTGATGCGGATTGGTATCGGGCGATTCGGCCTGGGTTCAACCAGTTGCATGGGCGAATCGCCGGCTGCCGGCGCTGTCGTGGGAGAGATCGGCCGCGGGCGGGGTTGAAGCACACTCGCGGCTTGCCACTGCCTGCAGGGCATCAGCCCGGGCTTCGGCATCGCGGTCAACGGTTACGTTCAGGATTGAAACCAGGGTACTATTAATGGTTTTGTGAATGCGGCGTAAGCGGAATTCCACCCAGGCGGCCAGTGCTGCAAAGGGTATGGCGACAACCAGGCCGGCTGCAGTGGTGGTCAGCGCCTCATAAATACCGCCACTCAATTGGCTGGCGTTGGCGCGCCCTTCGGTAGCTGCCATGGCGCTGAAGGCGTCCATCATGCCCAGCACGGTTCCCAGAAGTCCCAGCAAGGGTGCCAGAGCCGCAATTACTTCAATGATTTTCAGGGGCGCCTCGAACGGCTCCAGTGACTGCTGTGCGTCCCGTGCCGCGGTTTCGCGAATCTGGCGCTCATCCTGCTGGCTGTTCAGTGCTTCAATGGTGTTGGTAACCAGGTGCAGCAACGGATTCAGCCTGCCCCAGCGACCAGCCTGCTCACGAATGGCGCCGGGCGACACAGATCCGGGGTTTTGTTGCCAGCGGATTACGGTTTTTTTAAGGCTGCCCGGCAAGCGGGGCGCGTATAGTGTCCCCAGCAACATCAGGTAGATAAAGGTGACGGCGCCAAGGAGAGCGATCACCAGAAGCACGACCATCACGGGCCCGCCCATCTCGGTCAGTTGAGCCAACAGGCCGTTGCTAAGAGGCGGGAAAATATCTGTCATTGCATGACTCTCAGGCACAATGGAGTGGATCTAAATAATAAAGATTATTATTTAATTTGCAAGGGTGCAACCCTGACGCCGGTGATGCCTTTGTTAGAATTCGGTCAGAAGTAAGAAGCAAAAGTATGGTTATGGTATTGGAATCGGGGGTAAAGATCATCACTGTTCGTCGGGCCTACCCGAACGTGTGGTTGTTGTGTTGATCAGGCGTTGGTTTGGCAGTCTGGTTAACCGGGCGGTTGCCCTGGTGGTTGTGGTAATTGTTCTCTCGGCACTGTTGGTCACTGTTGCTGGCGCCCTTCTCAGCCGGGCAGAGCTGGAGCGGCAGGCCCTTGGCCAGGTTGATACCATTGCCGCACTGGTGGCGGGGGAACTGAATGACAAGCTGGCGCTGAGGCTTGAAACCCTGAACCAGGTCGCCCAGGGCCTTACCATGTCTGCACACTCTCTGGATGCCCGCGCCCGTTTGCTGGTCCGGCGCCAGACGGCACTGCAGTACCTGTTTGATGGCATTTACCTGATCAATGAGTCGGGCCAGGTCCTGGCGGAGTACCCGGAATCCTTCCAGCAAACCGGGCTGAATGTCAGTGACCGCGAATATTTCCGGCGAGTCTCCTCGACCCTGGCACCGGTGATCAGTGAGCCGTATATATCAAACTATCAGGACAAACCCGCGGTTATGGTGGCGACGCCGATTTTTGATCATCGCCAGCGTTTTATCGGAATGATTGGCGGTGCCATCCGGCTGGATGGCGACAACTTTATGAAAGAGTTCATTAACCTCCGGATCGGTGAAACCGGCTACCTTGGCGTTGCGACCCGAAGCGGGGTGACGGTTGCTCACGGTCGTTCTGGCCGGCCAATGGCACCGGTGCGGGTTGCCAATCCGGTTTTGCGGGATGCGATGGAAGGTTTTGAGGGCACGCTGCAAACCCGGAATGGCGATGGTGAGGCCACGATTATGTCGGTACGGCAGATGACCCAGGTACCCTGGTTCGTGGCTGCGGTCTGGCCATCCCGTGAGGCCTATGCGCCGATAACCCGCACCGCGGATGCCTTTATCTGGATACTGCTGCTGGTGATTGTATTGATAGCGCCCATTGCCCTGTGGCGGTTCCGCCGGCTGATGGCGCCGCTGGAGACGCTGGGCAATCAGATTCGTGAGCGTCATCTCGGGATGCGGTCTGACCCGGTCGATGTATCTGGGGGTACCGAGATCCGACAAGTGGCGGAGATTTTCAATACCGTCATGGATGAGCGGGATGAAGTGCTGGTCTCGCTCGCTGAGCGCGAAGCGTTCTTTCGTTCACTCACTCAGAGTGCGCCTATCGGCATTGTCCAGACCGACATTCTGGGCCGCATCGAATTTGCCAATCCTGCTTTTGAAGCCGTTATCGGCCATCCCTCGGAAGACCTGACTCAAACCTACCTTGCAGGTCGCGTGCACGAGGCAGACCGTGACGCTGCCATTGCCGGCTGGAAACATGCGATCCGTAACCAGAGTGTGTTCCGGGGCCGGTTCCGTCTCGCGCCCCGAGAGCCTGACCGGCTGATCTGGGGAGACGTGATGATTGCAGCTATCCGAACGCCGGAGAAAGCACTGGGTACGGTTACCGTTGTCAGGGACATTTCCCATGAACTGGAGGTGGAAGAGGCTCTTCGGGATGAGCAGCAGCGGGCCGAGACCCTCCTCGGTGTGCTTCAGGAAGGGGTTCTGATGGTCGACACCGAGGGTGTCATTCGTTACGCCAACGACGCAGCCTGCCGTTTTCTGGGTGCAGAAGGCGAATGCCTGCTTCGCAATTTTTTCCAGTTGGTAACAATCAGGGACCGCGACCGCGAATTGACACGGCAGGAGTTTCTCACTGGCGAGGATCTGGGCAGCCGGTATGTAACGCTGTTGAACCCGGCCGGTGAAACCTTCGATATCGACCTCACCCTGCTCCACATTCGCCGGGGCCGCGAGGATGAACGCCTGGTCTTCGTGTTGCGTGATGACCGTGATCGCCGCCGGCAAGAGGAGCGGCTGTCCTGGGAGGCGACCCACGACAGCCTCACCCAACTGCTTAATCGCCGGGCATTCAATGCCGCCCTGATCAGGTGCATGGGCGAGGCCGGCCGCCAGGACGTGCGCTCAGTGCTGATGCTGATAGACCTGGATCACTTCAAACCGGTAAACGATGAGGGTGGGCACCTGCTCGGAGATGACCTGTTACGCCGGCTCGCGGACCTGTTCAAGGAATCCGTCCGCCAGTCCGATACCGTAGCGAGGCTGGGTGGAGATGAATTCGGCGTTATTCTGCCGGCCTGTGGACTTGCCAGAGCCGAGGCGCTTGCCGAGAAGATACGGGCGAATGTTGAAGATCTGCGCATAGAACACGACGGTCGGTCGTTTGGTGTTACTGCCTGTATTGGCCTGACCGAGCTGGCGCCGGATGACAGCGGTCCCAGGGAGGCCATGGGCCGGGCCGATGAGGGTTGCTATCTTGCCAAGTCCCGCGGCCGTAACGCGGTTGTTGTGGTGCCGTCACCACCAGCCGGCTGAGGCGCTGGCCTGCCACAGAAGGCGAACCGCCAGCGCGGTTAACACGAGGTTGAAGACCAGGCTGAACCAGCGGTTGCTCAGGGATTTCAGCACACGCAACCCGAGCCAGGTGCCGGCAAACCCGCAGGCAATCATGGCGAGAATGAATGGCAGCCATTCCAGGAACACAAACCCTGCCATTCCAAACACCAGTGCCTTGGGTGCATGCTGTAACGTCATGGCAGTGGCAAAGGTGGCAACGGTTTTGAACCGGTCGGCGTGAATCTGCTTGATAAAGGCGGCAACCAGTGGCCCGGTGGCGCCCACGAATAAACTCACGAAGCTGGTCAGTGCCGAGGCCAGAAAAACCCCTGGTGCTCCGAAAGCGCCCTTGGGCAAAGCCGGCCCCCAGCAAAGGTAAAGCACAAACAGGGCGATGGTGAGCTGCCAGATATGGGCCGGAAGATTCACCAGCAACCAGGCGCCCAGAGCCGCGCCAACGAGAACTCCGGGGGCGAAGGCGGCGATGACCCGCCAGTCCACATGGCGCCAGGTCAGTGTGGCCCGGCCAAGATTGGAACCCAGCTGGATCATGCCGTGCACGGGAATAATCGCCGCGGGTGGCATCCAGGTAGCCATCAGTACCAGCAACAGTACGCCTCCGCCAGCGCCCAGGCTGGCGGTAATCATGGAGGTGATGGTGGAGCTGGCAAGCAGGAAAAGCGCGACGGGAAGGCTCAGGCTTTCGGGAATAAACGCTATTTCCATTCACAGAATTCCGTTGGTTTCAGGCGCGGTGTGCGGCACAGCGCTTCGGTAGCCAGTTGCACATCGGCAACATAGTAAAGTGAAGCCAGCCCCAGTCTATCGCGGCCCAGATTGTGGAAGATCAGGCCGAAGGCAATGTCGCCCGCGGTAAAACGGTCATGGTTGTCGGCAAAGTATTCTGACGGCTGTGACAGAACAGGGTCTTCGAGCAGGGCCTGAACCCGTCCAACGCCGCCGTGATAAGCCTGGATCAGCAAGAGGCTGAACAGGCGGTTTCGTTTGCTGTCGGGCAGATCGCCGAAACGTTGCTGGAATACCGGCTCAAGGTTGCGAGCGTTCTGGTTCATCAGGCGCAGGGCGCAGTCAATCTGGGCCAGCCGGTGCCAGGTGTTTTTCGGTGAGATCTCACAGTCACCCAGGGCAGCGGGCGACAATTGCAGTATGCCCCGGGCGTCAGCCCGGGAATGGGCCCGGGCCTGTGCCCCGCTCTCGATCAGAATCTGGCCGGCCAGATACCGGGGCAGGGTTTCGGGCAGAGAGAGGCGGTTCTGGCTGTTCCGGTACTGTGAAACATAAAGCAGGGCATCATGAAGCGTGCCCGGCGCCCCACTGGTGGCGAAGGAAAGGTCATCCCAGGTGCCCCAGATCCGGTCGCCGGGCAGCGTCCCGAGGTAGCGGGCAATGGCCTCATTGATATTCACGTGTGGCTGGTCACAGGACAGGGCAAAGGGGTAGCCGGTTTGTCCGGCATCGCCCGGCACCCAGGTTTCCACGCGGCCCTTGCCGTACAGGGACTGCCGGGTTTCGTTGAGACGGCGCTGGGTGGCTTCGCGGTCATCCCCGTCACTGATCCAGGCCAGGAACTGGCCACGCATGTCGAATAGGATGTGGCGGCCGGAGCTTGAACAGTAGCCGGATTCCTTCAGCACCCAGCGCCGGATGGTCAGAATGTTTTCGAATACTCCCTGGCTGACCCAATAGGGCGATGCCCGGACAATTCGGGTCCAGTCGCTGTCGCCGGCCGGGATATCCTCACCCTCCTGGGCCAGGGTGGCTGTTGTTGCAGTCAGGATGAAAATCCAGGCCAGTTGGCGTAAGCTATTGAGAAATCTGATCATAAGTGTTATGTCCGTGACCTTCCCCAGAATACAATAACAAATGGAACCTGCCATGAAGCAATCCGAATACCTTCGTTACGACGCAACTGCACTGGCTGATCTGGTCCGCCGGGGCGAGGTAAGCTCCAGGGAAGTATGCGAGGCGGCCGTGGAACGGGCAACCCGCGTGAACGGTACCCTCAACGCCATTTGTTACCCTCAGTTCTCCGGCGCGCTCGGCCAGAACTTCCCCGGGCACGCCGTGTTTGCCGGCGTGCCCCTGCTGCTCAAGGACCTGGCCCAGGAGCAGGCGGGGCACCCATGTACCTATGGCAGCCGGGGATTGAAAAGGAACGTCGCGCCCCAGGACTCGGAATTTGTCCGCAGGGCCCGCAATGGCGGGCTGGTCTTTCTGGGACGAACCGCAACCCCCGAGTTTGGTTTAAAAGCGGTGACAGAGTCCGAGCTGTGGGGCCCGACCCGCAACCCCTGGAACACGGAGCGGACGCCTGGCGGTTCAAGTGGCGGCTCAGGTGCCGCCGTCGCAGCCGGTATCGTGCCCATGGCCGGTGCCAACGATGGCGGCGGTTCCATCCGGATACCGGCTGCCTACAACGGCCTGTTCGGCCTGAAGCCGTCCCGTGGCCGCATTTCCGTGGGCCCCTTCATGGGGGAAGCCTGGACCGGCGCGTCCACCGATCATGTGGTCAGCCGGACAGTGAGAGACAGCGCGGCCATGCTGGATGTGATAAGTGGCCCTGCTCCGGGTGATCCTTTTGTAATTCCGTCGCCGGCCTCGGCCTATGCCGATCTGATGCAGAAGTCGCCGGGCAGCCTGAGAATCGGCGTGTTCACCTCCTCTCCCTACAACACCGAGGTGGCCCCAGAGTGCGTTGCGGCGGTTGAAGAAACGGCGCGGGTCCTGGAGAACCTGGGCCACAGGGTCGAGTATGCTGCGCCGGAATTCGACGGCATGGCCCTGGCACGCTGTTATCTGGCCCTGTACTTCGGCGAAGTGTCGGCGCTGATGGCGAAGGCCAAAGAGCAGTTCGGCGCCAGTGACCGTGATTTTGAGCTGGATACCCGCCTGATCGGCATGCTGGGCCAAACCATGCCGCTGTCGGAGTATGTTCGTCGTCGCCAGCAGTGGAATGAATTTGCCCGGGCCCTGGGGGCCTTTTTCGGCAGCTATGATCTCTATCTCAGTCCCACCACCGGGCAACTGCCGGCGGTGATCGGGGAACTGGAGACACCGCCTCATCTGAAACTGGCGGCCCGGCTGATGCTCAGGCTCAATGCAGGCAAGCTTGTGCACCGATCCGGCCAGGTAGACCAGATGGCGCTGGAAAGCCTGGCCCGTACGCCATTCACCCAACTGGCGAACCTCACCGGAACACCGGCCATGTCTGTCCCCATGCACTGGACTTCCGGAGGCTTGCCGGTTGGTGTCCAGTTCGGTGCGCGCCACGGGGCCGAAGCGGTTTTGCTTCAGTTGGCGGCCCAGCTGGAAGAGGCAAACCCCTGGTTCAGCAACTACGAAAAGCTTGAGGATGCGTTCTGAGGCAACAGGGGTTGTGATCCGGCTGGTGAAACTCCACGTTTATCTTTGCACGCGGAACAGGCTATGCTGTCAGACAGGAAGGCCCTTCTTCCTGACAGATCCTGATGGCATCGAGGAGGCGAGCGTATTATGAACCAACCGATGGCAATCGACGAACTGGTATCAGTAGCACAGGCCGAAGCCATGGGGGAGCTTGACGCCCCGATGATGGCCATTGTCCTGTCCAGCGAACAAAGCTATGACTTGCCCATTAATTCCCTTGAAACCGATGCCGACAAGGCCCGCTGGGGGTTAATCCTCCGCGCCGCCCGCGAGCATGTTGAGGCGGATGCCGTGGCCGTGCTCTATCCGGCCTGGACGACCATCCGCCATAAGAAACCGGGAGTGGAAGCCGAAGCGGCCTCCGGGGAGGTGCCGGACGAGTCCGATGGCCCTGACGACTCTGACGACTCAGGCGGGCCTATCGATACCCTGTTCGTGCAGTTGCACACCCGGGACCATGTTTACTGGCGGGGTTTTGAACAGATCCGGGACCCCAAACACCAGCGCATTATCGGCTTCCGCCGGATCAAGGCGTTGTCCACCGACTACAAGCGTGATGAAGCGCCTTCGGTTGCGTCGTGGCTGAGTACGCTGTTTGAGCCGCTGCCGGAAGAAGGCGCGGAGACCGATGTGGACCGCGAACTGGCGGATCTTCTGGAGGAGCCCGAAGTGAGTGCTGCGCTCTACCCAAGGCAGATGCGGGCCCTGCATTGACAGGCACGCCCTTTGTCCGGGGCAAGGGCCCCGGATATCAGCGGCTGGAGAGCAATGTAAGGCAAAGCTGGGCGTTCCGGATAAAATGACCGAATGCTGCCAGCTGCTCCTTCGAGGGCACATAGGCGCAGGCTGCGTTGTCCGCGTAGAACAAGCCTACCAGCCGACCGTTAGCTGTGATCGGGCCGGTCAGCGCCGGCACCTTGCCAAGCCACCGATCATAAGGCACGCCCTCCGATGTCGGTTCGGGTTCATAAATGGTGCAGTGGGCAAGGGGTAGAAGTGAGCCCAGGGGCCCCGTTCCATCTTTCTGAATGACCAGATTCCCGCGCCATTCCTCAGTTCCGCGCCCGCCCAGTTTCCGCGGCACCAGTTCGTTACCGGTCCGGTCGCTCATCAAAAGGGCCACCCGCTGCATGCCGATTGACCTGTGGATACCTTCGATCACAAGCTGGCACACCTCGTTGATGTCCGGTTTTTCCGTGAGGCACTGGCTTAACTCCCGCAGGATTTCCAACTGCAGTTCGGCGTCCATGTCCGGTGCCCGCGCGGCATCACCTGAGCCTCGTTCCGCGCCCGGCATCATGGCCGTGACCTGGGGAATGCCCAGGGAGACCGCGACGCGAGTCGCTTCCGAGGCGTTTACCTTGAGCTGATCCCGGACCACGGCCGGGCTTTCTCCGATGTCCCTGCCAAGCTGCTCCAGAACCTTGTTCATTTCCGGGCCGCTCCAGCCCTGCTCGGACAGCCTGGCCATCTCTGCGGAATTGCGCACCAGGCTGGACGCCGCGGAATTGGCCTGGCCCGGGGAAACGACATCCCGGATGAACGGCCCCAACGACCAGGCCTCTACCAGACCGCGGGTAATTTCGGTAAACGTTGTATGCAATACCGACTTTTGCGCTTCCACCGGGGGCTCATCCAGCCGCAGTCGTTCCTCCAGTTCGGTGGCCTGCTGAGTTTCGCAGGACCAGAATGCCAACTCGCCAATATTCATCAGCAACGCCCCGATGAACACTTCCTCCAGCGCGGTTTCATTCCTTTTGGGCATCAGGCTCCGGGCCTGCACGGCCGCATGAATTGCCCGGGCCAGGCAGCGCAGCAAATGGGGGCGGTCATTGCGCTGCAAAAGCGTGTCTACGATCAGTGAGGAAATCGCCATGGATTTCACGGCGTCGAAACCGATCAGGGTAATGGCCCGGCTGACGGTGCTCACCTGGGTGCGGGTCTGGTTGTAGAATACGGTATTGGACAGCCGCAGCACCTGGGAGGTCAGTTGGGCATCATTGAGGATAACGTTGGCCAGTTCGTTGACGGTGCTGTTCCGGCTGTCCGTCAGTTCGTTGATGCGCCGGAGCGTATTTGCCAGTACCGGTAGCTCGACTTTGCTGAGATAGGTGACCCATGCCTGGGTGGAGTTCATCCTTGGGGGCGTTGATTGTTTTTCGTTGGTCACGTTAGTGAGTCTCTGGGCAGCGCGCCTCTGGGAAATGGAAGGTTATGCTTTGGCCCACAGTCTAGTTCAGGCGGGTGTCCGGTGTCAGGTAACCGTTTATGTAGGGATATCTACCCACCCGGCGACTTCTGCCGGAATTCGGGTTTGCCCGCCGTATCGGCTATAATCGCCGGTTTTAACGCTGCACCCACAAGGCGCTGACCGTGATTGTATTTGACCAGGTACAGAAGTCGTATCAGGTAGGCGGCCGGGCGATCCCCGCGCTACACCCCACCGATATGACCATAGAAACCGGCGAGGTATTCGGCATCGTTGGCCACTCCGGCGCGGGCAAATCGACGCTGGTGCGTCTGATCAACCTGCTGGAACCACCCACCGGCGGCCGCATTCTGATCGACGATGAGAATATTACCGATTATGACGCCGCCGAACTGCGGGCCTTCCGCCGTAAAGTCGGAATGATTTTCCAGCATTTTAACCTGCTGTCTTCGAAAACCGTGGCCGACAACATTGCCTTCCCCATGAAGCTGGCGGGCATCTACCCGAAAACGGACATCCGGGAGCGGGTCCGGGAATTGCTGGCCCGCGTCAGCCTCACTGACCATGCCAGCAAATACCCGTCACAGCTCTCCGGTGGCCAGAAACAGCGGGTAGGCATTGCCCGGGCTCTGGCTTGCCGGCCCACGATCCTGCTCTGCGACGAAGCTACCAGCGCCCTGGACCCGCAAACCACCCAGTCGGTCCTGAAGCTGCTGGCGGATATCAACCGGGAACTGGGCCTGACCATTATACTGATCACCCACGAAATGGACGTGGTCCGCCGTGTCTGCGACCGGGTAGCGGTAATGGACGCCGGCCAGGTGGTGGAAATGGGACCGGTCAGCGAGGTATTCCTGCATCCCAGGCACCCGACCACCCGGGATTTTGTGTTCGAGAGTGAAAGTGTTGACCGGGACGAACTGCGGCAGGACCTGAGCAAGGCCGATGGCCGGATCCTGCGGCTGACGTTCAAGGGTGAATCAACCTACAAGCCCTTACTGGGCAGCGTGGCCCGGGAATCCGGCGTGGATTTCAGCATTCTGTCCGGGGGTATTGACCACATCAAGGACACCCCTTATGGCCAGCTTACACTGTCCCTGGTGGGCGGTGACCTGCGCGTTGCCATGCAGGCGCTGGATGCCGCCGACGTTCATGTGGAGGTGCTGCGCTGATGGAAGCCCTGTTGAGCAATGTAGACTGGAGTGAGATCGGCTGGGCCAGCTGGGATACCCTGGTCATGGTCGGCCTGTCGCTGTTGTTCAGCGTGCTGATTGGCCTGCCCACCGGTGTGCTGTTGTTCCTGTTTGGCAAGCGCCAGTTGCTGGAGCAGCCCGTTGCCTACGCGGTGCTGTCGTTCGTGGTGAACGTGCTGCGCTCAGTGCCTTTTATCATCCTGTTGATCGTGATGATTCCCTTCACCGTCATGTTGATCGGAACGTCTCTCGGCGTTGCCGGTGCGATTCCGCCGCTGGTGGCCGGTGGTGCGCCGTTCTTTGCCCGGCTGGTGGAAACGTCCCTTCGGGAGGTGGACCGGGGCATCATCGAAGCCACCCAGGCCATGGGCGCCAATGTGCGCCAGATCATCTTCGGCGCCCTGCTGCCAGAGGCGCTTCCTGGCATTATCGCGGGCATTACGGTGACCGCCATCACGTTGGTATCTTACGCCGCCATGTCTGGTGTCATCGGCGGCGGCGGCCTTGGTGACCTGGCCATCCGCTTCGGTTACCAACGATTCCAGACCGATGTTATGGTCATTACTGTGGCCCTATTGGTCATTTTCGTCCAGGTCCTGCAGATGGTCGGCGACCGTCTGGTTTTGTATTTCAGCCGCAAATAGGTACAGCCAGATATAGGCACGCGGTCGGAAACCCCTTCCGAAAACGTGGAGCGCCAGGGATGGCGACCGAGCCCTACTTGGATGTATTTACGGGCGTTTTTCGGAAGGGGTTTCCGGCCGTGGGCCGTACTCCCGGACTGATTTCATTGTTCGTAATTTCTCAAAGGAGAACAGACGTATGAATCTGAAGAAAACATTCGCAGCACTGGCTGCGGCCGCTACTTTCTCTGGCGCAGTTGCTGCCGGGGAGCTGTCTGTAGCCGCAACTCCCGTACCCCACGCGGAGATCCTGGAATTTGTGAAGCCGCAGCTGGCTGAACAGGGTGTGGAACTGGACGTTAAGGTATTCACCGACTACATCCAGCCGAACATCCAGGTGGACCAGAAGCGGATGGATGCGAACTTCTTCCAGCACCAGCCGTATCTGGATGAGTTCAATGCCGGTCGTGGTACCAGTCTGGTGACCGTGACCGGCGTTCACGTTGAGCCGTTCGGCGCCTACTCCAGCAAGATTGATTCGCTGGATGACCTCAAAGAGGGCGCTGTGGTCGCTATTCCGAACGACCCCACCAACGGTGGCCGTGCACTGCTGCTTCTGCAGAAGGCCGGCCTGATCAGGCTTGAGGATGCCAGCAAGATTACAGCAACCCCTCGTGATATTGCCGAGAACCCGAAAGATCTCGATTTCAAAGAGCTTGAGGCCGCCACTTTGCCGCGCATCCTGGACCAGGTTGACCTGGCACTGATTAACACCAACTACGCGCTGGAAGCGGGCCTTAACCCGTCTGACGATGCGCTGGTGATTGAAGGTTCCGAGTCACCCTATGTGAACATCCTGGTTGCCCGTCCGGACAACAGGGACAGCGACGCAATGCAGAAGCTTGCGGCCGCGCTGAACTCTGAGGCTGTTCGAGAATTCATCATGGAACAGTACGAAGGTGCCGTGGTTCCGGCATTCTGATAACCGGGAAGGTCGGAGAAGCCCGGAAGCCCGGGGTCAGATGAAAGCTTTCATCTGACCCCGATTTCATGCAATTTCAGTCATCCGATCAATCACCGCTCCAGTTCACTTTCGGATCCGGTGTCATCCGCAGGTAGGACTTCACGGCCTTGTAGCCTTTCGGGAAGCGCTCTTTGATCTCTTCCTCATCCTGCAGGGACGGCACGATGACCACATCGCCGCCATGTTCCCAGTTACCCGGGGTGGCAACCTTATGTTCATCGGTCAGTTGCAGCGAGTCGATAACCCGCAGCACTTCGTTAAAGTTACGGCCGGTGCTGGCGGGGTAGGTGATCATCAGCCGAACCTTCTTGTCCGGATCAATCACGAACAGGGAGCGTACGGTCAGGCTGCTGTCGGCATTGGGATGAATCATGTCGTACAGCTCGGACACTTTGCGATCCTGATCTGCGATGATCGGGAAGTTCACCGCGCAGCCCTGGGTTTCGTTGATGTCCTTGATCCACTCCTTGTGGGAGTCCACCGGATCCACGCTCAGGGCGATGGCTTTGACGTTGCGTTTGGCAAACTCGTCCTTGAGTTTGGCGGTCAGGCCCAGCTCAGTGGTGCACACGGGCGTGAAGTCGGCCGGGTGCGAGAACAGAACGCCCCAGCTGTCGCCCAGCCAGTCATAAAACGAAATTTTTCCTTCACTGGACTCCTGCTCAAAATCCGGTGCAGTGTCTCCGAGACGTAAAGACATGTTTACTCTCCTGTGATCATGGTTGTGACGATTTCGTTTGCCATTCCGGCTTAACAGTGACCGGGATTGCATTCCGGGTGTAATAAGACAGACCTTGGTGCCGGGTGAGACAATTACAAGGGGCTCAGGGCCCCATTGCCTTCTCTTTTTCAAAGTGCTCCCGGGTCAGCTTGAATACCACCGGACTGAGCAACAACAAGGCGATCAGGTTTGGCAGTGCCATCATGGCATTCAGCGTGTCTGCCAGCAGCCAGACAAATCCCAGGTTTACGGTGGCCCCCACAGGTATGGCGAGAATCCAGGCGACCCGGTAGGGCATGATGGCCCTCACGCCGAACAGGAATTCGACACTGCGCTCACCATAGAACGACCAGCCGAGAATGGTGGTGAAGGCGAAAACCGCAAGCGTAATGGCCACAAGGTAGTTGCCGACACCGGGCAGCGCGCCCTCGAAAGCCATGGAAGTGAGGGCTGCGCCGGACTCCCCGGACGTCCAGATACCGGAGGTGATGATGACCAGGCCGGTAATGGTGCAGATAATAATGGTGTCGATGAAGGTGCCGAGCATGGCCACCATGCCCTGATTGACGGGATTTCTGGTTTGCGCGGCGGCGTGGGCAATGGGTGCGGACCCCAGCCCCGCTTCGTTGGAGAAAATGCCCCGGGCAACACCGAACCGGATTGCCGCCCAGACGGCAGCACCGGCAAAGCCGCCTTCTGCGGCAATGGGGCTGAAGGCGTGCCCGAGCACCAGGGCAAATGCCGCGGGAATGTCCGCGGCATTGATGGCCAGAACCACCAGCCCAGCGATCAGGTAGGAAACCGCCATCAATGGCACCAGGGTACTGGCGACGTGGCCGATCCGGCGGATACCGCCGATCAGCACCATGCCGACGAGAACCATCAGGATCAGACCGGTTACCCAGTGCGGCAGACCAAAACTTGTCTGCATCACATCGGCCACCGAGTTGGCCTGTACCGTATTACCGATACCGAATCCGGCAATGGCGGCAAAAATGGCAAACAGGACGCCGAGCCAGGTCCATTTGCGACCCAGTCCGTTGCGGATGTAGTACATGGGCCCACCGACGTGGGCGCCGCGTTCGTCTACCTCCCGGAAACGGACCGCGAGGACCGCCTCGGAATATTTTGTGGCCATGCCGACCAGGGCCGTGAGCCACATCCAGAACAGGGCGCCCGGCCCACCGAGGAATACGGCCGTGGCAACACCCGCGATATTACCGGTGCCGACAGTGGCGGACAGAGCCGTCATCAGGGCCTGGAAAGGAGGGATTTCGCCTTCGGACTCAGCGCCCGCGGCGGTGCGGCCACTCCACATCAGTTTGAAACCGGCGCCAAGTTTGAGCACCGGCATCAATCTGAGGCCCAGGCTGAGGAACAGCCCGACCCCCAGAATCAGAACCAGCATGGGGGGACCCCAGACCAGTCCGTTTACATCTTTGACAAATTGTCCAATGGTTTCCATGGGTTCTCCCTGTGCGTGCCATGTATTGGATTTACTGTTTGGCCCAAAGAGGGTATAACCGACTGAGTTTAGTCAGTTATATTCCCGTGTAAACTGATCGATGGCTAAAAGTGGTTGATTCGGGTGTGATTGCCTATGCTCATAGCAGAGGCGAGCATCCACAAAAACAGGAGGGGTTGTGTCCATGCGTTCACTCAAAGTTTCAGATGTTATGTGGAATCACATCGAGCCGATCCGGTGTGGTGTGCCGCTCACCAAAGTCGTGAAAACCCTGCTGCACAATCATGTAACCGGTTTGCCGGTGGTTGATGAGCACCGCCATGTGCTTGGGTTTGTGTCCGAGCAGGATTGCATTCATGCCCTGCTGGTGAGCAGCTATCACAGCGAGGGGGAGCCGATCGTGGACGATGTCATGTTCCGGAAGCCGCTGACAGTTTCGCCGGAGATGGCGGTTGTGGATCTCGCCCAGAACCTCGGTGCAGGCAAGCCAAAGGTGTACGCTGTTGTGGATCACGACAAACTCATTGGTATTGTTACGCGTACAGCCATCCTGGCAGAACTGGCGCACACCGGTTTCGGGCTTGAGCTGCCCAAATACGCCAGCGCCGAGGACTGATCCACAGCCCTCTCAAAGGTCGAGGTCAAAGGTCGAGGACGCTATGGAACTCTTATCCACGAACGTCAGTTTCGAAGGGGAGCATCGCCGTTACCGGCATGCCTCCGCTACCCTCGGATGCAACATGGAATTCGCGGTGTATCTGCCGCCAGCGGCCGTGGGCTCGAACCGGGAAAAAGTGCCGGTCCTGTACTGGCTCTCCGGGCTGACCTGCACCGACCAGAACTTCATGCAAAAAGCCGGTGCCCAGAAGCGGGCCGCGAAGCTGGGCATGGCAATCGTTTGCCCCGATACAAGCCCCCGTGGGCTAAACCTGCCCGGCGAGGATGACAGTTATGATTTTGGAACCGGGGCCGGCTTTTACATCAACGCCACCCGGCAGCCCTGGGCACCCCATTACCGGATGTACGACTACGTCGTTAAGGAGTTGCCGCAGTTGATCGAGAGTGAATTGCCGGTAACCGATAGCCGGGCGATCAGTGGCCATTCCATGGGAGGTCACGGCGCGTTGATCTGTGCCCTGAAAAACCCGGGCCGCTATTCGTCGGTGTCGGCCTTCGCGCCCATTGCCAACCCGACCGAATGCCCCTGGGGGCAGAAAGCTTTCGCAGGGTACCTCGGCGACAATACCCGCAACTGGGAGGAATGGGATGCGACCCTACTGATCCCGACGGCCCGGGAGCGTCTGCCATTACTGGTGGATCAGGGCACCGCGGACGAGTTCCTCGGTAGTCAGCTTAACCCTGATGCCCTGGCTGATGCCTGCGAGAAGTTTCACCATCACATCAATTTGCGTATGCATCGGGGTTACGACCACAGTTATTTTTTTATTGCCTCGTTTATTGATGATCACCTGGACCACCACGCCGATGCGCTGGGTTTATGAGTTCAGGCCCCAGACCAGGCCGAAGTCTATGGATGGCATGATCTCGGGCTGCTCGAGCGCCCGGATGTTGAATTCCGGAAGGCTGGTATCGCGTTCGAAAGTTCCGGCATAACGGTTGCCCCGGGGGCCGAAGATCGCCTTGACGAAAGGCCCTCTTGCCCTCACTGGTCGCCCGGTGACTACGCCCACCTCATTGTTTTCGAGGCGCACCAGAATGCCCGGCGGGAATTCGCCAAGAACCTGCAACAGAGCTTTCGGTATCGCCGGCCGGAATTTCCCGTCGGCCAGATTGGCAATGAGTTTTCGGGCGTTTGCGACATCCATCCGGTCGCGGTAGGCGCGCTTGGTAATCATGGCGGTATAGCGCTCGGCCAGGGCCAGAATTTCCGCCTCTGGCCGGACGTCGGTGCCGCTGAGCCCCTCCGGGTAGCCACTGCCGTCGGCCTGTTCATGGTGCTGGGCAATGATGGTCAGCAGCAGTTTGTTGTTAATGCCCGCCGACCTGAGGGCCTGAATGCTGCGCTCCGGGTGCTTGCGGATGACACCTCGCTGCTCATTGCTGAGTACTTTGCTTGACGCGTTAAGTTTGTCTGCTATCGGAACGAGCGCAAGGTTTGCGGTGAGTGCCGCGGTTGTGAGAACACCGATGCGCTTTTCTTCCAGCCCGAACTGCCGGCCAATGAACTGGCAAAGGATTGCGTGAAACAGAATCTGTTCACGAATAACCGGACCGATGGAGTATAGATGGATCAGCGCCAGACTTGCGTCAGGTGACTCGGTACAAGTGCGTTCAATCATTCGTGCCAGGCCAAGCAGACGCTTTTGTGCGGAAGGGTCGGCCCCGGTAATGGCATTCAGTGTGGCTTCCAGGGTATGCAGCAGGTCCGGGTAGTCCGCGAAGGGGTTGCGTTCCCGGTTGTCCTCGACGATTTCCTCCTGCGGACGTTTAATCTTGCGGGGTCTGAACCGGCCCCGCTCGAACAACTGCTCCAACTGGGAGTTGGTCTGAATCACATAGCCCTGGCGCAACAACACATTGCCGTCGGCGTCGTAGACGTTCCACGGTAACGGCCGGCCAATGGTGAGGGCGCCGGGAGCAATTCGGACAAGCTCGGTCAAAACAGGTGTCTCGGGTGCAGGTTCATCATGGGTCGAGTGTAACCCTGAATAACAGCTTCTCTCCACTCAGGACGGTAAGGGTTGTTGCTCTATTCCCGGGTTTTACCTGATTTGACAGGGTTTGGGGGTTTGGGGGCTTGGAAGCTGAGCGTTCACTCTCAATTTGTGGAAATAGAGAGAGAATATGTAAAGAATCGTTGCGAAACAACCACCGCTCACATGACTTGCGCTACTCTGGACCCCTGAATAACTCTTATTGTCGGACGATCACTCTGTATGCTCCAGCGCCTCAAGACCGATTTCAGGTTGTCGATTATTACCCTGCTCGGCGTAAGCGCATTTCTGGGAGTGACCCCCTTCGCCGTGATGCGTTTTCTGCAGGGCAATCTGCTGGCGGGGCTGGTTGACACAGCCATCCTCCTTACTATCGGTTCAGCGCTGGTCTACGCCTGGGTAACGGGTGATACGCGCAGAAGCGGGCTGGTAGTGGCGAGCACTGCCTGCGGTGGTGCGGTGGTTGTGGGGATCCTGGTGGGAGAGCCTGGATTGTTCTGGCTGTACCCTGCCCTGGTCACTACTTTCTTTCTTGTCAATCCCAGGGTGGCCGTTGTCCTTAACGTTGCCTCCGTGGTGGCCCTGATGGTGCATGGCGGCGCCTTCCGGTCTGATATCCAGATGTGGTCTTTTTCCGCCACAGCGTTTGTGGTCAGCGCCTGTGCCTACGTGTTTGCGCACCGGAATCGTGATCAGCGGCAGCGGCTTGAGCATCTGGCGACGGTTGATCCCCTGACCGGAATCAAGAACCGTCGCTCGATGGATCAGGAACTGGACCTGGCGGTGGCAAACTCTGAACGCACCGGGCTGCCCTATGCGGTGGTTCTTCTGGATATCGATCATTTCAAGAAGATCAACGACGAGCACGGCCATGGGGTGGGTGACAATGTCCTTATCGATCTCGTCGCTTTGCTGCAGCAGAGCACCCGCAAGTCGGACCAGCTGTTCCGCTATGGTGGTGAGGAGTTTGTGCTGCTGTTGCCCGGGGTTGACGGCGTAAGTCTGAAGGCGGTGATGAGCAATCTGCAGCAGATCTTGCGCAAGTATCTGAAGCATCCGGGAGGTACGGTCACTGTCTCATTTGGTGTGGCGCTGCTCGAACATGGTGAGGGCGTGGACAGCTGGCTGGCCCGGGCGGATGCCGCGCTTTATGAGGCCAAGGACACCGGCCGTGACCAGTTCGTGTTTGCGGATGGTCACTCATCACCGGAACTGGTCACGGCCACGACCTGACCACCGCCGGGCGCATAGAGGAAGAGTCTCCATCCAAGCAGGATGCCGGCAGAAGCCAGCCCGCCGGTCAGCCCGACCCAGAAGCCGGCCGCCCCCATCGCCGGTACCAGCCAGTCCGTGAAGGTCAGCAGGTAGCCCAGTGGGAGGCCCAGTCCCCAGAATGAAAACAGCATGATGAACATTGGAATCCGGGTATCCTTGTAACCCCGTAATGCGCTGATGCAGGTTACCTGAATGACATCGGCAATCTGGAATATCGATGCGAACATCAGCAGCCTGACGGTCACGTCCCGAACGTCGGTATCACGGGTGTAGAGTGCCGAGATCTCGCGGGAGAAAGCCCATAGCATCAGCGCGAAGACCAGCGCCGTCGCCGCAGCCAGTATCAGGGAGCTGCGGGAAATCAGGCGTGCTGTGTCCGGTGCCCCGGCACCCACCAGAAAACTGACCCTGAGCGTCAGTGCCATACCGATACTGAGCGGCAGCATGAATAACAGCGACACAACGTTCAGGGCAATCTGATGTCCCGCCACGACCACCGGCCCAAGGGGGGCCAGAAACAGGGCGATCACCGAAAACATGCTGGCCTCGACAAAAATAGTGAAGCCGATGGGTACACCGATTCCCAGGATATACCGAATGCCCGGCAAATCCGGCTTCACCCAGTCTGACATCAGATGGAAATGCCGATAGACACGGCTGCGGTTCAGATACACCAGCAACGCAAGGGCCGCGACGCCATTGGAGATGGAAGTAGCCCAGCCGCAGCCGATGCCTCCCATGGCTGGCAGCCCAAGCTTGCCGTAAATGAAAATGTAATTCATGGGCAGGTTGATCAGCGTGCTGAGCACGGAGAACGCCATGATTACCCGGGTATGACCCAGACCATCGGTGAGCCCCCTCAGTGCCGTGATCAGCAGCAACGCCGGTACACCCCAGGCGAAGGCGTCCAGATAGCCCTGGGTAATACGTGCGGTGTTGGCTTCCAGGTTCAGAATCGCCAGCACCGGGTGCACGTGGGTGAGCAACAGGATCATGATGACGGACCCGGCCCCCGCCAGGTACAGGCCCTGCCAGGTGGCCGGCATGATCTTCCCGAAGGCCCGGGCGCCGTTGTAGCCGGAAATAATGGGTTGCAGCGCGCCCAGCATGCCCATAAAGAACAGAAACAGCGGCATCCACAGGCTGCTGCCGATGCCAACGGCCGCCAGATCTTTGGCACTGGCGTGCCCGGCCATCACCGTATCAATCACGCCATTGGCCATCTGGGCAACCTGGGCGATCAGGATTGGCCCACCGAGAATGGCCAGGGTCCGCCATTCCGTGAGTGTCCGGGCGAACAGCGTCTGACGTGCTTCCGGTAATGGCTGGTGTCGTTCATCCATAGGGCGTGGGGTCCCGTGTTCCTTCAGATTCCTGGATGCGCGCCGGCAGCGCCGCACAGACCGAGCATCCTACCCGATTTGGCCCATGTCAGGGCATCGGGGTTTGTCCTGCTGCCCGCTTCTCCCAAAACCGTTAAAGTACGCGCCTTGTTCATTGGCCCTGCCGCCAGCGCTGGCATCGCAGCGCCAGTGCTGGCAAAATCCTGCAACAACAGCCCCGGCTGTGCCCTGTTAATAACCTTCCTCAGCCAAAAGCACAGGAACACAACATGACTCAGTCCGACTCGGTTTCGGGTAACGATGCAGGGGCCGCTCGTGGTCTCTGGTCCTCCCGGCTGGCGTTTATTCTGGCGGCAACCGGTTCTGCCGTTGGTCTTGGCAACATCTGGAAATTCCCGTATGTCACCGGCGAGAATGGCGGTGGCGCCTTTGTGCTGGTTTATCTGCTGTGCATCGCGGTTATCGGTATTCCCATCATGATGGCGGAAGTGTTCATCGGCCGGAACGGCCGGCACAATCCCATTACCAGCATGCGCCTGGTCGCCGAACGCAACCTCAGCTCCCCGGGCTGGCGGATCTCCGCGATCATCGGGATGATTGCCGCGTTCGTTATCCTCTCTTTCTATTCGGTGATTGGTGGCTGGTCCGCTTCGTATGTCGGCCACGCCGCCATGGGCGACTTTACCGGTGGCACCGCGGACTCCATCGGCGAGCTGTTTGGCGGCCTGCTGGCCAGTCCCGGCCAGTTGCTTTTGTGGCATACCATCTTCATGGCGCTGGTTATCCTGGTGGTTTCCCGGGGACTGAAAGGTGGCCTGGAGCGGGCTGTCACTATCCTGATGCCGGCCCTGTTTATTCTGCTGCTGCTGGTGGTTGGCTATGCGGCCACCACTGGCCATTTTGGCGAAGCTGTCAGCTTCCTTTTCACGCCGGATTTTGGTGCCCTGACGATTAACGGGATTCTGATCGCCCTGGGCCATGCCTTCTTCACCCTGAGCCTGGGTATGGCCATCATGATGGCCTACGGGTCCTATCTTGGCAGCGATGTTTCCATCGGCCGCACAGCGGTCAGTGTCGCCCTCATGGATACCGTGGTGGCACTGCTGGCTGGCCTGGCTATCTTTCCGGTGGTGTTTGCCAATGGCCTGGAAGCGGGTGCCGGCCCCGGCCTGATCTTCCAGACCCTGCCGCTGGCCTTCGGCAACATGCCCCTGGGCGGCCTGTTCGGCACCCTGTTCTTCATACTGCTGCTGTTCGCGGCCTGGACCTCCGGCATTTCCCTGCTGGAGCCGGTGGTTGAGTGGGTGGAGGAAAAGACCAACCTGGCCCGCACGGGCAGTGCCATCCTGGTGGGCGTGCTCTGCTGGGCGCTGGGTATTGCCTCGATTCTGTCGCTCAACGTCTGGGCCGATGTCACTCCGCTGGCCATGTTCGAGCGGTTTGAGGGCAAGACCATCTTCGATCTGCTGGATTTCTTTACCGCCAACGTGCTGCTGCCGCTTTCCGGCCTGCTGACGGCGCTATTCGTCGGCTGGTTTGTGGCGAAGGAGTCGCTTAAAACCGATCTGGCCCTGGAAGGCGGTGCCTTCACGCTGTGGTACAACCTGATCCGGTTTGTCACACCCATCGCGGTTGCTGTCGTATTCGTTTACAACCTGATGGCGTGACTACAGGAAAAGCTGGCGAAAAATAGCCCGGCGAGCTTTCTCGCCGGGCTATTTGTTATTCAGGGAATCCTGAACGTTATTCCTCGCTCAACTGCCAGCTTACCTGAAGCGGGGCTGCGTAGCGTTGAGGTCTTCTTTGCACGGGTGACGGAACTCCTTTACCTTGGCGGCAATATCCGCCGGCAGCTGTGACCCATTGCGCATTTGTAACCTTAAACAGACCTTGCATTGGGCCAGAAAGGCTCTATGTTTGTAGCAGGCGATCCGTTCAAATAACGACAGCAGACCCTCCATATGCCGAGTTGTTCCATCAACAGAAGCAGCCTGAAGCTCAGCCTCCTGGCACTGCTGGTCACCGGTCTGCTTGTGTTGTTCCTCAACGGAACGTCCCACCCGGCAATTGACCCCCAGATTGATGATCACTTTACCCCGACACTGATTTCGGTTGATGGGGCCGGGGATTCCTCGTCGCCGGATACTTCCGCCCTCATCACGTCGTCTCTTCTGTTCCCGGAAGGGGAGTTTCGGGCCGTCTTCTCCGCCAGCCTTGATTTCATTCGGCCGCCATTGAGGCTGCTGAGCTACCCGGTACTGCCTCAAGGGCCACCCCGCCTCGCCTGATTCTGGCAACAGTCTCACAAACACAGGATTGCTCCTGCCTGCGCAGGGCGTTCCAACCTGAATTCAGATTCACGAGGTTTATCATGAACAGTGTATTCAATGCATTGCCAGTGCGGGATCTGGCGCGCACCGGCGCGTTACCGACCGCCAAGCCGCTGTCGCACATCGGTAGCGAAGATTCGGCCGTTCACCTGCTCACCGACTTTTCCGAGCGGAGGCTGTCGGAGCTGAATTCCGATATGTCCGTCTCCGAGGCGAGACTCTGGATGAAGCTGGCCGACACTCCCTTCAAGGTCGTGGAAAACCAGGCGGGTGACTGCCTCGGAATTCTGGCCATCGAGGATGTGAACGGCGAGAAGCCGATGAGTGTGGCCAACCGACAGGGTGTTGCCCTAAAGGACTTGCGGGTGCGAGATATCATGCGCTCCATCAGCGATTTGCCGGCCATTCATTACCGTGATTTGAGGGCGGCAACGGTCGGAGATCTGGTTAGCACCTTCCGTGAGGTCCGTGAGGAGTACCTGTTGGTGCTGGATGATGACCGGCGACAGCCATCCCGTTCCTATCTCAGAGGCCTGGTATGTGCCCGGGAGTTGGTGCAGCGGCTTGACCTGGCCATCGATCTGGAGCGCCGGGCAACCAAGTTCTACGAAATTGTCCATGTGGTAAAAGGAAGTTTCTAGATCGGCAACGGCTTCGGTGCCCATGCGGTGCCGAAGCTGTCATCAATCGTAAAATTCGATGTTTAACGCCCAAAAAACCGTATTGAACCGAAGCGGTAATCGCGTGACACCCACTACGACGTTAGTCACCTCAAAAGGACGCCCATGCAGGGCGCCACCAAAATTGCCGGGTTCAGGTGCTGCGCCTCGTTATCAGTCTGGCACTGGGCCTGGTCTCATTGCTCACCCATTCTGCTGAAAATGCGCCGGCGCTCCTGCATGACCGTGGATGGCGTGCCCGAGGAAATCCACCTGGCCTCGGAAGGTGATGAACACCAGGCTGGCGGCAAGGGGGGGGTGGCCGTGCGAGTGATACCAAGAAAGGCCATGTCACCATCAGCATGCCGGGCAAATCAGTTGAATGCCTGAATCCCTGTCTGGCCCCGGCCAAGAATCAGGGCGTGCACATCGTGGGTGCCCTCGTAGGTGTTCACCGCCTCCAGATTCATGGCGTGGCGGATCACGTGGTACTCATCGGCAATGCCATTACCGCCGTGCATGTCCCGGGCAACCCGGGCGATGTCCAGGGCCTTGCCGCAGTTATTGCGTTTTAGCAGTGAGATCGCATCCGGAGTGGCGGTTTCGTCATCCATCATACGCCCCAGCTGCAGTACCGCTTGCAGGCCGAGGGTGATCTCGGTTTGCATATCCACCAGTTTTTTCTGGATCAACTGATTGGCGGCCAGGGGCCTGCCGAACTGCTTGCGCTCCAGGGTGTAGTTGCGGGCGGCGTGCCAGCAGAATTCGGCCGCACCCAGTGAGCCCCAGCTAATGCCGAAACGGGCCTTGTTCAGGCAACTGAACGGACCCTTCAAACCTTCAACCTCCAGCCTGTTTTCGTCCGGCACAAACACGTCGTCCATAAAGATGGAGCCGGTCTCAGACGCCCGCAGGGAGAATTTGCCCTCGATCTTCGGCGTGTCCAGACCTTCTGCGCCTTCGCGTTCGATCACAAAGCCGTTGACCTTGCCGTCGAGCTTGGCCCAGACCACGCAGATGTCCGCGATCGGGGAGTTGGTAATCCAGGTTTTCGAGCCACTCAGCAGGTAACCGCCGTCGACCTTTTTGGCGCGGGTTTCCATGCCACCGGGGTCGGAGCCATGGTTGGGCTCGGTCAGGCCGAAACAGCCCACCATCTCACCGGACGCCAGTTTTGGCAGGGCGCGTTTTTTCAGGGCTTCCTGGCCGAAGGCATGGATGGGGTGCATCACCAGAGAGGACTGTACGCTCAGTGCCGAACGGTAGGCGGAATCCACCCGTTCCACTTCCCGGGCAATCAGGCCGTAGCAGACGTGGTTCAGGCCCGGGCCACCATACTCTTCCGGCAGGGTGGCGCCCAGCATGCCCAGCTCGCCCATCTCGTTGAAGATGTTCCGGTCGAACTTCTCATGCCGGTTGGCCTCGACGATGCCAGGCATCAGCCGCTGCTCGCAGAAGCTGCGGATGCTGTCGCGGACCTGACGCTCGGTATTGTCCAGTTGCGTGTCGAAACCCAACAGATCATTCCAGGGTGCGGAAGCCATTTGTATTCTCCTGAAAGCGATTATCGGGAAACTCGATCATGGGGATTCCCGAGCAAGCTGTGCTAATTGCGCACTAGCATAGTTTCGTTAAGCGAAACACAGTTTTGTGATTTATTTTTAAAAGACTAATCCGGGTATCATGGAAATACAAGCGGTGCCAGATACCGCCCTGCGATTTTTATTTTTAAATATAGGTGTAGTGAGTTTCATATTCGGTACGGATTTTTAAAAGACTTTCTGGTACTTGAATTCTTCAGCAATTAAAATAATGCATCTTTGGTTATTCATCTGATTAATTCCCCGGGCACCGGAGCAGGCGACGCGGCTGGAGGACGTCCCATTATGGCAGGAACAAAGCAGAGTTCACCGGAACTGAAAGTGGCATCCAGTGACGGTGAACCGGTGAAGCCGGAGAAAGACCGCAAGTTCGTCGAAGCCCTGTCCCGTGGCCTGGATGTGCTCCGCGCCTTCAGCCAGGGACCGGTTATTCTGGGCAACCAGGACATTGCTCGCATCACGGGGCTGCCCAAGCCGACGATATCACGGATGACCTACACCCTCACCAAGCTCGGTTACCTCAGCTACAACACCCAGTTGGAAAAATACCAGCTGAGTTCCGGGGTGCTGGCGCTGGGCTATGCCTATGTTTCCAACCTCAAGGTACGCCAACTGGCCAAGCCGTACATGGATGAGTTTGCCCGCCAGACCAACATGTCGGTCGGTCTCACCTGCCGGGACCGATTGCACATGATCTACGTGGAAAACCGGTTGCCACCTGAAGCCTCCCTGTTGCGCATGGACATCGGCCTGAAGCTGCCCATGGCCATCACCTCCGCCGGACGTGCCTACTACTGCGCGATCAGCGACAAGGCCCGCCTCGTCATCGACGATGCCATGGCTGCCAAATACGGTGACGACTGGGCGGAGAAAAAGGCAGGCCTCGATCAGGCCATGAAGGATTACAAGGAACACGGTTTCTGCCTGTCCGCCGGCGAGTGGGACCGGAACATCAACTCCGCCGGCGTACCCATTCACCTGCAGGACGGCACCATCATGGCCCTGACCTGTGCCGCGCCGTCCTACCTGGTACCGGCTGAAAAGCTCCGCGACTCGATTGCCCACCAGTTGGTAATGCTGGCAGGCGATATCGAATCCCTGGGCGTCTGAGAGTAACTGCTAAGTATCGAAGGAAGGCAGCGGGAAGGTTCTTCCGAAACCGTGCGGAGCCATGAATGGCGGAGCCGAGCATACGGGGATGTATTCACAGCGTGTTCCGGAAGAACCTTCCCGCCGCCTTCCGACGGACTCCTAGCCAAGAAACCGCAGAGGAAACCCTGCGGTTTCTTAGTCCTGTAGTTTCATGGGTGGTTGAAACGGTAATGGAACTTGTATTAAATCGTACGAATGTTTCGCTAGTTAAAACCATATGTAACTATTCAGCTCACTTTTTCTCAAAAAGTGCTTGACAAGGTT
>TARA_R110002095_G_scaffold198419_1_pt1 | contig 26378 bp, 22 predicted proteins | sample TARA_R110002095 | Tara Oceans TARA_R110002095 (sample SAMEA4397255) | marine metagenome | biome: Polar Biome; feature: [SRF] surface water layer (ENVO:00010504); material: water (ENVO:00002006), including particulate matter (ENVO:01000060) such as... | depth 5 m | reverse complement strand
CCGAGGCTGTGTCGTTACGTTTCATCTGGTTCTTTCTGACCAGACCGGTCACAGCCAGGCCGAATATCGGTTCGGGCGCGTCGATCGAATGCCCGCCGGCTAGCGGAATGCCTGCGGCCTCACACACGGCTCGGCCACCCGCGATGACCTCGCGTGCCACCTCAGGCGGCAGCACGTTGACGGGCCAGCCAAGGATGGCGATCGCCATGAGAGGATCACCGCCCATCGCGTAGATATCACTGATGGCGTTGGTCGCGGCGATACGGCCGAAGTCGAAAGGATCGTCGACGATTGGCATGAAGAAATCGGTAGTCGATACCACGCCGCGTTCTTCGTCGATGCCGTAGACCGCGGCATCATCACGCGAGGCATTTCCGACCCACAGGCGGGGGTCAAGGTTCTGTGCCCCGCTGCCGGCGAGGATCACGTCCAGCACCTTGGGCGAAATCTTGCAGCCGCAGCCGGCACCGTGGCTGTATTGGGTGAGGCGGATGGGTTCGCTCATCTGGGAAAGACTCTCGTGATGCTGGCAAAACGGGCGTCGATTGTAGCAAGGCTGGTGACCACATCGCTGCGGCGTGAGCCGAAGGGATTGCACGGAAACGACCAGCTCCTCGCTTTAGCTTGAAGCTTGCAGCCTGAAGCTGGAAGCTATCGCCCAACGCCAATAGGGAGAACTACATGGGCAACAAGGTCGCACTGGTGTTGGGGTCGGGGGGGGCTCGCGGTTACGCGCACATCGGCGTAATCGAAGAACTCGAGACCCGGGGCTACGAGATCACCTGTGTCGCAGGTTGTTCGATGGGCGCAGTCGTAGGCGGGATCTACGCAGCCGGGAAGCTTGGGGAATATCGCGAATGGATTGAAAGCCTGGACTACTTCGACATGCTGCGATTGGTCGATCCGAGTTTCAGCCTCGGGGCGATACGCGGCGAGAAGATTTTCGGACGCATCAGGGAGATGCTCGGCTCGGTCAACATTGAGGATTTGCCAATCCCATTCACGGCCGTCGCCGCCGACCTGACGAATCAGCAGGAGATCTGGTTTCAGGAGGGCAATCTGGAACTGGCGATGCGCGCCTCGGCAGCTATCCCGAGCCTGTTCACGCCGGTCATGCAAGGCAACCGAATGCTGGTCGACGGCGGCATACTCAACCCACTGCCCATCGTGCCGGTGGTCTCTAGCCACAGCGACATCATCATCGCCGTCAACCTCAACGCCAACAACCATCGACAATACCCGCTGCCGGAAGTAATCCGTCCAGGACGCTTCGATGCCATGGTCAGCTCGATCAGCTCACACCTGCCGTTCTGGCGCAGCAAAGGGCTCGAAGAGCATATTGCCGAACTCGCTGCCGTTGGTGGACCTGGCGAGGCCCAGCCGCCGGCCGCCCCATCAGGGCAAAGTGCGCCGAAGTCGGCCGAGGGATCGATGGTGATTGATGTGGGCGGTCCGGCATCATTGCTGGAGCTCATCAACCAGAGCTTCGAAGTGATGCAATCCTCATTGACCCAATACAAGATCGCTGGCTATCCGCCCAACGTCCTGGTGAACATCCCCAAGCGCGCATGCCGTTTCTACGAATTCTACAAAGCCCCTGAGCTGATCAAGCTGGGACAGATCGTTGCCAGCGATGCGCTGGACAAATACGAGAGCGAGCAGCTCTAGCGGCTCGAACCTGCGTAACCGACCGGCAACAGAGCTGCCAGCAACAGTCAGCTAGTCGCGTACCGCTGCATCTTCCAGTTGATCACTCGGACGCTTTGCTGGCGAGACGATGCCTGGCACTTCCTTGACCAGCCAGTCTTCCAGCAGGCTGTAAGCAACTGCCAAGAGCGTCGGACCGAGGAAAAGCCCCATGAAGCCGAACGCCAACACGCCACCAAACACGCCAAGCAGCACCACCACCAAGGGCAGGTTACCGCCGCGGCTGATCAGGTAGGGTTTCAGCACGTTGTCCACGCCACTGATGATGAACATGCCCCATATCCCCAGAAATACGGCCATGCCGTACTGACCCTGCCAGGCAAGCCAGAGCGTGGCGGGGCCCCAGATCAGCGGCGGCACCATCAGGAAACTGAAAGCGAAGGTCAGCAGACCGAGGATCAGCGCACCGGGTATGCCGGCAATGCTGAATCCGACGTACGCCAGAATCGCCTGGGCAGCCGCGGTGCCGATCACACCGTTAACGACACGCTGAACCGTACCGGCTACCAACTCCAGGTAGTGATCAGCGCGGTCACCAATCAGTCGATGCAGCAGACTATGTACGAACGCAGCCAGTTTCGGCCCATCTCGATAAAAGAAGAACACCAGTACCAGGCTGAGCGCCAGTTCCAGCATCCCACCGCCAACGCGTGCGCTGCGCACCAACAACCAGTTGCCCACCTGACCTATATAAGGCCGGATCGTCGCGAAGAAGGCCGTACCTTGCTCATCCAGCGTGTTCCAGAGACTCAGCAGGTTGTCGCCAATCAGCGGCAATTCAGCGAGCCACGCCGGCGGTGGCGGCAGCCCCTGCACCTGCAGATTGTGCACCAGCACGTTGACCTCGCGGATCTGGTCAGCAATGTTGAACCCCAACCAGACCAGCGGCACGGCTACCAGGACCATCCATCCGCCCGTTAAAAGGGTGGCGGCAAGCGTGGAATTGCCGTTCATCCATCGGGTGAGTACGCGCATGATCGGCCAGCTGGCGAATGCCAGCACCGCCGCCCAGAAGAGCGCTGAGGCAAACGGGGCCAACACCCACACGCAGGCGCCGAGCAACACCAGGAGCAGAATCTGCACCAGCAGACGATCGTTGTTGAGCATGGTGTTACCTATGGAAGAAGGTGGCGCACTTTAGAGCAAAGTGCGCCTGGAAGAGCAGTGGCTTTTGCAGACTGAAACGGAGCCTCAACGCAACAACGTGATCCGCAGCCCATCCTCGTCGGTGGCTTCTGCTTCGATGCGCCGCGCCTTGATCCTCTCTTGCGTCAGCGCTTCGTACCAAGCCGCTGCGCCCTTGCCTCTCAATGCGACCCGTATCGTACTATCGAGCCGCAGCACGTTCGCCAGCAGCGCCCCCCACTCTGCCGTGGGCTCTTGTGGTAATCGCGGCAGCCAGAGTTCGCCGGTGCTTTTCAACTGACGCAACAGGGTGCCCGGATTCGGCAGGATAATACCGAGCGGCTCATCCGGCTGGAACTGCTCCACTTGCAGATAGGGACGGCCGTTGCCACGGGTAACGCCATAGAGCGCCATGAGCCGATCCGAATCGCCTGGCAGGCGCGCCAGCAGGTAAGCCTGCCTTGCCTCCGGGCCGTAAAGTGTCGAGCGGTGAAACACTTCATTAGCCCACAGGCTGCTCGACCCGCATTCACGCCCCTCACACCAGAAGAGCAGCTCAGCACCCTCTTGCAACAGGCGACTCCGCGACCGCTCGAAGGCCTCTATGCCCGTATGGACGTCGGGCAACCTATAAGTCACCGCCGTCAGATAGCCGCTGGCGGTGATCTGATCGCTCATTCGTAGCCGCCCACTGATACGCCGAATCGAATCCAGAGGATAGGTTCGGTCCAGCACGTCGCGCTCTTTGAAGGCCACAATTTCAGACTGTGGGTATCGTGGCAGCATGTCGAAATCTCGGCTGCCCGGAAGATCTGCCGCTTCAGTGATGCCGACAGCCAAAAACAGCCCTGTTACCGATATAACTCGCATACGGCACCTCAATGGAGCACCGCCGTCGACGCGGTCCGACCGTTGGAGATGGCAATGGTATGGAAGTTAATCATCGAGGTGGTCCCTGCTGAAGCGATGGCCCAGCGTCACCAGTTGCTAAAAGCAAGTCAAGCAGGGCTTTGCGACAGATTCTTGCGTAACGCCGTCCTGCCTCGGCTCAGCCTGCGAAGAACGGATTGAAAACGGCCGCCACCGCCTCAGCACCCAGCTGATTATCCAGGTGCAAATGATGGCCGCCGGGAAGGCGATGCAGCTCGAACGGCAAGGTCTGGATTAATTCGACCATGGCTGGCTGGTTGAGCAACCCTTGCTCCGCCAGGATCAGGCTCGCCGGGCAAGCTACGCAATGTACGAATGCTAAAGCATGAGCGCGGGTCAGTCGCATCGATGACGGCAGCATCAAACGCGCATCAGTTCGCCAGGTATAGCCTCCTGGAACCGGCATCAATCCTCGCTGCGCAAGCCGCTCGGCCGCCTCGTGACTAACCGCCCCCACGCCTTTCATGCGTGCCGCGACAGCCTGCTCGAAGGTGGCGTAAACCGGCTTTCGCTTGTCGTCCACGGCGAGCAACTTCTGCAGCGATTCACCAAGCTTCTGTGGCGCAGTTTCGGCTTCGCCGGTAAAGGGAATCACCCCATCGATCAATGCCAGCCGCTCGACCCGCTCAGGCATGGCACCGGCCAGCAACACCGACACGATGGCGCCCATCGAGTGTCCCAATAAAGAGAACCGCTTCCAGCCGAACTGCTCGGCCGTCTGCAGTACATCATGCGCATAGTCCCAGATGTTATAGGCGGCACCGAGCGGTCGATGATCGGAATGGCCGTGTCCTGGAAGATCTAGCGCAACGATGCGGAGACCCTCGAGCAACGGCGCCAAACGAGAGAAGGTAGCCGCATTGTCCAACCAGCCGTGTAGGGCAATGACAGGCTGGCCGTCCTCCGGACCGTACAGGTGGGCAGCGACCTCGATATGGGGCAGGCTTAGCCGGATCTCTTCGAACGTAACACTCATGCAGCACCCCTTCTGTTCGATTCGCTCCAGCGAGTGAACAACTGCCTGAGCAGGACCGCGGTGTCATCCGGTCGCTCAAGCGGAAACATATGCCCACCAGGTAAGGTGTGTGCCTCCCCGTGGGCAACCAGTCGCAACAAATAGAGATGATGAGGCAGCACCACGCGGCTCTGACGCCCGCGCACCACGGCCAGCGGCATTTTCAGTGCATGGGGCCAGCCGGGCGTCACATGGGGCACGCTGCGATAGATCCGAATCTCCGTTTCCGGATCGAAGCGCAAGCGGACGCCTTGCTCGGTGGGCTCCAAACCATGCTCGACATACGCATCCAGGCAGGCAGGATCAAAGGCGCGAAACAGTGCTTTGCTCGCGAAGTAACGTCTCGCTTCGTCGACGCAGCTGAACTGCTCGCGACGGCCCAGGGTACGGCCGGCGGGCGTAAGGCGATCAATGAAACCAAAACGTTTGCCCGCCCAGATCAGCGTCTGGTCGAGCCAGGTCGGCATGGGTGAATCGAGCATGACCACCCCACGATAAAGCTCCGGGCGTTGCAGGGCAGCGTGGTAATGCAGCATTCCGCCAAGCGAATGCCCGACACCCCAGACCGGCTCCTGCAACTCGACCAGCTGCTCAATAAGCTCTTGCACCAGGTTCTGCCAATTGTCATTCACCGGAAAGCGCGGGTCATGACCGTGCTGATCGAGGTGGGTAACGGCGTACTCGGGCGTCAGGTTTTCGAACAGCTTGTGATAGGTAGCCGATGGAAAACCGTTGGCGTGAGCGAAAAAAATGCGTTGCGTCATGGGTTCTAAGCAGCTGAATGGAAACGACGGCCATTGTCTGGCGCCCCTTCCCTTAACGGCAATCGGCCGAAGCGGCAGAAGCAAAGGCAGTCCTGCCAAACAAGGGCGTCTACAACGTCCCTACAGGTTGTGGGCTATTTTCGCCAAGAGGTACGACTGCAACGGTCAAACGCGAGATACAGCTCAGCTTGCCGTCATCTCCGTGCAGCCGGATATCCCAGACGTGACTGGAGCGTCCAAGATGAACCGGTCGGCAGACTGCAGTGACACGGCCGCTACGCACCGCGCGGATATGGTTGGCGTTCACTTCCAGGCCGACACAATAGAATCGGTTGGGGTCGATGCACTGATAGCTAGCCATTGAACCAACGGTCTCAGCGAGCACAACCGAAGCGCCGCCGTGCAGCAGACCATAAGGCTGGTGGGTGCGGGAGTCGACAACCATGCTCGCCGTGAGACAGTCCTCTTCGACTGCTTCGAAACGAATATCGAGCAGTTCGACAATGGTGTTCTGCCGGTTGGCGTTGAGTTGTTCGAGGCTCGGTGGACGTTGCCAGATGCTCACGTGTGTCGCTCTCCTGTTTTTATCATTGTTTATGGATCATCACCTGCAGCAGTAGGCGCAGCATAGATAGGAAGCCGTTGACTTCAGACCGGGTGCCGCAGCCCAACCAGGTGCATCAACCCCGCCGCCACATGTTCCCCTTCCAATTCCGCCAGGCTGGCGGTTGCCATTGGTATGGGCGCTTCACGGTGACCACTGACCAGCCAGCCGCCGAACACACCGACAAAGGGCTGATGAGTGACCAGCAGCACATGCTGTTCGCTGCGACGATCAAGATAGAGCAGCGCATCGGCCGGGTCAGATTCCGGCGTCAGCCAGGGTACGGTTTCAACTGGACCGCCGAAACCGAGTGTCTGCCGAACAAGTTCAGCGGTCTGTTGGGCTCGCTGGTAGGGGCTTGCCAGAATGGCCTGCACCGGTCGCCCTTGCAGATGCGCGGCAGCGCCCTCCACTTCAACTCGACCGGCTGCAGTGAGGTTACGCTCGGCATCAGTGCGGTTCCGGGGCTCAGCTTCGCCGTGGCGTAGCAGCCACAACCTCACGGCTGAGGCTCCTGCTCCGAAGGGGCCGGTTGCACGGGAGGAGCTGCATCCCGGTCGGCTGGACGCGGCTTGGGCCAGTCGGACATTGGCCAGGGTTTACGGTCCGTATTGAAGGTGCCAAAACGACCAATTTGCGCCACGTACTGGCTGAGGCTGTCACCGAGCTCCAGCAAGCTGTCATTCGCTTTGCCGTTAACCGCCTGCAGCACCAGCTGCGCCACGACAATGACCAGCAATACCAATTCAGCCAGTTGCCAGACAAAAAAGAAAACCAGCATCCAGAGTGCGCGCAGAATCAGCGACTCGCGCTCTGCGCTGCGTTGTGATGTGTTCATTGATAGCTCCGTTGTCGTATCAGAAACCGTCGGTGGAAATGAAATCGACGTCAGTCTTCGGTTCGCCGCGCATCAGCAGCGCAATGACCTGATCCAGCGTACGCCCCTCGAACAAAATGGCATGCAGACCTGCGACCAGCGGCATGTAGACCTGCAGCTCCTCTGCCTTGACCTTCAAAACCTTGATGGTGTTGACGCCTTCAGCGACTTCACCCAGCCGTGAGACGGCCTCATCGAGACTCAACCCCTCGCCGAGGGCATAGCCCACCTGAAAGTTTCGGCTTTTCGTTGAGGTACAGGTCACGATCAGATCACCTACTCCGGCCAAGCCGAGGAAGGTCATCGGATTCGCTCCGAGCCTAACAGCAAAACGGGTCATTTCGGCCAGGGCGCGAGTGATCAGCATGCTACGGGTGTTTTCTCCCATACCGAGCGACGCGGCCATGCCGGCCATGATGGCGTAAACGTTTTTCAATGCGCCACCAAGCTCGACGCCAAACCGATCCGAGCTGGCATAGACCCGAAAGGTCCGCCCGTGCAGCGCCTGCTGCACACAACGGCAAAGCGCCTCGTCGTCACTGGCCACAACCGTCGCAGTTAAAGCGTGTTCAGCCACTTCGCGCGCCAGATTGGGCCCTGATATCACGCCGATGCGGGCCTGAGGCGCGATCTGTTCCAGGATCTGACTCATCAGCATGAAGCCTTGCGCCTCGATGCCTTTAGTTGTGCTTACCAACATCTTGCCCGACAGCTGCTCTGCGAAGGGGGAAAGAGCCTGGCGCAAGGCACTGGAGGGCAGCGCAACAAAGATCAGCCGACAATCGGCCAGCGTCTGCCCTAGATCAGTGACAGCGTTTACGGCCGGCAGCAGCGTCACGCCTTTCAAATAGCGCGGGTTCTGGCGGTGCGCTCGAATACTCTCGGCCTGCTCGGCATCGCGCATCCACAAGCGGACGCTGTGACCGTTCTCGGCGAGCAGGTTTGCGATGGCGGTTCCGAAGCTGCCGCCGCCAAGCACCGCGATGGGTTGCTGTTCAGTCATGAGGGATCCGTTTAGGCACCAAGTGCAATGGCCGGCATTATACGTGCCGCTTCGAGCGCAACCAGTGCAAACCCCTATACCCGCGGAATCATCAGATTACAATTTCCGGCCGATCTACCGAGCTGTGTCGCAGACGTAGCAAGGAGACATTCCCCAATGGTCTATACAGAGGCAGAACGTCACATGGTCGTGGTGACGGGTCAGGAGTGTTAAAGTATGGGCCCGTTTCCACCATGGTCGTCTCGTGGATGGTCGAAACGAGCGGTACTCATGTCCCTGCGCTGTGACTTTAAGCGCAAGGCAGCAGTCTATGACTAGTCTTATGACCGGACTCGCTATTGTCGAGTCGGATGAATGCAGCAAGCCCTCCATAAAGGGACCATTGAGGAATACGCATGACCAAACAACAGGCCTTTACTCGGGAAGATCTGCTCCGTTGCAGCCGCGGCGAGCTGTTCGGCCCCGGTAATGCGCAACTGCCGGCACCGAACATGCTAATGGTCGACCGCATCGTTCATATCAGCGAAGTCGGCGGCAAGTACGGCAAGGGCGAGCTGGTTGCTGAGCTGGATATCAATCCTGACCTCTGGTTCTTTGCCTGCCATTTCGAAGGGGACCCAGTCATGCCTGGCTGCCTGGGCCTCGACGCCATGTGGCAACTGGTCGGCTTCTACCTAGGCTGGCAAGGCAACCCAGGCCGTGGTCGTGCGCTGGGATCTGGCGAGGTCAAATTCTTCGGTCAGGTCCTGCCGACCGCCAAGAAAGTTACCTATAACATCCATATCAAACGCACCATCAGCCGCTCTCTGGTTCTCGGCATCGCCGATGGCACCGTTAGCGTGGATGGTCGCGAGATCTACAGTGCCGAAGGTTTGCGTGTCGGCCTGTTCACATCTACTGATAGCTTCTGAAGGACTTCCGCATGCGTCGCGTCGTAATCACCGGCCTGGGCATCGTTTCATGCCTCGGCAATGACAAAGACACCGTTTCCGCCAACCTGCGGGCCAGCCGCCCCGGTATTCGCTTCAATCAGGCCTATGCCGATATGGGGCTGCGTAGCCAGGTCTCCGGCTCGGTCGACCTGAACCTCGAAGAGCTGATCGACCGCAAGGTTTTGCGCTTCATGGGCGATGCGGCGGCTTACGCCTATCTGGCGATGCAACAGGCTCTCGAAGATTCGGGGCTCAGCGCCGATGATATCTCCGATCCACGCATCGGCCTGATCGCCGGCTCCGGCGGCGCTTCCACCATCAATCAGATGGAAGCCATCGACATCCTTCGCGAAAAGGGCGTCAAGCGCATCGGCCCATACCGCGTACCGCGCACTATGAGCAGCACGGTATCCGCCTGCCTCGCAACGCCGTTCCGGATCAAGGGCATCAACTACTCCATCGCCTCGGCCTGCGCGACCAGTGCGCATTGCATCGGCCATGCGATGGAGCAGATTCAGATGGGCAAGCAGGATGTCGTCTTTGCCGGCGGCGGCGAGGAAGAACACTGGAGCCAGAGCTGCCTGTTCGACGCCATGGGCGCCCTGTCCAGCCAGTACAACGCGACGCCGGAAAAGGCCTCGCGGGCTTACGACGCCAAGCGTGACGGTTTCGTCATAGCCGGCGGCGGCGGCATGGTGGTGGTTGAAGAGCTGGAGCATGCGCTCAAGCGCGGCGCCAAGATCTATGCGGAAATCGTCGGTTACGGCGCTACTTCCGATGGCTACGACATGGTTGCGCCGAGCGGCGAAGGCGCACTGCGCTGCATGCAGCAGGCGATGGCCACGGTCGAAGGTGACATTGATTACCTGAACACCCATGGCACCTCGACACCAGTGGGTGACGTCGCTGAGAGCAAGGCCGTACGCGACATGTTCGGCGATAAGATCCCAGCTATCAGCTCGACCAAGAGCCTGTCCGGACATTCGCTGGGCGCTGCAGGTGTCCACGAAGCGATCTATTGCATGCTGATGATGCAGGGCAACTTCATTGCTGGCTCGGCCAACATTGAAGAGCTCGATGCAGAGGTTGCCGATATGCCGATCGTTCGCGAAACCCGTGAAGATGCGAAAATCGACACCATCATGAGTAACAGCTTTGGCTTTGGCGGTACCAACGCAACGCTGGTACTGAAGCGCTGGAAAGGCTGATCGATTCCTCGCTACAAACAATAACGGCGCCTAAGGGCGCCGTTATTGTTTGTGGTGGGTTTTGTTCACTGGTAGATCACGCCGGATCGAGTAGCCTAAGCGGAACGCGACCTAGCAGACGCAGGCGGTTCAGGACGTCTGCACAGCGCCTTCTACATCTCCGTGCGCCATGCACGATGCTGCGGTAAAAAGCGCATCCGTCGACGAGTTCAACGCGGTCTCGGCGGAGTCCTGGATCACGCCAATGATGAAGCCGACCGCAACGACTTGCATCGCCAGGTCGTTAGAAATTCCGAACAGGCTGCACGCCAGCGGAATCAACAGCAGCGAGCCGCCTGCAACACCAGACGCACCGCAGGCACAGATCGCCGCCAGCAGACTGAGCAGAATTGCGGTTGGGATGTCCACAGCGATACCCAGCGTGTTAACGGCCGCCAGCGTCAACACTGTAATGGTAATAGCCGCACCGCCCATGTTGATGGTCGCGCCAAGCGGAATCGAAACCGAATAGGTGTCTTTATGCAGTCCCAGTCGCTCGCACAACTGCATGTTCACCGGGATGTTGGCTGCTGAGCTGCGGGTAAAGAATGCGGTTATGCCACTCTCCCGCAAACAGGTCAGCACCAGTGGATAGGGATTCCCACGAATCTGCCAGAACACGATCAGAGGGTTAACCACCAGCGCCATGAACAGCATGCTGCCGACCAACACCATCAACAGCTGTAGGTAACCGGCCAGCGCTGCGAAGCCGGACTCAGCCAGGGTACCGGCTACCAGTCCGAAAATGCCCAGCGGGGCAAACCCGATAACAACCTTGACGATAAGGGTCACGCCTTCTGACATATCGGAGATCAGATCGCGGGTGCTCTGACGGGCATGCCTGAAGGCAAATCCAAGTCCGATTGCCCACGCCAGGATACCGATGAAATTGCCTTCAATCAGCGCATGGACTGGGTTATCAACCACGTTGAACAACAACGTTTTTAGAACAGCGCCTACCCCCGCAGGCGGTATGACGTCATTCGCCTGGCTGACCAACGTCAAACTCGTCGGAAACACGAAGCTGGCGATAACCGCAACGATTGCAGCGCTGACTGTACCCAATGCGTAGAGAACCAGGATTGGGCGAATGTGCGTCGGCTGCCCCCGCTTGTGGTTAGCCAGTGATGCAGTGACCAGGACGAAGACCAATACCGGCGCGACAGCCTTCAATCCCGCAACGAACAAATCACCCAGCAAACTGACCGACGCTGCGGTCTCAGGCCACAGCCAGGCCAGAAAACAGCCGGCAACAAGCCCAACGACGATCTGTGTAACAAGGCTGACTCGGTTGTAAGCGCGGAATAACTGGGTTGAAAGGCTAGACATGATGAAGTCTCGGCGTAGACGGCTGGGTCAGGCGAAGCCAATCGCCCTGGAAGCGACAGCCAATGCCTTGCGAAAAACGCCGAATGGTACCCATCTCCTCGCGCCCTGCCCAGCTTTGGGGCGAAACGGATAGTCGAACTCTCGAACCAATGGTGCTGAATACGTTCCTTACCAAAGCGATAGCCTCGGCGGAGCTGGGCGCTGAGTGCTTGACCGATACACGCGTCGGCCTTGAGATCGCCACCGTGCGTGTACCTCATTCATCACTGCCTCATCTCACTCACCGCGGCCACGGTTTCGCGGCAGCACATCAAGGAAATTGTCTCGCGCCACCTTCTGCGCTGTAGGTTCTGACAAAGCATCAAGGAAAGGATCAAATGCGCGCATTGCTTCGCCGACCCCATCAAACCGGCCAACCACATCCGATCCGATCATGAAGCGCGTCGGATGGCGCTCGACCAAGGCCACCCAGGCTGGGTCGACATTACCCGAACGATCCAGTAGGTAAGGCTCCAGCATGGTCCATGACAGATCGATATACAGGTTTGGGTAGTCATCAAGCAGTCGCTTAACGGTAGGCAAGAGAAAGTCGAGCTTCTTCTGATGACGATACAACTCCATACTCGTCCCGGCATGCGCCCAGATGAAACGGGTATGCGGGTGATTTCGCAGCGGCTCTTCGAGCTCCTCAAGATAGAGCGGATTGCGCTCGCGCTTGGAGGTGATGTTCGAATGCAGCATCACCGGCAGATCGAATTCGGCTGCAAGGTGATACACGCGCGTAAGCGCTTCATTGTTGGCGCGCGGCGTGTCGCCCTGGGTCAGGGCGGTTATATCGTCATGCCGAGTAAAGACCTCGCCTAACCCCTGCCATAGCCCAGGATCGAGATCCAGCATCCGACGGATGTGCGCATCGGCATTTTTGTCGTTTGGATTGAACCCTGACAGAAACGGGTGGAAGCGTTTGCGCTGGTCTTCGTCCAGCTCTTTAAGCGCGGCCGCAACTAACACATCGGTCGCGCTGTACCAGTAAACGGCGGCGTCATCCCCGGCGTAGTATCGCGGACGCTTAGGCTCGTTCTCGTGCCACTTCTTCGCAACCGGAATGCCGCTGATCATCACGTGGTCAATGTTGCTCTCGTCCATGGCCTTGAGCAGTTGCTGCATGCCATCGGTCTCTTGGAAAAAATCGACGAAATGAAGATGTGAATCGCTGTAGTGGTAATCCCGTGCCTGCACCGGCGTGACGGTAACAACCAGGCACAGCGCCGCGAGACAGTTTCGTATATTGAGCAACCGATGTCCTCCTAGTGAACAAGCGGATAGACCGTGCCGCCTCGTAGCGGTTCATAACGCCGCAACGGTACCGACGACAAAGCCCCGCGCCGCGTTCGAAACAAAAAAGGCCCGTCAATGACGGGCCTTTCAATGACACAGCTAAAGGTTAAGCGGACAGCTCAACCAGGAGCTTGTTGAGACGCTGCACATAAGCCGCAGGATCTTTCAGGCTATCGCCAGCTGCGAGTGCCGCCTGATCGAAGAGGACGTGTGACAGATCGGAGAAGCGATCTTCGTCCGGCTCGGCATCAAGCTTCTCTATTAGAGGGTGTGCCGGGTTGATTTCAAAAATCGGCTTCGACTCCGGTACTTTCTGTCCGCTGGCTTCAAGAATCTGACGCATCTGCAGGCCCAGGTCTTGCTCACCGATCGCCAGGATTGCCGGCGAATCAGTCAGACGGTGCGACACTCGCACCTCTGCGACCTCGTCACCCAGCGCAGTCTTGAGACGCTCCACCAGTCCTTCCTTCGCTTTGGCAATCTCTTCCTGAGCCTTCTTGTCTTCTTCCGTATCCAGCTTGCCGAGGTCAAGGTCGCCGCGCGCCACGTCAACGAACTGCTTGCCGTCAAACTCGGTCAGGTAGCTCATCAGCCACTCATCGATGCGGTCAGTCAGCAGTAACACCTCGATGCCTTTCTTGCGGAAGACTTCCAGGTGCGGACTGTTTTTAACCTGCGCATAGGACTCACCGGTGAGGTAGTAAACCTTGTCCTGACCTTCCTTGACGCGGCCCAGGTAGTCAGCCAGCGAAACGCTTTGCTCACCAGAAGCATCTTGGGTGGAAGCGAAACGCAGCAGCCCCGCGATCTTCTCCTTGTTGGCGAAGTCCTCCGCAGGGCCCTCTTTGAGAACCTGGCCGAACTGCTTCCAGAAGTTCTTGTAGTCTTCCGGCTTGTCTTTGGCCAGCTTGTCCAGCATGTCCAGCACGCGCTTGGTCAGCGCCGACTTCATCGAATCGATCACCGGATCCTTCTGCAGGATCTCGCGGGAAACGTTCAACGAGAGGTCATTGGAGTCGACTACGCCTTTGATGAAACGCAGGTACAACGGCAGGAACTCATCCGCCTGATCCATGATGAAAACGCGCTGGACGTAGAGTTTCAGCCCCTTGGGCGCTTCGCGCTGATACAGATCGAAAGGCGCGCGGCCAGGCACGAACAGCAGCGAGGTGTATTCAAGCTTGCCCTCGACCTTATTGTGGCTCCACGCCAAGGGATTCTCGAAGTCGTGACCGACGTGCTTGTAGAACTCCTGATACTCCTCGTCCTTCACCTCGGTGCGGGGACGGGTCCAGAGTGCACTGGCTCGGTTGACGGTTTCCCACTCAGCCTCTGCCGGCTTGTCTTTCTCCTCGCCATGAAACTCCTTCGGCAATTCAATCGGCAGTGCGATGTGGTCGGAGTACTTCTTGATGATGTTGCGAAGGCGCCAACCGTCGGCAAATTCCTCTTCGCCAGACTTGAGGTGCAGAACGATGCGGGTGCCGCGCTCCACCTTTTCGATGTTGGCAACCTCGAAATCGCCCTCGCCCTTCGAAGACCAGTACACGCCCTCCTCTGCAGAGGTCCCGGCACGGCGGCTGAATACTTCAACCTGCTCCGCGACGATAAAGGCGGAATAGAAGCCGACGCCAAACTGACCGATCAGATGCGAGTCTTTCTTCTGGTCACCGGTCAGATGCTTCATGAAATCAGCCGTACCCGACTTGGCGATAGTGCCCAGGTGGGTAATGACATCTTCGCGGTTCATACCGATGCCGTTGTCATCAAGCGTGACAGTCTTGGCATCCTTGTCGAAGCTGACGCGAATCTTCAGGTCCGCCCCGCCCTCAAGCAGCTCAGGCTTGGCCAACGCTTCGAATCGAAGCTTGTCGGCGGCGTCCGAGGCGTTGGAAATCAATTCCCGAAGGAAGATTTCCTTATTCGAATACAAGGAATGAATCATCAGGTGAAGCAGCTGCTTCACTTCGGTCTGGAAGCCCAGGGTTTCTTTGTTTTGAGTCTCCACACTCATCGTCTTGCAAACTCCACTTCGTCAATGGCACGGACCGCGACTGCGGCGATGACAAGCAGATGGGGTCTTGCGCGGGAAATTCAAGTGCAGCCCTTGCAAGGCGAGCTGCAGTCTTTCCTGGAGTAACGCTCGAGGCGCGAGCTAGGGTTCTAGCAGTTCGATCAGAACGATGTCGTCAGGACTTAAATTGAAAACCGCCTCTCCGGCGCCCTTCAGCCTTTGCCGGATAGCCAGATTGCCGTCTCGATCCAGCCCTTGGAAGCGCCCTTCCGCGACTCCCCCTCGTTTGGTCTGTGCGCGTACTTGCAGGTGCTCGTAACGCTCCGGATTGCGCAGCAACCGGGCCAGGGAAAACCGCTGGCGACGATCGACTCGGGGCGATGCAGTGCTGTCCGGCAGCGACGCTCCTTGGGTAGCGGTATGCTTGAGCGGCGTTTCGGCTGCGGCGCTCAGAGGGGGAAAAGTGTCATCTTCTACCGCCCAACCCTGGTCACCCTTGCTGATAGCCAGGTCGAAAAGCTGCGCCGCTCCCTCAATCTTGGCGCTTATCGAGAGCACCAAGCTCGACGCGGGTAAATTGACAGGCGCTACGCTTTCGATGTTCACATCCCGCGTCTCGAACCGTCGCTGCAAATAATCACCGGCCACATAAGCTAGGGTATCAACCGAGTCATGCGTAAGATCCACGCGACCCGCGCGATAGCGAAGGTTGTCGGTGAACAGTTCGACCTGCCCGCTGAGGCTTGTTTGATAATGGGCCGGCAAGACCAGGTGGAAGTCACCGATCAGCTTGTTCGGCGGCGCTGGCTGCAGGTTCAGGTGAAGGGTATAGCCGCTCTGAATTCGGCGTGCCTCTGGAAGCTCCTGCTCTGGACGCATCCAGTTGATTTCGACCACGGGAGCAGGATCAACGTCCTGAGGAAGCACATCGACCTGTATAGCCCCAGATGGCTTTGCACCGAGGCGAATGCTCACTTCCTGCCGAGCGAACAACTGGTCGCCTTCACGCAGTGTCAGCACGCCATCAACGTAGCTCCCGAACTGAGGACTGAATGAACGACCATCAAGCTCGCCGTGCAAACGAAAACTCAGCTGTTGACTCTGAGTCTGTTCATCAGGCTCAAGCCATTCAAGACTGGCAATGGCCGCAACTCGCTCCGGCTCGTGGTTGGCGAGCAAGGTAAATCCGACCACAAGAGGGATAACGCCCAAACCGGACAGCCCCACCGCCTTCCGAGCGACCTTCCAATGCCGAGCTACATACACCAGGGTTACCGGAGGCAGTAGGCTGCCCACGCCCCACAACAAGCCTGTACCGAACGCCAGAACAACCAACCAGATCAGGCCCGCCAGGATCAGCAGTAGCCCACCCAGTATCAGCAACGCATCCATTCAACACCTTCGAGACAGCTACAGTAGCGCCGGCGGCTGGCCTGTCAGGGCTCGTTGACCTTGAAATGGCAACGCGCAGTCGCGATTGGCTCAGCCTGGTTGGTTTGCCAGGCTGTCACAGCAACATTGGCTACACGACGTCCCTGGCGCCAGACCTGGCAGGCGGCAAAGGTGTCACGATAGTGACCCGCTCGAAGATAATCTATCGAGAAGTCGATGATTTTGGGTAAATGTGGTGCGCCCATGAACATCAACAGATGGAGCATCGCCGCATGTTCCATGAAGCCCGCAATCACGCCGCCGTGGATCGCCGGAAGCGTAGGATTTCCGATGTTGTCCTGATTCTTTGGAAGGCGGAACACCATTTCATCGCCCAGTCGCAAACACTCAATACCGATTAGACGGGCGTACGGCACCATTTTTAACAGTGCGTCATAGTCATTGCTGGCGTGCGCTTCACTGACCAAGGCATCGAGATCGAGTACGCTCATTGCGGTGCCTCCGAACCTGTCATCAAGCCATTCTTGCCCATGCGCATGAAGGCGCCGACTACGTGGGCAATCGGCTCATTGATATCGCGCTGGTAAGCGACTCCACGGGTAAAAATGACCGTCGGCGTCACGCGGTAGCACTCGGCAAAGCCAAACACGTCATGATTGGGCTCGGCGGGATGCATGTAATCGATGCGCAGATCCAGTGTGGGGCAGATCTCAAGCTCAGGCAGCGCGCATGCCGTCGAGATGCCACAAGTGGTGTCCATCAGGGTGGTAATCGCTCCGCCGTGAACGAGACCGCTTTCGGGATTGCTGACGATCTTTTCACTATAGGGGAGGCGCAACGTGAGCCCCTTGGTATCCGCATGCTCGACACGCATACCGAGCACCTGACAGTGACGTAACAGGGAAAGGAAGCGCTGGGTACGCTCCAGTATCAGACTATCGCTCATGCGGACTCTCAGAAAAGATCAAGCCAAGCAGTTTACCGGCTCTCCCTGCGCAAGCCCTACTCCTTAGGTTGCTCGACAGGCAATGTTGGCGTGAACACCATGACTTCAAGTACATCGGAATGAAATTCGCGGCGATAAAGAACCAGCACCACGCCGCTGGTCACCATCATGAAGAACCAGGGATGGATGAACCAGGACAAGGTAGCCATACCGAAGTAATACGCCCTCAGACCGAAATTGAACTGGTTTGCAGCCATTGAGATAACCCTGGCAGCCCGCTCGGCGAAAGACTTGCGCTCAAGATCGCTCACATTACGCTCACCCGCCATGGGTGCCGAGGCCACCAGCACTGCAGCGAAGTTGTACTGCCGCATGCACCAGCTGAACGTGAAAAAGGCATAAACGAAGACGACCGCCAATGCCAACAGCTTGATCTCGGAAAGCCCACGGCTGACCGGCTGCGCAAAGGGCAAGTCTGCCAACAGCGAAACAGCACGTTCCGACGCGCCGAGCGCGGTCAGAATACCGGCCAGAATGATCAAGGTACTGGAGGCGAAAAACGCCGCGTTGCGCTCCAGATTGCCGATCACATTGGCATCGGCAATGCGGTTATCGCGCAGCAACATGCGTCGCATCCAGTCTTGGCGATAAAGGTGCAGGACGCTGGCGAGGCACGCCGTGTCCCTGCCTCGCCAGCTTGCGTACCGGGTGTAGCCGGCCCAGCACAGCACGAACCACGCGACTGCGATCAGATGAGGCAGCAGATGACTGGGAATAGGCATGACGATCCCTCTGGGCACATGCGCGTCATTATAACCAGCGGAACCGCTGACCAGGCATCCAGGCGATCAGCCCTACCCCGGGACCAACGGACCTCACGTTGCTAGACGCCGCTTACCAGCCAGTCGATCCATTGCGAACGCAATCATTAGCGTCACCAGCACCGGAACCAGCCAGCCCATGCTCTGCGCGGCTAAGGGTAATCGGGTGAACAGAACGGGAACCAGCTCGGTGAAGCCTGCAGCCGACAGCCCATCCGCAACACCGAAGACCAATGTCACTGCCATCACCGGGACGAAAACCCGACTAGGCGAAACCCAGCAGCGATCCAGCAGATTCAGCGCCACCAGCATGATCGCCAGTGGGTAGAGTCCGACCAGCACGGGCACAGAGACACTGATTAGCTGTGTCAGGCCCTGATTGGCCACCAACAGGCTGAACAGCGTGAATACCACCACAACAGTGCGATAACCAACCGGCATCAAACCGCTGAAGAATTCGCCACAAGCAGTCGTCAGCCCAACCGCTGTCGTCAGGCAGGCCAGCGTAATCACGATCGCAAGCAACAGGCTCCCTGTAGTACCGAAGGTGTGTTGCACGTACGTAGTCAGAATCTGAACACCGTTTTGTGCCTCGCCAGCGATTCCCTGACTGGTTGCGCCCAGATAGAACAACGCCAGATACACCAGTGACAATCCAAGCGCGGCTATGGCACCGGCAACCATTGAGTAGCGGGTTACCAGCGCCGCATTGGACACACCGCGATCACGGATCGCTGTTGCGATCACGATGCCGAATACTAGGGCGCCCAGGGTGTCCATGGTCAGATAGCCTTCCAGAAACCCCTTAAGCAACGGACCGCTGCGGTAGCTCTCGGCAGTGACGCCAATGTCGCCAGCCGGCGCGAACACGGCCGCGCCGCCCAGCACAAGCAGCGCCGCCAATAGAACCGGCGTGATGAACTTGCCGACGCGGTTCACCAGCTGACCTGGATTTACTGCAAGGAACAACGTCGCCGAAAAGAACAGCGCCGTATAAACGAACAGGGGAATGGCAGCGTTGCCGGTGAAGGGTGCAATTCCCATTTCAAACGACACCACTGCCGTTCGCGGTGTCGCGAACAGCGGCCCGATGGCCAGGTACACTGCGACAGCTAGCAGCGTGCCGGCACCGCGGCCCAGCGGAGCGGTCAAGCGATCCATCCCGCCACCGACCCGCGCTAGCGCGACCACAGTCAGCAAGGGCAGGCCGACGCCTGTCAGCAGAAATCCCAACGCAGCAAACCAAAGTGACTGTCCCGCAGCCATACCGGCACTGGGTGGAAAAATGATGTTGCCAGCGCCGAGAAACAGCGCGAACGTCATAAAGCCAAGGGCCAGCAGATCGAGACCTTTCAGTCGAGTCATTGAACTATCACCACTACAGAAGGTTCCGGCACGAGTAACGCGCCAAGCGCTTACTTCCAGATACGACTACGCCGAGCCGCCTGAAAAAAAGCACGCACCTTAATCGAAATCGCCCTTAAGGGCGAGGAGTCACAGCCCCATGAGAGGCAGCGCAAAGCCGGCCGACTGCTGCTCGGGTTAGCTACGACGGAGCAATGCCACCGATGCCATCCTGCAGAAACAAAAATGCCAGTCAGACAGGGCTGACTGGCATTTGGCACGCAAGCTGAAAATCAGGCCTACTTGGCTTCCCAGCCAGTGACTTCCGCCAGCGCTTTACCGATATCGGCAAGCGAGCGAACTGTCTTCACGCCTGCATCCTGCAGCGCTGCGAACTTCTCGTCTGCGGTGCCTTTGCCGCCGGAGATGATCGCGCCAGCGTGCCCCATCCGCTTGCCCGCAGGCGCCGTAACGCCGGCAATGTAGGACACTACCGGCTTGGTGACATTGGCCTTGATGTAAGCAGCAGCCTCCTCCTCAGCAGAACCACCGATCTCGCCGATCATGACGATCGCCTCGGTCTGCGGGTCTTCTTGGAACAGCTTGAGGATATCGATGAAGGTCGAGCCAGGAATGGGGTCGCCACCGATACCCACGCAGGTGGACTGACCGAAACCGGCATCAGTGGTCTGCTTGACCGCTTCGTAGGTCAGCGTGCCCGAACGAGACACGATGCCGACCTTGCCCGGCATGTGGATGTGACCAGGCTGGATACCGATCTTGCACTCGCCGGGCGTGATCACGCCCGGGCAGTTCGGCCCAATCAGGCGAACGCCCATTTCGTCGCACTTGATCTTCACTTCGAGCATGTCGAGGGTCGGAATACCTTCGGTGATGCAGACGATCAGCTTGATACCGCCAAACACCGCTTCAAGAATCGAGTCCTTGCAGAACGGTGCTGGCACGTAGATCACTGATGCATCCGCGCCAGTCGCCGCAACCGCTTCTTTGACCGTATTGAAAACAGGCAGCCCCAGATGCGTAGTTCCACCCTTACCCGGGGTAACACCGCCGACCATCTTGGTGCCGTACTCGATAGCCTGCTCGGAGTGGAAGGTGCCCTGCGAGCCGGTGAAGCCCTGGCAAATGACCTTGGTGTCTTTATTGATCAGGACGCTCATTACTTGCCCTCCGCGGCTTTGACGACTTGAATGGCCGCATCGGTCAAGCTGGTTGCGCCGATGATGTTCAGACCACTTTCACCCAGCATCTTGGCGCCAAGTTCGGCGTTGTTACCTTCAAGGCGCACAACTACTGGCACCTTGACGCCGACCTCTTTGACCGCACCGATGATGCCTTCGGCAATCATGTCGCAGCGAACGATGCCGCCGAAGATATTGACCAGAACCGCCGCAACGTTTTCGTCCGACAGGATGATCTTGAAGGCCTCTGTCACGCGTTCTTCAGTTGCGCCACCGCCGACGTCGAGGAAGTTGGCAGGCTTGCCGCCGTGCAGGTTGACGATGTCCATAGTGCCCATGGCCAGACCGGCACCATTGACCATACAACCGATGTTGCCTTCCAGAGCAACATAGTTCAGTTCCCACTTGGCTGCGTGAGCTTCACGCGGGTCATCTTGCGAGGGATCCTGCATGCCACGCAGCTTGGGCTGGCGATAAATGGCATTGCTGTCGATATTCAGCTTGGCATCTAGGCAGTGCAGGTTGCCGTCTTTCTTGATCACCAGCGGATTGACTTCCAGCAACGCCAAATCGTAGTCGACGAACAGCTTGGCCAAGCCTACGAAAATATGGACGAACTGCTTGACCTGATCGCCTTTGAGCCCAAGCTGGAACGCCAGCTCACGACCCTGGAATGGCTGAGCGCCAACGAGCGGATCAATGGTTGCCTTGAGGATTTTTTCCGGCGTGTCGTGAGCGACTTTTTCGATGTCGACGCCGCCCTCGGTGGAGGCCATGAAGACCACCCGGCGAGTGGCACGGTCAACGACGGCACCCAAGTACAGTTCTTTATCAATGTCGGTGCAGGCTTCTACGAGAATCTTGCTGACCGGTTGTCCGTTGGCGTCGGTCTGGTAGGTCACCAGGCGCTTGTCCAGCCACTGCTCGGCGAATGCTCGGGCTTCGTCTTTGCTGCGGACGAGTTTGACGCCACCCGCCTTGCCGCGACCACCGGCATGTACCTGTGCTTTGACCACCCACTCGGTACCGCCGATCTGATCACAGGCTTCAGCCGCTTCTTTAGGGCTATCGATCGCGTAGCCCTTGGAGACCGGCAGTCCGTACTCGGCAAACAGTTGCTTACCCTGATATTCGTGAAGATTCATCTTAGCTACCGTTCGGTTTGATGTGCATCAGACACCACATTGCTGCGGCGTCACCTCAAGTCGCTGAAAACTATCGAAGATACCTTTCAAAGACCTGTCATACCTTGCGCGAAGGTATTCGGCGCCTGCACCGGGCCTGGAAGCCCAGTGCATGCCGCCGTTTGTTGCTACGCGGTTAGCGCTTCTTGCGGTTGGCGATGTGAATGGCGTGACCATTTACCGCCAGTGCAGCTTCGTGAAGCGCTTCGGACATTGTCGGATGCGAGAACACCATCATGCCAAGGTCTTCGGCGCTAGTGCCAAATTCCATGCCGATTGCACCCTGCTGTACCAGCTCGGCTGCCGCTGGCCCCATGACATGCACGCCCAGAACACGGTCAGTCTTGGCATCAGCGATGACCTTGACCAAGCCAGCTGTGTCGTTTGCTGCCATGGCACGGCCACTGGCGGCGAACGGGAAGGTGCCCACGTTGATTTCGACGCCCTCGGCCTTCAACACCTGCTCGGTCTTGCCCACCCATGCGATTTCCGGATGGGTATAGATGACCGATGGAACCAGGTCGTAGTTCATTTGCGATTTATGCCCAGCGATCCGCTCAGCAACCATCACACCCTCTTCCGAGGCCTTGTGCGCAAGCATTGCTCCACGGACAACGTCTCCAATGGCGTAAACACCCGGAACGCTGGTCGCGCACTGATCATCCACGAAGATGAAGCCGCGCTCATCCATATCAACACCCGCGTCAGCAGCGAGCAGATCGGTAGTCACCGGACGGCGGCCAACTGCAACAATCAGCTTGTCGAAGGTCTGCTGCTGCTCGCCTTCTGCATTGGTGAAGTTGACCGTGACCTGATCGCCATTGACTTGGGAACCAGTGACTCGGGCGCCGAGCAGAATTTTCAAGCCCTGCTTGCTCAGCACCTTGAAAGCCTCTTTCGAGATCTGCTCATCCGCGGCAGGCAGGAACTTGTCCATCGCTTCAAGGACAGTAACTTCGGCCCCCAGACGCGCCCATACCGAACCCAGCTCCAGTCCGATAACGCCAGCGCCGATTACACCAAGCTTGGCTGGAACGCTTTGGAAATCCAGTGCGCCCGTGGAGTCAACAATGATGTTCTGATCAACAGGTGCTGGCGGAATGTCGACCGGCTTGGAACCCGAAGCCAGGATGACACTATCTGCCGCCAAAACTTGCGCGTTGCCGTCGAGCCCGGTGACTTCAACCTGCTTGCCGCTGAGCAGCTTCCCGTGACCTTCGAAAACAGTCACGCCATTAGCCTTCATCAGGCCGGCAACGCCGCCAGTCAGGTTCTTAACGATCTGGTCCTTGCGGGCGACCATGGTCGGAACATCCATGGCCACTTCGCCAGTGCTGATGCCGTGGACCTTGAAGCTCTCGTGGGCTTCGTGGAATTTGTAGGAGCTGTCCAGCAGCGCCTTGGATGGAATGCAACCGACGTTCAGGCAGGTTCCGCCCAGCGCGGTCTTACCTTCCTTGCCCTGATATTTTTCGATACAGGCGGTCTTCAGACCCAGCTGCGCTGCGCGAATGGCTGCAACATAACCGCCGGGGCCGGCACCGATCACGACGACGTCGAATTTCTGGCTCATTACGAATCCTCTTGAGTGCAGCAAAAAAATCAAAGGCCACAGACAGCAGGCCCAGCAAATGACTAGCCTGCCAACTGCAGCCCGCGACGCTTGTTAGATGTCCAGCAACAGACGCGCCGGATCTTCCAGCAGGTTTTTGATGGTCACCAGGAAGCTCACCGCTTCCTTGCCGTCGATCAGGCGATGGTCATAGGACAGTGCCAAGTACATCATCGGCCGGATAACCACCTGACCATTTACAGCCATAGGACGCTGCAGAATGTTGTGCATGCCCAAGATAGCGGCCTGTGGCGGGTTCACGATCGGGGTCGACATCATCGAACCGAACGTACCGCCATTGGTGATGGTGAAGGTGCCGCCAGTCATTTCATCAATCGACAGCTTGCCATCACGCGCCTTCTTGCCAAAGGTGGCGATGCCGCTTTCGACTTCAGCCAGGTTCATCAGTTCTGCATTGCGCAGGACTGGTACAACCAGGCCACGATCACTGGAGACTGCGACACCGATGTCCTGATAGCCGTGGTAGACAATATCGGTGCCGTCGATCGACGCATTGACTGCCGGGAAACGCTTCAACGCTTCAACAGAGGCCTTGACGAAGAAGGACATGAAGCCCAGACGCACGCCGTTGTGAGTCTTCTCGAAAAGGTCCTTGTACTTCGAACGAAGCGCCATGACTTCGGTCATGTCGACCTCATTGAAGGTCGTCAGCATCGCCATGTTCGACTGAGCCTCGACCAGACGCTCGGCAACCTTCGCACGCAGACGGGTCATCGGCACTCGCTTCTCTGTGCGATCACCGCCGGCTGCAACAGGAGCAGCAGCAGTACTGGCAGCAGGCTTGCTAGCAGCCGGAGCGGACTTCTTGGCTTCGATAGCGGCAACCAGGTCTTCTTTAGTGACGCGACCGTCTTTACCAGTACCCTTGACGCTGTTTGGGTCAATGCCGTTTTCCTCTGCCAGCTTGCGGGCAGCAGGCGCGAGGATGGCATCATCAGCGCCGGCTGCCGGTGCCGAAGCTGCAGGGGCTGCCGGAGCGGCGGCTTCAGCAGGCGCCGACGCGGCGGGAGCAGAAGCTGTAGCACCTGCGTCGAGCTTGCCAAGCAGCTCACCGCTGAGCACGGTGTCCCCTTCGTTTTTAACGATTTCGCTCAGCACGCCATCCGCTTCTGCCAGCACTTCCATGACAACCTTGTCGGTCTCGATGTCGACAATGAGTTCGTCACGCTTTACCGCATCGCCCGGTTGCTTGTGCCAGGTCGCAACGGTGCCGTCAGCAACCGATTCCGGAAATTGAGGGGCTTTGATCTCGATAGCCATTAGCTGGGTCCTATTGATTCGGTTTTTACATCGAGGCCGCGATGTTCGCGGCCTCTTGCAAGAATGATTAAACGGTGAAGGCGTCCTGCAGCAGTTTTTCCTGCTGTTCGGCGTGCATGGAGGCGTAGCCGACCGCAGGCGCTGCAGAAGCTTCACGCCCCGCGTATTGCAGGAACAGCTCCTTCTTGTGTGCGACGGCAACACGACGCATATGATGCTGGCTGCAATACCAGGCGCCCTGGTTCATAGGTTCTTCCTGACACCAGACGATATTCTTGATGTTCTGGTAAGGCGCAAGCACCTCAGCCAAATCATCTTCTGGGAACGGATACAGCTGTTCCAGCCGAACGATGGCGATATCATCACGACCCTCATTGCGGCGCTTGTCCAGCAGATCGTAATAAACCTTGCCACTGCACATGACAACGCGTTCGACCTTGCCCGGATCGATCTGATCGATCTCCGGAATCACGGTCAGGAAGGAACCTTGGGTTAGATCTTCCAGCGTCGAGGTCGCCAGTTTATGACGCAGCAGGGACTTCGGCGTCAGCGCTACCAGAGGCTTGCGCAGAGGACGGATCGCCTGCCGGCGAAGCATGTGATAGACCTGAGCCGGGGTTGTCGGCACGCACACTTGGATGTTGTGCTCGGCGCACAGCTGCAGATAGCGCTCCAGACGTGCTGACGAATGCTCTGGCCCTTGCCCTTCATAACCGTGCGGCAACAGCATGGTCAGACCACACAGCCGGCCCCACTTGTGTTCGCCGCTGGTGATGAACTGATCTATTACGACCTGTGCACCGTTGGCAAAGTCACCGAACTGTGCCTCCCACACCACCAATGCGTTCGGCATGGTAGTGGCATAACCGTACTCAAACGCCAGCACCGCCTCTTCCGACAGGAAGGAGTCGTAGAGGTCGAAGCGAGGCTGCCCTTCGTACAGATGCTGTAGCGGGATGTAAGTGCTGCCGTCCTTCTGGTTATGCAACGCCGCATGGCGGTGCGAGAAGGTTCCACGGCCCACGTCCTGGCCGCTGATACGAACCGGGTGGCCTTCGAACAGCAGGGTTGCATAGGCCAGTGTCTCGGCGTAGCCCCAGTTGATGGCGAGCGCACCGGCACCCATCTTCTGGCGATCTTCAAGAATTTTCGAAACCTGCCGCTGAACGACGAAGCCTTCCGGCACAGCCAGCATCTTGCTGGACAGTTCCTGCAGCGCCTTTAATTCAAAACGCGTGTCATAGCGAGCAGTCCAGGTATGACCCAGGTAAGGACGCCAATCAACAAACAATTCCTTGTTTGGCTCTTTGACCAAGCTTTTTACCACGTGAAGACCGTTGTCCAACGCGGCACGATACTCGTCGACCTTGGCCTGAACGCGTTCATTGTCGAGCACGTTGGATTGCGTCAGCGCATCGGCATACAACTCACGTGTAGTGCGCTGCTTGGCGATCTTCTGATACATCAGTGGCTGAGTTCCGCTAGGCTCATCCGCCTCGTTGTGACCACGACGGCGGTAGCAGATCAGATCGATAACAATGTCGCGCTTGAACTGCATCCGATAATCGACAGCGAGCTGGGTGACGAAGAGAACAGCCTCAGGATCATCCGCGTTCACGTGGAAGATTGGAGCCTGGATCATCTTTGCAACGTCGGTCGCATACTCAGTGGAGCGCGCATCTTCTTGTCTGTTGGTGGTAAAGCCAACCTG
>TARA_R110002095_G_scaffold168022_3_pt1 | contig 26413 bp, 19 predicted proteins | sample TARA_R110002095 | Tara Oceans TARA_R110002095 (sample SAMEA4397255) | marine metagenome | biome: Polar Biome; feature: [SRF] surface water layer (ENVO:00010504); material: water (ENVO:00002006), including particulate matter (ENVO:01000060) such as... | depth 5 m | reverse complement strand
TGGTGGCTCCTTTTTATTCTTGCCGCCCTGCCAGGCTCAGATGGGCAGGGCGATGTAGAAGATGGTGCCGTGGCCGATCCGTGAATGCACGCCGATACGACCACCATGCAGCTGAGCGATTTCCTTGCATAAGGCAAGACCCAGTCCGGCGCCGCCACGGCGTCGACCGATCTGCACGAACGGCTCGAATATGCGCGCCTGCTGACTGTACGGAATGCCTTCGCCGTTATCTTCGACACTGAGGATGACCCGTTCGCCGTGATGCCGCGCCAACAGGCGGATCTCGCCGCCGTCCGGCGTATGCCGCAGGGCATTGCTGAGCAGGTTGTCGAGGGTCCGGTCCATCTGCTGTTGATCCAGCAGCAGGCTTGGCAGTGGCGTCTGCAGTTCCAGCTTGATTTCAATGCCGTTCTGCGCGGCGCTTGGCTGGAAGCGCTGCCGTGCTTGCTCAAGAAGCGCCGCCGGGTCGCACGGCACGCGCTCAAGCTTTTGCTGACCGCTCTGGTAGCGGGAGAAATTCAGCAGATCGTTGATCAATGTGACCAGGCGCTGCATCTCCTCATGCACAGTGGTGAACAGGTCGGCTTCGCGGCTGTTGTCCGGGTAATGCGTTCGTTCACGCAGCAAGCTGAAGGCCATCTGCATGCCTGTCACCGGGGTGCGCAGTTCATGCGAGGCACGCAGAACGAACTCGTTGCGTACCCGCTCGAAGGTGCGCTGGTCAGTCACATCGTGCAGCACCATCACCGCACCGCTGATGCGGCCGTCGTGATGGTTCACGGGGCTCATGCGCCATGACAACAGGCGGCGCTCGCCGTCGGCCTCGATCACCAGATCTTCCGGCGGGGCGGATAACGGCGTGTCGGCCAACACTTGCTGAGCTGCCTCATCCAGCTCCGGATAGCCGAGGGCTTGGCCAAGCGTCGAACCGAGGTGTTCTGTCTCCCAAGCCAGTTGGCGTTGCGCGACCGGGTTGGCATGTTCCAGGCGGCCCTGGCGGTCAATGATCAGCAAGCCGTCATCGATGCTGTCGAGCAGCGCTTGCAGCCGTTGCTGACCATCGACCAGTGCTTCGACATTGGTTTGCTTGAACTGGTGCAGCGCCTGAGCCATCAGACCGAAGCGACGAATCAGCGATGACAGCTCAGCGATAGGCGAGGTGGGCAGGCTGATATTGAAGTCGCCGCGGCCGATCTGGTCGGCGACGCTGGACAGTTGCTCGATCGGGTCACCGAAACGCCGGGCAAAGCTGTGTGCGGTCACAAACCCGATCAGCAGCACGGCAATACCGGTCAACCCCAGCAGCCCGGCGAGCAACTGCGCTCGATCGCGACTGCGAATCTCGGTATCGCGAATCTGGTTGTAGGCGGCCTGTTGCATGTCGACCATCAACTCACGAACGCGGTTGAAGGATTGGCTGAGAGGATTGTCCTCAAGCAGTGTCGCGTTCAGATTGGACGGTGTTTCCAGCTGCACGGCAAAGCGGGTGTAAGCGTCGCCGATGGCCTCATAAGCTTTGCGGTCCTGCTCGTCGGGGGCGTCCGCCATGCCGCGTGCCAGGGCGCTCAGGAACACTTTGCGCGAAGCGTCCAGGGCTTCGGTGTCGCGGTCTTCCCGGACCAGCAGCAGCAGCTGGTTTCCGAGCGCCTGGCGCAGCTGCTGATTGACCTCGATAACACCGAAGTTATCGCGAATGAGGTGCTCCTGACTCTTGGCCATTTGCACGACGCTGACCAGGGCCAGCAGCAGCCCAAGCAAGGCCACGGTCATCAATGCGGAGAACCCCAGGAACAATCGGGTCCTCAGCTTCATCTGGATTTTCATAGGCCGTATTGCTTGCGTTTTCGATAGAGCGTCGAGGCGTCGATGCCAAGGATTCGGGCGGCTTGATCAAGGGTGTCGCTGGTGCTCAACACGCCTGAAATGTGCGCTTTTTCCAGCGCTTCCAGGCTGAGCGGCTCACCGATGCGCGGAGCATTGCTGACCGCCTGATCGGCCAGACCGAGATGGCTGACTTCGATCATGTCCTGCGGGCAAATGATGCTGGCGCGCTCAACCACGTTGCGCAATTCACGCACGTTGCCAGGCCAGCGGTAGGCTTTCAGTGCGCCAATGGCGCCGTCGCTGAAGCCGCGCGCCGGGCGTCCATAGCTCTTCACGAAGAATGCCAGGAAGCGTTCGGCGAGGGTCAGCACGTCTTCCGGCCGCTCGCGCATGGGCGGCAGGTTCAGAGTAATGACGTTGAGGCGATAGAGCAGATCTTCGCGGAATTTACCTTCGCGAACCATCTCCTCCAGATTCAGGTTGGTGGCAGCAAGGATGCGCACATCAGCCCGTCGGGTGACCGGGTCACCGACGCGCTCGTATTCTTTGTCCTGGATGAAGCGCAGCAGTTTTGGCTGCAAGGCCAGAGGAAAGTCGCCGATCTCGTCGAGAAACAGTGTGCCGCCGTCAGCCTGATTGACGCGCCCCAAGGTGCTTTCGGTCGCCCCTGTAAAGGCACCGCGGTTGTGTCCGAACAGCTCGCTTTCCATCAGGTCTGCCGACAGAGATGGGCAATTGATGGTGATGAAGGCCTTCTTCGAGCGCCGGCTCCAGTTGTGAATCGCCCGCGACAGTTCGCCTTTGCCCGTGCCTGACTCGCCAAGGATGAGGATGTTCGCGTCGGTATCGGCCACCTGACGGGCCGTTTCCAGCACATTCATCATCGCCGGGCTGTACGAGCCCAGCGCATCGCTGCGTTTTTGCACTTCGCCTTCCAAAGCCTCAAGACGCGCTGCCATCTGACGAACTTCCAGCTGCTTGGCGGCCGACAGGCGCAGCTGCTCCGGGCTGCATGGCTTGACCAGGTAATCCGCAGCGCCCGCCTGCATCGCGTCCACCGCGGTGTCCACGGCCGAATGAGCGGTCACGATGACTACGCGCATCCAGGGCGCAAGCACACGCATCTGCTGCAGGACATCAAGACCGTTGTCTTCACCCAGGCGCAGGTCCAGAAAGCACAGGTCGAATACCTGTCGCTGCAGGATCGCTTCGGCCTGCGACGCGCTGGCCGCCGTGACCACCGTATAACCACGATCCTCGAGGCAGTAGCGGAACGTGCGCAGGATCGCTGCCTCGTCGTCCACCAGAAGGATGCGGCCGCCGGTGTCGGTCGTTTGGTCCATGAATGCTCCAGTCAGGCAAAAGCGGTAAATGTATGGCGAGTCGTTTGGGGGAAATCCCGGTGCTGTATCGCCGCCAGGTCGCCCGGCGCCAGCGTTAGTCTACGCAAAGCCATGCAAGTTGCACGGTGCATGAACGTCTTTCCTGCAGGCTGCAATCAGCGCTGAAACGACGATGAAGCGCAAGGCATTGATTATAAGAGGTTTCAGGCGTTTTTATGGCTGGCACGGGGCTTGCGGTCGTTTAGCGGTAACGCGCGTATCGGCAGCAGTCGAGGCGCATCGCATCTGCATCAGGAGGCCTCCATGAACCAAGACATCACCCACCTCAACGAGCTCATCGAAATCACCCGCGATGGTCAGCATTTCTATCAGCATGCGCTGGAAGAAGTGAAAGATATCGAACTGCAGCATCTATTCCGCGATATGGCTCAGGCAAAGACGCACATCATTCAGGCGCTCTCGGTGAAGGTTGCGGCCAATCAGGAACAGCCCGCACAGGGAGGTACTACAGCTGGCAAGCTTCGTGAAATGTACGCCGACACCAAGGCACGGTTGGGCGACAGTGACGCGGTGTATATCGACCAGCTTGACCAAACCGAAGAGCGCATCCTGGCCGCCTTCGAAGATGCATTGAAAACTGCGGACCCTGATGTGAAGGCATTGCTGGCCATCGAGCTTCCGAAAATCCGGGCCTGCCATGAGCGTATTCACACCCTCAATCACCGTGGCAACGACAGCAGGGATTAGTCCGTCGTGCAAATCGCCCGGCGCGGTGCAAGCGCATCGTGCAATATAAATTGGCGCAGCGACATTTTGATTGCATAAGTTGTTGAATATAAAGGAATAATCGTAAATCTCAGGAGTGGCACGAGCCCTGCAACATAACCACTAAGACAGACATGCCCCGCATGCTTAGAAGGAGTTGAGGATGAATCGTCAAGCACGTTTCCTACTGGTTGGAAAAGGTTTCCTTACCGCCGCTGTGGTCACGCTGATCGTTGGAGCCGAATATCCGATGTCGGAGCCGCTCAGCCAAACGCAGCAGGAGTCAGCGGAACGAATCCATATGTACGACGCTCAACCTGTAGGGATTGTGCAAACCGGACCTGCTCCGCAGACGATTGATTATGTGCAGGTGCGGTCTGAGCAACGTTGGGTTTTCTAGTTGGAGCTCGGCGAGCCGATCGGTAGCGATAGGTCTCGCTGAGGATGTTCTGAACCGAAGAGGAGTTACACCATGCTGAGTTGGGCTATCACGTTTCTGATTATTGCCATCATCGCTGCAGTACTGGGCTTCGGTGGTATCGCGGGCACTGCAACGGGCATCGCCAAGATCCTGTTTGTGGTTTTCCTGGTGTTGTTTGTCGCTTCGCTGATTTTCGGACGGGGCCGCGGCCCACGAGCCTGATGCATAACGCCGCCCGTCAGGGCGGCTGCACAGGCATAGGGAGGTTACAGCGGCTGGATGCCTTTATTTGAGCCTTCGCAGGAAGCGGAGTGCTAGTTACTGAGGTGAATCGTCCGAGGATCACCTATCAGCTCCTACAGCGGGGGAGCCAAGGGGTCGGGACGCTCTTCGATGGAGCGACCTAGGGGTACAGGGGGTGCCTCCGTCATGGACCGGGCTCGGCGAGTGCCAACCGAAGGTGGGACCTCCACCTTCGGTTTGCGATTTCTCCAGCGCTTCACGTCCTGCGTTATTTGTTCACTTCAAGGGCTATTCGAGCCCGGCTGAACCAGCCTCAGCGCGTTGTCGCTTCCCTCCGTATTTCTGCGCCCACCTTCGCTCGTCCTGTTTGGTTCATGGCTGTTCTCCAGCCGCACCGCTATCATCGCGCGCAGTCACTCGTTGGAGAATCACATGCTCAACGGCCTATGGCTGGGCTTCTTTCTGGTCGCGGCAGTTGCTGCGCTCGGGCGCTGGCTGCTCGGCGACGACCCGGCTGTGTTTGCCGCCCTGGTCGAAAGTCTATTCGCGATGGCCAAGCTGGCTGTAGAGATCATGATCGTGCTGTTCGGCACGCTGACGCTCTGGCTCGGTTTTTTACGCATTGCCGAGAAGGCTGGCCTGATCGAGCAACTGGCGCGCTTGCTCGGGCCGCTGTTCCGTCGGTTGATGCCGGAAGTGCCAGCCGGGCACCCGGCGTTGGGGTTGATCACTCTCAATTTCGCTGCCAACGGCCTGGGTCTGGACAATGCCGCCACGCCCATCGGCCTGCGCGCAATGCGAGCCCTGCAGGAGCTCAATCCGAGCAAGACGGTCGCCAGTAACGCGCAGATCCTGTTTCTGGTGCTCAACACCTCCTCGCTGACGCTGTTGCCGGTGTCGATCTTCATGTACCGCGTGCAGCAGGGCGCTGAAGACCCGACTCTGGTCTTTCTGCCTATTCTGCTGGCCACCACCGCATCGTCACTGGCAGGCCTCTTCGCGGTTGCGCTGGTTCAGCGCCTGCGTCTCTGGGACCCGGTCGTTCTCGCCTACCTGGTTCCTGCGGCGCTGCTCCTGGGCGGCTTCATGGCGTTGCTGGCCGGGCTTTCGGCCACCGCGCTTTCATCCTTGTCATCGCTGCTCGGCAACCTCACGTTGTTCGGCTTGATCATCGCGTTCCTCGTTATCGGTGCGCTGCGCAAAGTGCCGGTGTACGAGAGCTTTGTCGAGGGCGCGCAGGAAGGCTTCGATGTTGCGAAGAGCCTGCTGCCCTATCTGATCGCGATGCTGTGCGCGATCGGTGTGTTCAGAGCCTCCGGCGCACTCGATTTCGGACTCGATGGAATCCGTTGGCTGGTGGAAGCGTTGGGCTGGGATACCCGTTTCGTCGACGCGCTGCCCACTGCGCTGGTCAAACCGTTTTCCGGCAGCGCCGCGCGCGCAATGCTGATCGAGACAATGCAGAGTCAGGGCGTGGACAGTTTTGCTGCGCTGGTTGCCGCGACCGTACAAGGCAGCACCGAAACCACCTTCTATGTATTGGCCGTCTACTTTGGGGCGGTGGGCATCCAGCGGGCGCGGCATGCGGTGGGGTGTGCCTTGGCGGCAGACTTCGCCGGCATCGTTGCGGCTATTCTGGTCTGCTACTGGTTCTTCGGTTGACCGGTGCAAGCAAGGGTTTCGAGTAGCGCTAAAAAAGAACCCGCCAATCGGCGGGTTAAAGCGTGGCTCGTTGCCAGACCCGAAATAACGGTTCGGCGAGAAACATCACCAGGAACAACCGCAGCACCTGCAGCGCGGTGACCAGCGCGACCGATAGCTGCAGCGCTTCGGCTGTAAGGCACAGCTCAGTAATCCCGCCTGGCATCATCCCCAGCATCAGCGACGTCTGGTTTAGTGTCGCGGCCCATCCCAGCACTTCTGCGAGGCCCGCTGCAGCGAGCATGGCCAACAGCGTAAACAGCAAGATGCGCAGCATGAATCGCGGCGCGCTGCGAAAGAACGGTCGATCGAAGTGACAACCCAGCGAGCAGCCGATCAACCATTGTCCAAGCTGGCCAACACCCTCAGGCATGCCCAGATGCAGATCGAAGGTGGCACTGGCGACGGCACAGACCGTCAGCGGCCCAAGCATCCAGGGGTTGGGTTGGCCGAGCCGCTTCCAGAGCAGCGCAAGCAGCCCGCCCGCCGGTAATAGCACAGCCAGCCAAGGCCAGCTGACGGGTGCCGGCGGCGGCGCGTCAACGGAGGGCAGGCTCCAGGTAAACAGCGCGGGAATGATCAGCACCACCAGCAGCAGACGCATGCTATGCGCTGCGGCCACCATCGCCGGCTGCGCCGCGTGGCGGCTGGCCAGATTGACCATCTCGCTGGCGCCGCCCGGCATGCTGGAGAAGAATGCCGTGGCGCGGTCGGTGCCGCTTCGCAGCAGAATGAAGATGCCGATCAGGCTCAAGAGCAGGGTGCACAGTGCACCGGCGAGAATCACTCCAAAGTGCTGGAGCACCTGCTGCATGACCTCGCTGGTGAAATGCAGACCGATAGCGCTGGCGATCAACCATTGCCCGGCCTGTCGACCGTGCGGGACTTCCTTGACCAGCCAGCCGCTGCAGCGCACTGCAATGACCGCCAGCAGCGAACCGACCATCCATGGCAGCGGCCAGTTCGCCAGGCTTGCCAGCCAGCCGCCGAGGGCGCCGACCAGAGGCGTCGCCCACCAACCCGGCAGCGGGCGCGGCATATCAGGCGTGCGCCTCGTTCAGTTTGGCGCGGCGGAGCTGGCGCCACCAGCGCAGGCCCGGCATCGCCAGCATCAGAGCGGCCATGGCCCAGAGCACCAGGGTGATCGGGCTGCCCCAGAGGATGCCCAGATCGCCTGCGGAGATCGACAGCGCACGGCGCAGGTTGTCTTCCATCATCTCGCCGAGGACGAAGCCGAGGATCAGTGACGACAGCGGGAACTCAAGCTTGCGCAGCAGGTAGCCGAACACACCGAGACCCACCATCAGCACCAGGTCGAACGTGGTGCTGTGCACCGAGTACACGCCCACCACGCTGATCGCGGTAATCGCAGGCACCAGCACCCAGTTGGGCACGCTGAGCATCTTGGAGAACAGTCCGACCAGCGGGATGTTCATCACCAGCAGGATGACGTTACCGATGAACAGCGAGGCGATCAGGCCCCAGACCACGTCAGGCTGCTGCTCGAACAGCAGCGGGCCGGGTGTGATGTTGTATAGCGTCAGCGCGCCGATCATCACCGCCGTGGTGCCCGAGCCTGGTACACCGAGGGTGAGCATCGGGATCAGCGAGCCGCAGGCGGAGGCGTTGTTGGCGGCTTCCGGTGCGGCCAGGCCGCGCAGGTCGCCCTCACCGAACTTGCCATTGTCACCGGCCATGCGCTTTTCGCTCATGTAGGTCATGGCGCTGGCGATGGTCGCACCGGCGCCGGGTAGCGTGCCGATGACGAAACCCGCGCAAGCGCTACGCACCATGGTCCAGAAGGTCTGGCAGAACTCCTTGAAGTTGAACAACAGACGTCCGCTGGCCTTGACCGCTTTTTGCCCGCTGTGGGTCTTTTCCAGCATCAACAGCACTTCGCTGACGCTGAAGAAGCCGATCACCACGATCACGAACTGGATGCCGTCGGACAGGCTCACGCTGCCAAAGGTAAACCGGTAGACGCCGGTCGTTGAGTCCACGCCAACCGTTGCCAGACCCAGGCCGATCAATGCGGCCATCAGGGTTTTGACCGGCTTGTCGCCGACCATGCCGCCCAGACAAGCGATGGCGAAGATCATCAGCACGAAGTACTCAGCCGGGCCGAAGGCCACTGCCCATTTCGCCAGCAGCGGGGCGAACAGCACCACACCGCAGGTGGCGATGATGCTGCCGATGAACGAACTGACCGCCGACAGCGACAGGGCGATGCCCGCCTTGCCCTGGCGCGCCAGGGGGTAGCCGTCGAGGGTGGTCATCACTGCAGCTGCGTCGCCAGGGACGTTGAGCAGGATGGCTGAAATGCGTCCACCGTACTCGCAGCCCAGATACACAGCAGCCAGGAGGATCAGCGCTGTCTCTGGCGGCAGCCCCAGGGCGAAAGCCAGGGGCAGCAGCAGGGCTACGCCGTTGATCGGGCCAAGCCCAGGCAGCAGGCCAACCACGGTGCCAACAAAGGCGCCGAACAGCGCTACAAGCAGGTTCATCGGTCGCGTGGCGACATCGAAGCCCTGCCACAAGAAGTTCAAGGTTTCCATTTTCAGCTCTCCAGCAGGCGCAGCACACCGAGCGGCAGCGGCACATCAAGCAACAGGTCGAACAGGCCAAAGAGCAGCACGCCCATCAGCACGCCACTGATCAGGCACGGCAGCAGGCGTCCGTTGAACAAGAGGCCCAGGGCGAAGGTGGCCAGCGCCGTGGTGATGACAAAGCCAAGCTTCTCGAACAGCACTGCGTACGCCAGCAGTACCAGCACGCAGTAGAGGGCTCGCCGCGCCATCGTCCAGTCGAAACGAGGCGTCGGCTCGCCGTGTGGTTTGCAGAGCAGCCAGAGCGCGCCGCAAGCCATCAGGAACAGCAGCAGTAGCGGGTAGGCGCGCGGGCCGACCGGGTCGTAAGCGAAGGGCGCCTCGAACCCCCAGGCGAGCAGCGCGAGGCCGGCGCAGGCGAGCAGCCAGGCCGCGGCAAAGACACGAACGTACATGATGGAATACCTCGGGAGGAGCCGGCCGCGGCTACCGGTCCGTCGGGACCGAAAGCCGCGAGCGGCGGGGTGTTACTTGACCAGACCGAACTCGGCAGCGAGTTCCTTGTAATCGGCGACCTGCTTGTTGACGAAGGTCTTGAGCTCATCGCCGGTCATCGACAGCGGGAACAGATCACGCTGCTCGCGCAGCTTGGCGAAGTTCTCATCGGCCAGCAGGGTGTCGAACTGGGTCTTCCACCAGTTGAAATCTTCATCACTGACTTCTGGGCCCATGTAGAAGCCACGGATCACCGGCCAGCTGATGTCGTAGCCCTGTTCCTTGGCTGTTGGCAGATCCGACAGCTTGCCGGGCAGGCGATCATCGGACAGCACGGCGAGCACGCGAATCTTGCCGGCTTCGAGCTGCGGGGCGACTTCGCCGAGACCGCTGCTGGTCACCTGGACGTGGCCACCCAGCATGGCCGTGAGGGTTTCACCGCCGCCTTCGAAGGCGACGTAGCGCAGCTTCTTCGGATCAACACCAGCGGCACGGGCGATCAGCGCGGTCTGCATCCAGTCCTGACCACCAATGGTGGCGCCGGCACCAAAGACAACGCTGGCCGGATCCTTCTTCACCGCAGCGATGAGGTCGTCAAGGTCCTTGTAGGGCGCGTCGGCGCGTACCGAAATGGCGCCGTAGTCGGTGCCGATGCCGGCCAGCCAGCGCACGTCGCTTTCGTCATAACGACCGAACTTGCCCTGCGCGAGGTTCAGCAGAGAGCCGCTGGAGAACGCCGTGATGGTCGACGGGTCGTCGGCGCGCTGGGCGATCACTGCGTTGTAGGCCACAGCGCCGACACCGCCAGGCATATAGGTGACCCGCATGGGCGATTCGAGCAGACCGGAATCTTTCAGCCCGCTCTGGGCCAGCTTGCAGGTCAGGTCGAAACCGCCGCCGGGCTTGGCCGGGGCGATGCACTCGGGGCGCTTGGGCTCGGCCATCAGCTGGCTGGACAGAACCAGGCAGGACGAAAGCAGGGCGATACGGCGGATTGCAGTCTTCATGGGTGTCTCCTTTGATTCTTATTGTGGACGGCTTTACCAGATCGGCAGGCTGTAGCTGACGATCAGACGGTTTTCGTCGGCGTCACGGGCGAAATCGGAGCGGAACATGGCGTTGCGCATGCGCACGGCGACATTCTTCAGCGGACCGGTTTGCACGACGTACTTGAGCTCGATGTCGCGTTCCCACTCGCTGCCGTTGCTGCCGCCGCTGTATTCGGCGTTGTCGCCGGAAATATAGCGGGTCAGGAAGGTCAGCCCGGGCACGCCGATGGAGGCTAAGTTGTAGTCGTAACGCGCCTGCCAGGAGCGCTCGTCGGCATTGGCGAAATCGTTGATCTGGACGAAGTTGACCAGGTAGGGATCGCCGCCATCGATATAGGCGTAGCCGGTGTCGCCATTCATCTGCTGATAAGCGACGCTGAGCTTGTGGCCGCCGAGGCTGTAACCCACCATGCCGTTCCAGGCCTGGTTGTCGATCTTGCCGGCATTGGCCGCGCCGGTATCGTCGCTGATCATCAGGCGCAGGTCGGCGGTCAACGCCGAGTTCTTGCCCAGCGGCTGCACGGCCTGCAGATTGAAGAAATGCTGGCGGTAGATGTCGTCTAGCTCGGCGGCGTAGTAGGTGCCGATGAGCTTTTCGTTGAAGTCATAGCGCGCGCCGGCAAAGGTCAGGTGATCGGCCTCGGCCGCGCTGTCGAAACGACCATTTTTGTTGTTGATCTGCAGTTCCTGGGAATTGGTCGAGGCACGGTCGATGACCTTGTCCAGGCGCCCACCGCTCAGGGTGAGGCCGGTCACGTCCTGAGAGACCAAGATCGCACCTTCGAAGACCTGGGGCAGGGTGCGGCTGTCACTGGCTTTTACCACGGGTGTTTCCGGGATGTGGCTGCCGTAGCGGAGTTCGGTTTCCGAGATCTTCGCCTTGGCTGTCAGGCCGAGGCGGCTGAATTCGTCCGGGGTGCTGCCATCGTCGCGGACAGGGAGTAGATCGGTGTTGGCGCGGCCGCCGCCGGAGTCGAGCTTGACGCCGAGCATGCCCATGGCGTCGAGGCCGAAGCCAACGGTGCCTTCGGTGAAGCCGGATTCGATGTTGAGCAGAAAGCCCTGTGCCCATTCTTCACGTTTGGACTGGCCGGAGCCTTCGCGGAAATCGCGATTGAGGTAGATGTTCTGGGTTTGCAGAGTCGCGCTGCTGTCTTCGATGAAATCGGCCTGAGCCATGGGCGCCAGGGAGGCAGCCGCGACGGCGAGGGCAAGACGAGCAGGGGCGGGTTTAATTCTGACGACAGTCAGCATCCTTCAATCTCCACTATTGTTTTTGTTGTGGCGGCGTTGTGCCGCGCCAGGTGGATCGAGCCACCTGATCCCGATCCTAGGCGGCGAAACTTTCGCCAGGCTTTCAGGGGTGAAAGCAGCGTGTGGCGTGCCTTGCCGCTACACTGGCGCCCCGTTCCGTGTGTGGCAGAGGACAGGCAATGCGGATTCTTCTGGTCGAGGACCACCCCCAGTTGGCTGAAAGCGTGGCGCAGGCGTTGCGCGCGGCCGGATGGACGGTTGACCTGCTCAACGATGGCGTGGCTGCTGATCTGGCGTTGTCGACGGAGGACTACGCACTGGCGATCCTTGATGTCGGGCTGCCCAGGCTCGACGGCTTTCAAGTGCTGTCGCGCCTGCGCAAACGCGGCAAGACCCTGCCGGTGCTGATGCTCACAGCGCGCGGGGAGGTGACCGATCGGGTGCATGGGCTCAATCTGGGTGCCGATGACTACTTGGCCAAACCGTTCGAACTCTCCGAGCTTGAGGCACGAGTCAAAGCGTTGTTGCGGCGTAGCGTGGCCGCCGGCGAACGTCAGCAGAGCTGCGGGCCGCTGGTCTATGACCTGGATGCGCGGCGTTTCAGTCTCGGCGGCCAGCCGCTCAGCCTGACCTCACGCGAGCAGGCGGTGCTCGAGGCGCTGATCACCCGGCCCGGTCGGGTCATGAGCAAGGATCAACTGGCGGCGCAGGTATTCGGTCTCGACGAGGACGCCAGTGCCGACGCCATCGAAATCTACATCCACCGGCTGCGCAAGAAACTCGAAGGCAGCTCGGTGCGTATCGTGACCTTCCGTGGGTTGGGCTATCTGCTGGAGGCAGCGGATGCCTGACGCGCTACCCGCGCGCGCGGGCAGTTTGCGCGGTGGCTTGCTGCGCAGACTGGCCATGCTGCTGACCCTGCTGATGCTGTTCAGTGGCTGGAGCGCCTACTGGAACGGGCGCGCCGCCGCCGACACCGCCTATGACCGCACCTTGCTAGCCTCGGCCAGAGCCATAGCGGATGGCCTGGTCGCCAGCGATGGGCAGCTACGGGCGAATGTGCCCTATGTGGCGCTGGACACCTTTGCCTACGACAGCGCCGGGCGTATCTATTACCAGGTGCTGGATACCGAAGGGCGGCTGGTGAGCGGCTACGAGCATCTGCCGGCGCCGAGCGCCGAGATTCGTCGCACTGATGACTATCCCGCGCTGGCTCGCTTCTATGACGGAGAATTCCGCGGCGAAGGCGTCCGGCTGGTGAGTCTGCTGCAGCCGGTGAGCGAGCCGGAGCTCAACGGCATCGCCGAAATTCGCGTCGCCGAGACGCTTGGCGCGCGTGAGCGCCTGGCTCGCAGCCTGTTGATCGACACCCTGTGGCGAGTCGGTCTGCTGGCTGTTACCGCGCTGCTGCTGGTCTGGCTAGCAGTCAGCGCGGCGCTGCGGCCGCTGGGCAAACTCAGCGAGGCCGTCGAGGCGCGACAGCCTGACGATCTGCGGCCGTTGCCGTTGATTGCCGTGCAGCGCGAACTCAAACCACTGGTTGCTGCGCTCAATCAATTCACCGAGCGTTTGCGCGGGCAGTTCGAACGGCAGGCGCAGTTCATTGCCGACGCCGCCCATGAGTTGCGTACGCCCTTGGCGGCGCTGAAGGCGCGTATCGAACTCGGGCAACGTGAGGCGCAACCGCAGCGCTGGCAGGAAACCCTGGAAGAGGCTGGCGCGCATACCGACCGGGTAATTCACCTGGCCAATCAGCTGCTGTCGCTGGCGCGCATCGAAACCGGTGCGCAATCGATTGCCGAAGGCGGCGCCCAGCGCCTCGACCTCAGCCAGCTGGCACGCGAGCTGGGGCTGGCGATGGCCGCGCTGGCGCACAAGCGCGGCGTCGCGCTGGCGCTGGAGGCCGAGCAGCCCGTCTGGATCGATGGCGAGCCGACGCTGCTGACTGAACTGCTGAGCAACTTGCTGGATAACGCCCTGGCGCACACACCCAAAGATGGCAACGTGGTGCTACGGGTAGCGAAAGGCGGCGTGCTGGAGGTCGAGGACGATGGGCCGGGAATACCGGAGCCTGAGCGCGACAAAGTCTTTGCGCGCTTCTATCGGGTGCATCAGCAGGGGCAGGGGGCCGGGCTTGGCCTGGCGATTGTCGGCGAAATCATTCGTGCTCACCGGGCTACTGTCGAGCTCGGTCAGGGCGCGCTGGGCGGGCTGCAGGTCAAGGTGCGCTTCCCTCCACCGGCTCCCGCTTCAGCTGACTGACAGCTCGGTGGCCTCGTCCGGTTCGGCAATCGCCACCTGATTACGGCCGTTGTGTTTGGCCCGATAGAGCGCCGTGTCAGCGGACGCCAGCAGTTGCGCTGAGGTGCAACTCGCCGGCGGCTGCAGGCTCGCGACGCCGATGCTGATGGTCAACGCCAGGCGCTCCCCGTCGTAAACAGGCCGCAGCGCTGCCACCGCCGCGCGGATTCGCTCAGCTTGCTCGCAGGCTTCGCGGCTGTTCATGCCAGGCAGCGCCATGACGAATTCTTCGCCGCCATAGCGTGCAACCACATCGCCCGCCCGTTGACCGTACTGCTTGAGCGTATCGGCTACCAGTCGCAGGCAGTCATCGCCGAACGGATGCCCGTAGCTATCGTTGACCCGCTTGAAATGGTCGATGTCCAGCAGCAGCACCGACAGCGGCGTCTCGGTGCGCTGTGCGCGGCGGATTTCCTCGTCGATCATCACGTCGAAATGGCCGCGGTTCGACAGCTGGGTCAACGCATCGGTGACGCTCAGACGAGTGAGCTGTTCGTTGACCATTTCCAGGCCACGCTTGGCATCTTCAAGCGCACGGGTGCGCTCGTAGACCCGTGCTTCGAGCGCCTCGTTTGCGCGTACCTGCGCCTCCAAGGCCTGTTGTTGCGCCTGCAGACGCTGTTCGCGTTCATGAACAAGCGCCTCAGATGCTTGCAGTGCGCTCTGCTGAGCCAGAACCCGGCGGTCCCGCTCCTGATTGATGCGCTGCGCCAATGCCATGGAAAGCAGAACGAACTCGGCAAACATACCGATCAGCTGGCCGTGCAGGGTCAGCGGGTTCAACGGCAGCATGCCGTCCAGCGCCAGCAGATGGACGATGGTCGCCAGTAGCAGTGTCGACCAGGCAATCGTGAACAGCCTTGCCGAACTGTTGCCGCGAACCCACAGATTGATGACGGCGGCCATCGTCAGGATGCAATGCACCAGCGCGATCTGCTCGGCCATCAGATAGCGTCCGAGCGAGGGCGCGAACAAGAGGACCAGAATCACCACGCCCCAGTAGCCCATCAGCACCCAGGTGACCAGCCAGGGCCAGCCGCCGTAGCGACGAATCTTGAGAAAGCGACTGGCGAACACTAGCGGGGTAAAAAAGCACAGCGCCGCGGATAGCGCGTAGAAACGGCGGGCGATCTGTGGCATTTCGGGCCACAGAAACAACTGACCGAAGCCGGTGATCGTAAGGACGTAAAAAAGCGCGCTGAGCAGATAGAGGACATAGAGCAGATAGGCCACGTCCCGAGTGAACACAAACAGGCTGCTGTTATAGAGAAGGATCACCAGCATCCCGCCAAAGAACAGGCTGATCAACGCGATGTCGGTAAACTTTCCTGCTGCGAACGCCGTCTCGTCAAAGATGACCATTGGCAAGGCCATCAGCTCGTGCGCCTGTACATGCATGTACACCACGGCTCGATCATTGGCCCGCAGCTCCAGCGGGAAGACCAGATTGTGGTCTGCCAGCGGTTGATGGCTCTTGGGTATGTGATCGCCAGCCTGCATCAGCGGACCCCACTCGCCCTCGGCCGGGTAGAACAGGCGAACACGCACATTGTCCAGGATTGGCCATTGCAGGCTCAGGTACCAGCGGTCGGCGTTGGCTGCCCGGCTGTCAAGGTCGAAGCGCACCCAAACGCCTTCAGGCTGTTTCTTGAGGTTGGGCTTGGCCAACGGCTGCCATTGCCAGGAGGCCGCTTGAGCCGTCGCGAAGCCGGCGTCCGAATGCCCGGATACCCACTCCAGCCCGCCCACTTGGAGTGCTGCACCGCTTTTACTGACGACGCCAGGAACCACAGCAGCGGTTACCTGGCCCGACATGAGGCTGGCAAAGGCTGTTAGAAGGCAGAGTAAAAGCCGGCGGAAGCGCATCGGGTGAAAGGTCTCGTCAAACGACCCGTCGCGACGCGTAGGCAACCGATAGGGTCAGGCAGTGGTTTGGCCATTCAAACGATACGGCTAATGTCGCTTTGATACCACTGCCAGGCTACTAACGGCTCGGCCATCCATCGGAACGGGGCTCGGAGCCTTCTCGGCCGGCTAGCCGCGTCGCCGAGTCCAGAATTGCTGTACCAGCATTTCCATGCTGTCAGCCAGCTGAGCGACACCCGAAGCGGTCTCTCGGCTGCGCAGTCCGCTTTCTACATGGTGGTCGGAGCCGCTGCGAATGCTCACGATGTTCTGATTGATGTTCTCGCTTACGGCACTTTGCTGCTCGACCGCCGAGGCAATCTGCAGGCTCATGTCGCTGATCTCGTTCACTCGATGGTTGATGCCCTGAAGCGAGCGAGCCGCCTGTTCGGCCTGCTCGACACTTTCCATGGCCTGATCTCGGCTGCGTTGCATCACCTGCACCGCCTGACGCGCGCCGCCCTGCAGCGCCGCGATCATGGCGTTGATTTCCTGGGTGGACTGCTGTGTCCGTGACGCCAGGCTGCGAACCTCGTCCGCGACCACAGCGAAGCCACGCCCCTGCTCCCCCGCCCGGGCGGCCTCGATGGCAGCGTTGAGTGCTAGCAGGTTGGTCTGCTCGGCGATGCCGCGGATGACATCCAGCACCTTGGTAATATCGTTGCTGTGCGCCTCCAGCTCGTGAATGACATCGCCGGCGTGCTGAATGTCCTGGGCCAGTCGGCCGATAGCTGCGCCCGTCTGATTGACCACATCCGTGCCGGTTGCAGCTTCACTGTTCGCTCGGCTAGCCGCTTCGGCGGTGCGCTGGGCGTTGTTGGCGACTTCCTGCACGCTCATCGCCATCTGGTTGATGGCGGTGGCAACCTGGTCGGTTTCGCTCTGTTGGCGCGATGCACTCTGTGCACTGCTGTCCATGGCGCCTACCAGCTCCCGAGCATGCGTGCTCAGCTGGCGTGAAGCATCGCCAATTCGGCCAACCATCGCGCCAGCTTCCGTCTCCAGGAGTTTCATCGCATAGCTGAGCTGACCGAACTCGTCGCGGCGGCCCGCATAGACCAGTTGACCGACTGCATCGTCTCCAACCTGACGAGCCTGAGCAGCGAGACGTTGCAGCGGTGCCAGCGCAACGTAGGCCAGCACGCTCCCACCCATCGCTGCCGCCGCCGCTGCTCCCAGCGCGGCCACAAGGCCTGCGCCACCTAACAATGCGGCCCCGATGGCGCAGGGTGCAGCACCGAGCGCGACGAGAAGCGCCACGCGGCTGCGGGCACTGAGGGGCGCGCGACGCAGAGCCGCTGGTGGCCGCTTTTCCCGAAGCTGCGCATAGAGCGTTTCGGCTGCTGCCACTTGAGCGGCCTGCGGCTTGGTCCGCACCGATTGATACTCGACCACCTTCCCGTTGCGGCTGATCGGGGTGACAAAGGCGCTGACCCAGTAGTGATCACCATTCTTGCAACGGTTCTTCACCATGCCCATCCATGATCTGCCAGCACGAACGCTGGACCAGAGATCACCGAATGCTTCGGGAGGCATGTCGGGATGGCGGACGATATTGTGATGCTGACCCAGCAATTCACATTCTTCAAAACCGCTGATCTTGATGAAATCGGGGTTCACATAGGTGATATCACCGTTGAGATCGGTGGTGGACAGTATGTTGGCTGTCTCACTGAAGGATACGTCGCGTCCGGTGACCGGTAAGTTCAAGCGCATGGTGAAGTTCTCTGGAGCTAGCTAATTGTTCCGGCACGGACGTCTTGACCGGTGCCCGGACTGGCGCACCTCGCAACCTTGCTAACCACCTTGCGGTGAAATCCTCGGACTTCCAAACGGATCCTGTTCGGTCTCGCTGAACCCTGCATCAGTCGGCCTCGGAGCGCTGCGGCTCGCAAATAGCTCCGGTCGTAGGGCAGCAACAATGATGTGGGTGATGTCATTGTGATATCACGGTATCCGGGCATCTATTCGACCAAAAGACCGAGTTCATTAGTCGGGTAATGGCGCGGTGCCATGAGAAATCTTATGCGAATTAAGATTCCTGTACATATATTTGTATAGGTTTTTCAGGTTTATCCACTTTGACGAGCAACCCTCTATCTCGAAAGCGGTCATAGCCAGGGTCATAGGGCGGCCATGAAGCGCTGAGGTTGCCGTCCGGGCTGTTAGCGGGGCATCGGCCTGCTAGACTCCAAACGTCCCGCTTGGCTCACGAGGCCTGCAGGGCAATTCCAAAACAACCAATAAGGAGTGGATCCATGAAAGGCAAATCCTTGGCATGGATATTTTCCGCCGCGTTGGCGGGAACTGGTCTGAGCGGTATGGCTCAGGCGCAAGAGCAATTCGTCACCATCGGTACCGGTGGTCAGACGGGCGTCTACTACGTCGCGGGTCAGTCGATCTGCCGCTTCGTCAACCGTAACGCTGAGGACCTCAAGTGCAACGCGCCAGCCAGCGGCGGCGGCGTGGCGAACGTCAATGGGCTGCGCAGCGGCGAGTTCAACTTCGGCATCATGCAGTCGGATCACCAGTACAAGGCTATGGAAGGCTTGGAGCCGTTCAAGAGCGAAGGCGCGATGGAAGACATCCGTGCCGTGTTCTCGCTGCAGAGCGAAGTCTTCACCGTGCTGGCTCGCCGTGATGCAAACATCAAGAGCCTGGATGATCTGAAAGGCAAACGCGTCAATATCGGTAATCCCGGCTCCGGTCAGCGGGACACCCTTGAAGAAATCATGAAGGAGAAGGGCTGGGACAAGTCGGCCTTCTCGCTGGCTGCCGAACTGAAGCCGGCTGAGCAAGCCAGCGCTCTGGGCGACAACAACATCGATGCCATGACCTATTTCGTCGGTCACCCCAATGGCGCGATTCAGGAAGCGACCACCACCGTCGATGCCGTTCTGGTTCCGATCACCGGCCCGGAGATCGAAAAGCTGCTGTCCGAGAAGAGCTACTACACCAAGGCTGAAATCCCGGGCGGCATGTACAAGGGCAATGACAGCGCCACGCAGTCGATTGGCGGCAAGGCAGTGCTCTCCACCACGTCCAAGGTCGATGACGAAGTGGTCTACAAGCTGGTCAAGTCGGTGTTCGAAAATATCGAGCGCTTCCAGCGTCTGCACCCTGCTTTCAAAGACCTCAAGCCGGAAGACATGATCAAGGTAGGTCTGTCTGCACCTCTGCATGACGGTGCAGTGCGCTACTACAAGGAACGAGGCTGGATGTAACGGCCTTACGGCTCGCTGCATCATGGTGGGCGGTCCTCCGTCCGCTTTCGCCTGAGAACCCGCGTGCCTTGTGCCGCGGGTTTCGCGGTTTCCGTTCCCTGAAAAAACAGGCCAGATTTCATGCAAGACAACCAACTTTCCACTGAAGAGCTGATTGCCAAGGACGTCGGCGCGCGGCTGCCCGAAGGCGTCATGGCCAAGCTGATCGCCGGCCTCGCGCTGCTCTGGTCGCTGTTCCAGCTGTGGATCGCCTCGCCGTTGCCCTTCATGCTGCGCACCGGTGTGTTCAACAACACCGAGGCGCGTTCGATTCACCTGGCGTTCGCCTTGCTGCTGGCGTTCCTCGCCTATCCGGCATTCAAGCGCTCACCGCGCGACCGAGTGCCACTGATCGATATCGCGCTCGGGCTGATTGCTGCCGCCAGCGCCGGTTATCTGTTCATCGCCTATGAGCAGCTGGCACAGCGCCCCGGTAACCTCACCACCATGGACCTGGTCACCGCTTGCATCGGCATTCCACTGCTGCTGGAGGCCACGCGTCGCGCCCTTGGCCCGGCCCTGGCGGTGATAGCGCTGATCTTCCTCGGCTACAGCCTCGCCGGCCCGTACATGCCCGGCCTGCTGGCGCACCGCGGGGTGAGTTTCACGGCACTGGCCAACCACCAGTGGATCACCACCGAGGGTGTATTCGGTATCGCCCTGGGCGTCTCAACCAGTTTCGTGTTCCTGTTCGTGCTGTTCGGCGCGCTGCTCGAACGCGCGGGTGCAGGCCATTATTTCATTCAGCTGGCCTTCAGCTTGCTTGGTCATTTTCGTGGTGGTCCGGCCAAGGCTGCGGTCGTGGCGTCGGGCATGACCGGTTTGATCTCCGGCTCCTCCATTGCCAACGTGGTGACCACCGGCACATTTACCATCCCGATGATGAAGCGCACGGGTTTCTCTGCGGAGAAGGCCGGCGCGGTGGAAGTGGCCTCATCGGTCAATGGCCAGATCATGCCGCCGGTGATGGGTGCTGCGGCCTTCCTGATGGTCGAGTACGTCGGCATCCCCTACGTTGAAGTGATCAAGCACGCCTTCTTGCCGGCGCTGATCTCCTATATCGCGCTGGTCTACATCGTTCATCTCGAGTCGCTCAAGCTCGGCCTTACGGCGTTGCCTCGCGCAAACGTGGCCAAGCCCTGGATGCAGCGGCTGATTGGCTTTGCCTTTGGCGCCGCACTGATTTCCGGTGTGTCGCTGGCGGTCTACTACGGGCTGGGCTGGCTAAAGCCTGCGCTGGGCGATGCGGCCATCTGGGTGATTGGTGTCTTGCTGGCGGTGGTCTATGTGGCCCTGCTGAAGGTCGCGGCGAGCAACCCACCGCTGCCCGCCGAAGATCCCGACGCCCCGCTGGAAAAACTGCCGCAGACGCGTCCGGTATTGCTCTCAGGGCTGCATTTCCTGCTGCCGGTGGTGGTGCTGGTCTGGTGCCTGATGGTCGAGCGTCTGTCGCCCGGCCTGTCTGCCTTCTGGGGTTCGGTGATGCTGGTCATCATCCTGCTGACCCAGCGACCACTGCTCTCGATGCTGCGCAAGGATGGCAGCCACCAGCACGGCACCTTCATGGATGGCGTGGTTGACCTGCGCGAAGGCCTGATTGCCGGTGCGCGCAACATGATCGGTATCGGCATCGCCACAGCGGCCGCCGGGATCATCGTCGGCGCAGTGTCACAGACCGGTGTGGGCCTGGTGCTGGCTGACCTGGTCGAGCTGCTGTCCATGGGCAACCTGATGCTGATGCTGCTGCTCACGGCATTCCTCAGCCTGATTCTCGGCATGGGGCTGCCGACCACCGCCAACTACATTGTGGTGTCCAGCCTGCTGGCGCCGGTTGTGGTGGCGCTGGGTCAGCAAAGCGGGCTGATCGTGCCACTGATTGCGGTGCACCTGTTCGTCTTCTATTTCGGCATCATGGCGGACGTCACGCCGCCGGTCGGGCTGGCCTCGTTCGCGGCTGCTGCTGTGTCCAAGGGCGATCCGATCAAGACCGGTGTGGTGGCGTTCTACTACAGCCTGCGCACCGCCGCGCTGCCGTTCCTGTTCATCTTCAACACCGATCTGCTGTTGATCGATGTGGACTTCTGGCACGGCGTGGTGATTTTCGTCATCGCGACGCTGGCGATGCTGATCTTTGCGGCGGGCACCCAGGGCTACTTCCTGGTCCGTAGCCGCTGGTACGAAAGCATTCTGCTGCTGCTGATCGCCTTCACGCTGTTCCGGCCAGGCTTCTGGATGGATATCGTCCACGACCCGTACCGGGACATACCGCCCAGCCAGCTGGTCCAGGCGCTCGAAGCGGTCGATGAAGATGGCCAGCTGCGCTTGCGTATCCGTGGCGAAGACGCGGTGGGTGATATGCGCGAGTTCAGCCTGCTGGTGGCGATCCCTGACGGCGAAACCGGCGAACAGAAGCTGGAGAAGCTCGGCGTGATGACCTACGAGGAAGAGGGCAAGGTCCTGATCGACAGTGTGACCTTCGGTAGTCCAGCGGCCGATCTGGGACTGCAGTTCGACCAGGAAATCCTGGCGGTGCGAGCGCCCACTGACCGCCTGCCGAAGGAGTGGATGTGGCTGCCGGCCCTGCTGCTCTTCGGTCTGGTGGTCTGGATGCAGCGCCGGCGCAAACTGGACTGACCATCCCGCAGCGCTGACTAGACCCCGGCCATGCCATGCATCGCCGGGGTTTTTATTGGCTGTGAGACCTGTAATTGCGTGAGCCGGGCAGGCCTAGTCACTGCGCCGATTAGGCTGGCTTGCCGGGGAGGTGCTCGGTTGTAGGTGTTTCCCGAGCAGTCGAAGTCTCGCCAGTAGCGCGTTGTTTGCCGTTGCCGGAGCCTTCCAGCGCCGCGTAGGCCGCGCTGCAGAACAATGAGTTGAGCCGCTTCATGTCGGCGATCAGCTCCAGATGCGCAGCGCTGGTTTCGATGCTTTCCACCACCTGCTGATGCAGACGATGGACATGGGCGTGGGCCAACTCGCGCTCGAGCTTGCGGAACTGGCGCTTCTGCTGCAGCAGTTGGCGGGCGCTGTGTGAATCACCAGACAGAAAGACCGACAAGCCCAGTCCGAGATTGGCAGTGAGCAGGGTGTGCAGCTGGCTGAGCTCATCCAGTCCGCTGTCGGAGAACGAGCGGCGTTTGGAAATTTTCAGGTTTTGCACCTTGCCCAGCATATGCTCGATGATGTCGCCGGCCTGCTCCAGATTGATCGCCAGTTCGATGATCTCCGCCCAGCGCCGGCTCTCCTGTTCGGCCAGATCGTCACGCGGCATGCGTGCCAGGTAGAGCTTGACCCCGCTGTACAGGGCGTCCACGTCATCATCCAGACGACGTATGTCTTCGCCGGGCTCCGGCCGGTCTTCACGCAGCGCCTCGAGCAGGCGCGCCAGCATTGTTTCCACCAGGTCGCCAATACGCAGGGTTTCGCGCGTGGCATTGGCCAAGGCGAGCGTCGGCGTATCCAGCGCAGTGGGGTCGAGATGGCGCGGCTGGGCAATGCCGTTGTCCTGAACCCGCTCCGGTAGCAGTCGCTCGCAGAGCCCTGCCATCAGGCCCACCGTTGGTAGCAACAGCAGGCAGCGCAGCGAGTTGTAAGCCAGGTGAAACGCGATCACCTGGGTTTGTGCGCTGAAGCCAAGCGTCGCCATCCACTCGACCAGCATCGGAAGAAACGGCAGCACCAGCAGGCCAGCGAGCTTGTACAGCAGGTTGCCGAGCGCTACTCGACGAGCCGGAGCAGGTTGCGGCGTGGCGTTGAGCCAGGCCAGAACACCGCTGCCAACATTGGCGCCGATAACCACGCCAAGGGCGACCGGCAGGCTGATCAATCCGGCACTGGCCAGGGTTGCGGTCAGCAGCACGGCGGCAAGGCTGGAATAGGACAGCACGGCGAACAACGCGCCGACGACCACTGCGAGCAAGGTGTCACCGGCCAGGGACGAGAACAACACCCGCATGCCGCGCGCTTCGGTGATGGGCGCGGCCGCGGCCACAATCAGTTGCAACGCGAGAATGATCAGGCCGAGGCCGATCAGCACCCGGCCGAGTTGTCCGGCGCGGGTCTGTTTGCGCGAAAGAAACAGGCAGACCCCAAGCAGGGTGAACAGTGGTGACAGCCAAGCCAGGTCCAGCGTCAGCACCCGCGCCATCAGCGCCGTCCCGACATCGGCGCCGAGCATGATTGCCAGCGCGGTGGGCAGCGCCATCAGGCCCTGGGCAACGAAGGAAATAGCCAGCAGGGCGGTGGCGTTGCTGCTCTGTACCAGCGCAGTGACGCCAATCCCGGCGGTAAAGGCCATGGGCGCGTTGGCCATGCTGTGGCCGAGCAGCCGACGCAGATGCGAGCCATACACCCGCATGATCCCGGTGCGCACGATGTGCGTCCCCCAGACCAGAAGCGCGATGGAGGACAGCAGATGCAACAGCGTCAGCATCGGGCAAGGCCTCCGGCTCTGGATGGTCAACGGCCACAGCTCCCTGCACCTGGGAGGACAAAAAGCTGTGAGTTATAGAACGTTGACCATCGCCGGTAGCCGGCCGTTCACCAAAATGACATCAGTGATGACGCCACGGGTGCCTATTGCCGAGCTGCCAGCCTCATTTAGGTGTGTAGTAGCCCACGCCCAGCAGGACGTCATCGACTCGACGGATCAAGGTGTGTTTTTTCTCCACCGCATTGGTGGCCGGATTGCGCCACGCGTAGTCGACGGTGCCGATGCCCTTGTCCTTGGCCATTTCGATCATCTGCTTGAACAGCGGCGTACCGGCGGCGTCGGTGATTTCACGTACGTCGACGCCCACCAGGTTGGGCGAAGCGCCACTCGCGCGGTATTTGCCGTCCTCCAGGCCGATGACGAAAACGTACTCGTCGTTCATCACGAAGCGACCCTGAGGGTCGTTGAAGGCCTGATAGGCCGCCTCTTCGCCCGAGCGCTTCACCAGCGAGACGGCTTCGTCGAGCATCTTCTGAGCGTGTTCGGCGGAGGAGCGGGGGATGTAGTAGCCGACCACCAGAATCTGATCGCCGACCTTGCGGTACAGGCTGGTCTTGTTCTCGACCTTGTTGTCGGCCGGGTTCAGCCAGTGGTACTTGACCTGGCCGCTGTCGCTGGTCTTGGCCCCTTCGACTATCTCGCGGATGAAGGGCTGGCCGGCGGCATCCTTTAGATCCATCACGTTGAGCCCGACCAGTGCACGGGAAGCGCCGTTGCTGGCGAGCATGGTCCCGGCCGTGTCCAGAACAAACACATAATGCTGGCCGTCAACGAAGCCGCCCTTACGGTCATTGAAGGCTGCAAGGGCTTGCTCTGGCCCCGCTTGCTGCAGGTGTGTGGCGGCGCGATCAAGCAGTGCGTTGGCCTGTCGTGCATGGCTGCGTTCTACCGAGCCTTTGGCCTGGGCTCCATCAGTGGCGGAATACGCCAGCGGTGAGGCGCATAGCGCTGCGCCCAGTGAAAGAATCAGCAGGTTCCGGTGGTTCAGTTTCATCGGTTGCTCCTAGCCTGAGGCAGGCGATGGCTGCAAAGGTGCATGGGGACTGCCTGCTATGAAATATCCTACGGCCCGTGGGGGCATTGATATTGATCACAAGGACCGTTGGCTTCCTGCAAAAGGAGTAGGAACAATCGCCGCATGGCAGATGGACGACACGCTCCGCGCGCCGACCCTAACTTGCTACCCTTGCCCGCTGACCCAACCGAAGCCGCCCCGATGCTCAGCCTCTATCACGCTCCTGACCTTGAAACCCTCGGTGAACTGGCCACGCGCCTGCTCGCCCAGCCGCTCGCCGACCCCTTCGCCCCGGCGCTGGTGGTGGTGCCGAGCCAGGGCATGGGCCGCTGGCTGACGCTGGAGCTGGCGCGCAAGCAGGGCATCGCCATGCAGCTGGAGATTCAGCTGCCGGCCAAGTTCGTCTGGGACCTGAGTCGCACCGTGCTGGGCAGCCTGCCGGAGCAATCGGCGTTCTCCCCGACCACGCTGACCTGGCGCCTCTATGGCTGGCTTTGCGAGCCAACCAATCTTGAGCTGGCGCCACGTCTGGCGCAGTACCTCGACGGCGGTGACGAGCGCCGACGATTGTCGCTGGCGGCGAAAATCGCCGACGTGTTCGACCAGTACCTGCTCTATCGCGACGACTGGCTGGCGGCCTGGGAGCGTGGCGAAACCTTCGATCTCGGCCCCGATGAAGCCTGGCAGGCGCTGCTCTGGCGCGAACTGACCAAGGACGGCCACCCGCACCGGGCACGGCTGCTGGGCGACTTGCTGCAACGGCTCTACAGCGACGAGCCCTTGCCGGGGCTGCCGGAGCGTCTGCTGGTGTTCGGTATCAGCAGCCTGCCACCGCACCACCTGCGCGTGCTCGACGGCCTGGCGCAGCATATCGACGTGGTGGTCTGCGCACTCAACCCGAGCCGCGAGGCCTGGGGCGAGATTCGTGATATCCGCGAGCTGGCGCGCCAGCCCGAGAGCGGTGCTGACGATTGGTACCTGGACGTGGGTCACCCGTTGCTGGCCAGCCTTGGCAAGCAGGGCCGGGACTTCTTCGACTCGCTGTTCAGCCTGACCGCCAGCGAAGGCAGCCAGGAGTTCGGCCTGTATTCCGAAGACGAAGACCTGCGCGACGACAGCCTGCTGCACGCCCTGCAGAACGACATCCTGCGCCTGCGCACCCGCCTGCCGGATGAGCGCATCACGCTGGGCGACGGTGACCGTTCGCTGGAAGTGCATATCGCCCATTCGCCGCTGCGGGAGGTGGAAATCCTGCATGACCAGCTGCTGGCTCGCTTCGCCGCCAACCCGGCGCTGACGCCTGATCAGGTGGTGGTGCTGACCCCCGACATCGAGCGCTACGCACCCTTTATCGAAGCCGTGTTCGCCCCCCGCGAGGGCAGCCCGCGGATTCCTTACAGCCTGGCCGACCGCAGCCTGCGCGCCGAGATGCCGCTGATCGAGGCCTTCCTCGAATTGCTGATGCTGGCGCAGAGCCGTTTCACCGCCGAAGAAGTCCTCGCCTGGCTGGAGCAGCCGGCCATTGCCCGCCGCGCCGGCATCGAAAGCGAAGACCTGCCGCTGCTACGCGACTGGTTGCGCGAAGCCGGCGTGCGTTGGGGCCGTGACGGCAGTCAGCGGGCCCGTCTCGGCCTGCCGGACGAATCGGCTTTTACCTGGCGTCAGGGGCTGGACCGTCTGCTGCTGGGCTTTGCCGCGCCGCCGCAACTGGCTGGCGACCACGCGCCACTGCTCGGTGATCACTGGCCGCTGGATGCGCTTGAAGGCGCGCGCGGGCAGTTGCTGGGGCGGCTGGT
>TARA_R110002095_G_scaffold191329_1_pt1 | contig 26733 bp, 1 predicted proteins | sample TARA_R110002095 | Tara Oceans TARA_R110002095 (sample SAMEA4397255) | marine metagenome | biome: Polar Biome; feature: [SRF] surface water layer (ENVO:00010504); material: water (ENVO:00002006), including particulate matter (ENVO:01000060) such as... | depth 5 m | reverse complement strand
TGGTAGACGTGACCGGAGCCGGTGCTCTTGCGATGGGCGTGCCAGCGCTGGGTGTGGGTCAGGGTGAGCCAGCCTGTGAAACGGGAGAGCTGACCATCTTCACTGGGATGCACGACCAGATGCCAATGGTTGGGCATCACACAATAACTGAGCAGCCGCATCTCGAACCGCTCGACCGCTTCCGACAAGATCCGCTCAAACGCAGCGTAGTCTTCGTCCGTCTCAAAAATTGTCATCCGGGCATTCGCCCGATTGAGCACATGATAAATGTATCCAGCTTGAGCCGCGCGTTTTGGTCTTCCCATAATCACTAATTCTAACGCGATGGGACTGGAAAGTCAATTAAAAGGTTCCTGACACCTTTTTTTGTCAAGTTGGTTGTTGGGAGCCGTCACAAAGATCACAGATGAGCTGGTCAAACTCGGACAACAGATCCCCTGTAGCGAACGTGTAGGCCATCGCACCGGGCGAACAGAACCCAGAGCCAATAAACGTCGAACCAAAGTGCTGGCTCTACTGAAGCAACTAAGATACCATTTCCATCAACAAAGGAGGGCAATCGTATGAACGCAAACTGTTACGCCACAACAGGCAGTGCCATTCGTCGCTGACACCTTTTTCTGTTCGTTTAAAAATGGTCAACGCGAAAAAGTTGATAATCCTCTAGTTGATCGATGCGTTGCTTAAGCATCGCCGAAAGATCACAGACTTCATCTAGCTCTAAAACAGATGCAGATGGAAGTGTACCTATTTCCAAAGTAAATTTACCATCCTCACCAAGTAAGTCAACCTGTATACCCAAGAAGTCGTGATCCAAACAAAGAGTACCTAGATCATGCTCACCATCAACATCCTTCTCACAGAATTCAATACCACCAAATATTTGTGAAGAAAGTATTTTTGCAACTTGCAATATCGACAATGGTGACTTGAAATCAGCAAAACCCATAATAAATCCAGCAGTTCCCATAGTTTTAATCTCTTTAATACTCAAAGCTATTGTAGTAAGTAAATCTCATCTTTACTCAGTTTACGAAATTCATCTTTGGAATATACTCGAATCTTTACGTTCTCATTTCGGTGTCCTGAAATTTTTCGAAGATTGTCGGAAACAGACTTTATCAGACTTCGGTTCTGAGGAAGTCGACCAAGATTTCGAAAACCTTTGGAATCTTTTGGGATTCCCTTAGCTAGTTTGTCTGAGACAATAAATGCATCCACATCATAATTTGTCCTGTCAAATGCCCCCCCCCCTTTATGCTGTCCTTTTGTCCCCCTAGCTAGAGAACCACGGAAACCGACCTGTGCATCCGGGAATTTTTGGGCAAGAGGCGTCAATGCATTATCTGCCTTTGAGATAATCCCTGGTCTTGTTCCTTTACCTCCAATATCTCTAAATCCAGAACTAGATTTTTTATTAAGCGCGTCAAGGACCTTTTCAGCATCCTTGTTGCCACTCTTGACTTGTTTAAGTAGCTCTTCTTCCAAGTCTGATTTTTTAACAAGTTTTTTTATCCATTTATTACCCTCTTTAAAGGATACCTCAACAACTTCTGCTCCTTTATCAATCCCTTTACCAATAATTTTAAATACAGATTTCGCTGCTACTGCACCAGTCACTTCTAAAGCAGCTAGTTTTCCTGACTCTATGACCATCGTAGCAAGAAAGAATGTAACGAAAGGTCCTACATCCCTGCGACCTTTTTCAGAAACTCGTTTGCGTTCTGCGGCAAGTTGATCAATGTCATTGGCATCCATTAGAGGGTTATAGAAGGGGGGTAAAGCTCCTTTTAAGATCCCTTTTCTTTCGAAGTAGTCTTGCCAACTACTAAATTCATTTCCTTCAGCAATCTCTCCGCCATCTATCAAATTAATAATATCGTCTAAAGGTACATAGCGATCTTCTACCCCCAAAGCAAACGGATTAACCTTAAGCTTCACATGACCAGTGGTCGTATCATAAACCCCAATCACATTGCCATCATTGTCATAAATCGTCCACAAATCATGGTTGGGATCGGTTTCGACAATACTGAGGGTCAATCCAGCCAGTTCCGGCGGCGTCTCTCCTGAAGTGTTGGGGTACTGATTCGTGTTTGCCATTAATGCTGACATGAGCAACACTGGATCATTAATGTTACCGGCCAGGGCATTAGTCAAATCGTTCACATAGGGATATTCCAGATCGAGCAAGTCATTGGGGTCGCCCCCGGCTTTCAGATATTTCTCAATCAATTCTGCCATTCTTCGAATGATGTAGTTTCTGCTTCCTGTAGTAATATCATCACTCTCTAACATGTTACTCAAATTCTTGATTCTTCGTTTGTAGTCTTTCTGTTGAGATTCTAGTTCGGGTGAATTATCTGATTGACTAAGGACATCGCCGACTTCGGTCAGGTCGGCGAAGAATTCGTCGATCTTTTCGATGGCTGTGTTTTGGCTGGCTTCTTCAATCAGCTGGTTAAAGGATTGCAGGAGATCGTAGAACGACTGGGTTTTGTAGCCCCACTCTTCTTTGATGAGCTCGCCCCCTTCGCTGTCATATTCGCGATAGAGCCAGTAGTCGCCATTGTCGTAATGCTCCCAGTAGGTGCCGTCTTCTTTGGTACCGCTGGAAACGGGATCTCCCGTGGGGACCGGTGCGGTTTGTGGCGATCCATTGTCAACGATACCTGGGGGTACTAAATATTCGGTTCCACCAGTAGTAGCGTAGCCTGCGAGCGCTGAAGCAATTGACAGTGGGTCAAATAGAGGCAGTGTTGGTACATCTTCTGCATATCCATCCACACCTCCGAAATGATCGAGCGTGTTTGTTTGTGTTTCTCCTGTCTGATCATATTCGGTAAAATTACCCTGTGCGTCTGTGGATGACGTGTATGTGCCCCCATTCGTCCTGATATCCTTTCCTGGGCCGGGGACTTCAGTATTGAGGTCGTTGCCATTTGTGACATGTCTGGTTGCATAGACTTTGCTGTGATTCGTATTCCCTGTTTGCCCATCCGAGAGGGTACTGGTCGTCTCATGAGTTTCATCATATTGATTCAGTAAGTAATCAGACGTCCCGCCGTTCTGATCGAAATAGCGTGTCATTCGATATCGGTTATCACTATGGTTACCACCCGATGAGCGGGTGTCATACAGGCCGATTATTTCAACATGACTACTGTAGTTGGATTGATTAGTTCGGACGCCCTCAACCACTTCGTAATTCAGGTTACCCCGCTTATGCTGTTCCATCAAGTTAGCACTACCAGAACTGGAAGTGAAGCTAAACCCGTTCCCAGAGGCCGACATCTGGAAGTGAGAACCATTCGAAGTAACCAGCAGTTCGGTAATGGCGCGATCGGTAATCGTGCCGTCGATCATCGTAATATCTTCCGTACCGATTGACGATGATCCACCGTCGGCGGACATACCAAACGATCCTGAGAGGCCGTTACCCCCTCCAAAGTTCCCATTGACTTGCATGGCATAGCTGGAGTGATCGAGTATATTGTCACGGAAGGTGTGCCGCACGCCGGTTTCAGTGGTCACGTCATTGACGTCAGTTGTAATGACCACATTAACTTCGGTATCCGTGACATGATTTCGTATTTCCAGGAACCGGAGATCGATGGTCCAGCCACTCCCCAGCTGATTGCTGCCTCCGAAAAGTAGATCATTGTTGACATACTCTTCAGAATGCGTCACAAAGTTTTCGGTAACGATGGAGGTTGTTAAAAGTTCACCCGGTTGGTTGGGATCGGAAACACTGGTAACAATTTCCTCGTGAACGCCATTATACGAAGAATTTCCATGGGACCGGAGCTTGGCATTGGTTCCATTATTGCCGCCACCATCTTCACTGTAATCATCCAGTTCCCACGACAGGTTAGTACTGGCTGTGATGCGGTTGGTTGTTATGAGAGCGACATCTCCATTGGCTTCCTTAGTACTGGCTAGTGAGAGAAAGGTGGTCGTCGTATGTGCGGCTCCCGGTTCCTCACTGATTTCCTCAAAGTACTCGCTACTTGATGACTGGTAAGAAGGAATGGGTATTGCACCAGCGCTACTGCTGGCATCCGGTACTGAAGTGACACGTGATGTATCGAATGTGGTATATCCCAAATTGTGCTTGGTTAATTCTTTGATCTCGGTAATTTCCGTCAGCGAATCGGTTTCGACCCCCAACTCGCCAAGGTAGTCAATCAACAAGCTTTCCTGGCTTTTTATATTGTCGCTGCCTGCATCTGTTGAAGTAGAAGAGGTCGTACTGACACGGTAAAAAGAGCCACCCAGCGGGGAAGCGCTTCCGGTGGGGATATTCAGTCCATCACCGACTGTATAGGAGTTACCATAACTGCCTCCAAAGTTCCCACTGATGGGAGCAGATGCGATTCCAGTAGCGGTCGTTGCTTGCCCCGCGCGACTAAGTAGAACAGCAATCAAGGAATCTGTGTCCGGAGTGGTCTGCCCTGCATGCTGCGCTGTAATTTCAATCGTAGACGATGTTTCATTATTCACAAAATCAGAACGGTCAGTCAGCTGTTCTTCATTTTTGATCTGCCCCTTTACGACATAGCTGACATTATCAAGTACATACTCGGAGACGAGAGGATCAGTACTGTCTGAATCGGGCGTCTCTTCTGATAACAGCGTACCGGTGGTCGTAATATTTTCTGTCGAAGTTACCGAGGAAGTTCGCTCCCCGTTATTACGTTCATTTTCATAGAACGCGTTCTGCTCGTTAGTGACAGCCGGGTCTGTGGTATTGATCAGCTCGAATGAACTCGATTCATAACTCTCATATGTACTGGCACTTTTTTCTTCAGAGTGGGAAATGACCTCACTTTTACTATCTCCATTTATGTCTAGATAGTCATCAGTTCTGAGTGAGGTACTATAGCTGCTGTTAGTGATCGGGGTAGCGCCTTCTTCCGGCGTAACGGTACCGCTCGTTTCATCGTATACCGAAGCGACATGCACGGTGTTTTTAATACCGGCCACGCTTTCGTCGATAGTAGTGCGGTCTGAGTCTGAATGCTGTGTGAAATCACTGGCACCTAACTCCTTATACTCACTCCAGTCATGCGATGTGGTTTCACTGCTGGAAGCACCTTCGTTAGTCGTCCAGTTTTCACCTGCATCGACTGTGGAGGTCACATCAGTACTGGTGTAGGTTGAAATCCCGCCGTCATTCACGCTCCATGACTTATTTCCGTTTTCCTGGTATGTATCAAGGGCTGTCATCTCGGTAGATACACCATCAATGTCTGTATCAACAAACTGGCTGGAAACCTGATTGATGGCATAAGTGACGTTACCGTTCGACTCGGAATAGCTGTTCTGATCTTCCTGGTCGATGGTGAAAGTGGATGTCCGATCATCGCCGGTTGAATCATTCGATACATCATCTGTCGTATACTCTGAATAACCAGACGAGGTATCGACGAAATCATAGGAGCGGTTTGACTCGTTGTAATCATCAGAGCTCGAAATATATAAAGTTGGCCCTTCCGTATAACTGGATGTATCGAGTGTATGGTAGGTTGCCACCCGGTTGCCGGAAGATGAGTCGGCATAGTTCTCCAAATTATAAGAGTGATAAATCAGGCCGGGAGCCGAAATCGGAGTGATGGCATCATAGCTCTGATCGTTACCTTTGTTTGAATAGTAAGAGCCCCAGTTTGTTGTTCCCTGGTCGGTTGTCTCGATGAGAGAAGAAACAGTCAATATGGAACCGGCGAATGCGGTATTGATGGATGACGTCAAGGTTGTTGATGAGAGGCTATGATGATCAACCCCATAGCTGGCAGAGAGATACGAGGATGTACCTTCCAGGTGACCACTGATAAGTTGTTCGTCCAGGATTTCGATATCCCGGTAGTTGTCACTGCCATCAATGTCGGTGATATCTGTCGAAGTGAAATTGGAAACGATATCGGGATCACTTTCATCGGTGGATTCTAAGATCGTCGTGGCAGAGGTGTCATAGTTACTCCAGCCGGATGAGGTGTATTCTGAGTGGGCGTTTCCGCTGGTGTTGCCGAAACGGCTGGTATTGCTGGTGGCCGTTTCATATTCAGAGTGTGAATTTTCAACGCTGTCATCGAGTGTGTAGAGACGGCTGGTGCCGTTGTCGTTCTCGGTGTTGACATCGATTTCGGAATAGGCGTCGGTGCTGTAGTCGCTGTAGCCGGAGTCGGTGTAGGAGTAGGTGGTTAGCTCGGTATCGATTGAATTTGAGCCGAGGTTGTTGAAGTCTTTGTCGCCGGTGTAGATGAATTCGAATTCATCGTGGGTGACGTCGGTGCTATCGATATCGATATCATTTTCGGTTGTGATTGTGGTCGAAAGAACGACGGCGGGAGTGACGACGCCGTTTGCGTCGGTCGTTTCTTCCGAGACAGTAATGTCTTCTGTTGTGGTAATCGTGCCCAGGATATTGGTGGATTCGACCGAGGAGTAGTGGTCTATGCCGTTAGAGCTATAATAGAAGCCTTCGGAGTTGCTGTGTTCGTCGTTTGAGGCGTCAAAGTCGTAATCGCGGTCTGAGCTGCGGCTCCACTGGTTGGAGCCGTAAGTGTTGACGTAGACAACGGATGTGCCGAGCTGGGCGGCCTCCTGTGCGATAGTGGCGGTGGAGACGATTTCCTCTTTGTATTCGTCGTACTGGAACAGCGTGATATCGTGCGCTTCGGCGATCAGGATGTCGCCTCCCATGCCGTCGTCTTCGCGGGTTTCTGATGCGGAGAGACTTAATGTCTGGTTGCCGTAGTTGTAGGTGCTGTCGAGAATGGTTTCGGTGACAACCGTTGTATATTCATCGTCGCCTGCTTCTTCGATGGAGAAGTCAGCGTCGATTTCGTAATGATCGGTGGCGTCTTCACTGAGGCTCCAGGTCGTCGTGGCATTGCTGGTGCCTGCGGCGGTGTGGTCTAAATTGTATTGGTAGTTGTGGATGCCTGACTGGATTAAGTCGATCGTGTTGAACTCGGAAACACCGATGGCATCCGAGAAACTGGTGGTGATGGTGTAGCTGGATACCAGGGTTTCTAAATACGACCAGTTACCACCACCCAGATCGGTGTAATCGCGGGTGAGTGTGGAGTCGATATCGGTGATAACGGAGAAGCTGCCACCGGTGCCTAAGGCATTTTGATAGATGACCGTATCGAGTGTATCGATGGTTTCGGTATCGTCGATCAGAGAAGGACTGTCAAACTTCGTGAGATAGTCGGCGGCGAAACCTGCCTGGGAGATGTATTCAGGAACTTTGCCTAGCGAGGGGGTATCGATGCCGGGTTCGTAACGGTCGTTTTTGAAATCACCGTAGATGCCGTAGGCGTCGACGATGACTACGGTGACCTGCCCGGTGCCGGTGTTGAGGGCGGAATCTTCAAAGGTGTAATTGAACGTAATCGTGCCGGAAGCGTAATCACTGGGAGTGAAGATGATCACGTCATCGCCGGCGGTCTGACCGACTGAAGCGGCGCCGCCCCCAGAAGCGGCAGTGATGGACGTAATCATGGTGGTGCCGGTTCTGGTGTCGTTATTGAGGACGTTCAGTTCGAATGTTGTTCCCAGGTCTTCGACTTTGACGAAGTAATAGTCATCGACGGCGTTGGCCGTAGTCAAGGGGTCAGAGAAGTCATTGTCGGAAATGGTGCCGGTCGCAGAACCATCGGCGATGCCGACGCGGGATGAGTCGGTGGCGCCGTCGATCAGTTGGCCGCTGAGTGAGACGGTGAAGGTTTCACTGCTTTCGATCAAGGTGTCGTCGATCACATCAACATAGACATAGGCCGACGTTTCACCAGCGGCGATAGTGACGAAATAGTCGGTCAGTGCGGTGTAGTCGGACGAGTTAGCAGTACCATCGGCGGTGCTGACGAGTACGGTGATATCTTCCGTAGCGGCTTTATCGAGTGTAATTTCGAAGCCGAACTGGTTGTGTTCCAGAGCCGTCAAATCACCAATGCTGAGTTGTGCGACATCGTTATTGCCGGTGATGGTGACTTCGGCCTGATCGTCGGCGATGGTGACATTCGCTCCGGACACCGAAAGATTGCTGAGGTTGACCAGGAAGAGTTCATCCCATTCGACGATATCATCATCGGTAATCGGAATGGTAATCTGCTGGGTTTCACCGACTGTTCCAGCGAAGTTGAGTGTGCCCGCGCTGGTGGTGTAATCGGACTCGCCGATTGCGGTTTGCCCCTGCGTTGCCCAGTCAACACTGAAGGCATAACCGACTGCCTGATCGACGGTGACCGTCAGAACGGCATTGCCGGTAGCTTCATTGACGGTGAGGTCGGCAATGGTGATGCTGGCGGCTTCGTCATCGTTAATGGTGGCGACGCCGATATTGTTGAGGACCGTCAGCCGGTCATCGACGACTCCCCCGACCAGGATATTTGAGAGAACCAGCGAGAACGTTTCATTGCCTTCGAACAGCGTGTCATTCGTAAGGTAGACGGTGATGTCAATGGATGATTGGCCTGCAGCGATGGTGTAAGGCTGACTCGTGATGGCGGTATAATCTGAGCCGGCGGTCGCAGTGCCGTCGAGTGTGGAGGCATCGAAGGTAACGGCATCTGTCGCTTTTGTAGCGAGAGAAACTGTGAAGGTGGCCGTGCTGGCGGTTTCATCCACGGTGACATCAGACACGCTGAGACCGGTGGTTTCCGTGTCGGTGATTGTGACGACAGCCGTGGTATCGCTGAAAGAAGCCCAGCTAGTCGCTGTGCCGCCGTTGGCTTTCAGATCGGAGAGGGTGAGCGTGAAGGTCTCATCTTCTTCGACCAGGAGATCGCGATAGAGGGGGACGTCGATCGTTACGGAAGTCTCGCCGGCGGGGATCGTGATCTGGTAGTCGGTCAGGCTGAAGTAATCGGTTGCACCCGCGGTGTCAGCGACGTCACCGGTATTGACCACCATTGTAAGGTCGACAATGGTTGCTTCCGATAAGGAAACAGTGAGCGTGGCGATTTCGTCACCTTCGTTGACGGTAATATCGTCGACGGACACTGTGACGGAGGCAGTGTCGTTGTCATAGATTACGCCGTAAGCATCCGACAAATCAATTGGAAGTGTGTTTCCTAAGGTTTGTGTTAATTGCAGATAGAATATTTCGTCTAATTCAGCGATGCTATCGTCATTGATTTCAACCCATACTTCAAAAGTCTCATTTGCATTTCCTTGAAACACAAGTGTACCGCTTGTAGGCGTATAGTCATTGTCTGCAGCAGTGGCAGTGCCATCAACTGTAGTATAACTAAAGGTCGCACCAGGAACGCCAATAGTCATAGCTGCATCCAGCACAACATTGAACTTGATTAAGTTGTTTATGCCTTCATACCCTGATGTTGGAGTGACGTAGATATTGGGCAGATTATTACCAAGATTATCTGTAAGGTCCTCGTTGAAGATTTCAATAACAGCCTGTTCTTTACTCAAAGAGATATTTTGTAAAAGTTCTTCTCTGATTTCTTCATCAAGCAGTGTGTCAGCAATCTCCAGATTATTGAAGTTGACGGCAAAGGTATCTTGAGGCTCAACATAATTATCGTTAAGCAAATCGAGTGTAATTGTTTGAGTCTCCCCTGCATTACCGGCAAAAGTGAGTGTGCCAGTCGCAGCGGTGTAGTCTACCCCTGCTAATGCATCAATATCTTCGGTAGACCAATCGACAGTAAGTCCCCCAGTGACATCTTTGTCTAGGGTGACGATAACATAAGCATAGTAGGCGTCTTCTCTATAAACTAACGAAGTTGTGCCGGGAGAGACCTCATAGCCGGTAACGATCAAACTGGCCTGATCATCATTAACAATGGTTCCAATGCCCTGTGATTTGGCGATGGTTCCCGTGGATGCGTTTTCAATTTGAACCGTGAATTCTTCGTCGAGTTCAACGGTATCATCTTTATTGATTGTAACAGTCACAGTTTGCGTTTGTGTTTCCACTCCCGGGGCTGCGGCTGCGAAAGTGAGCGTGACGGGAGTGCTGACGGCAACAAAGTCACTGCCGCCTAAATCCGCGGGATCCGTCAGTGTGCGAAAATCAATGGTCGCCTGCTGTGTAAGATCGGCACCAGAACGGGTGACGGTGAACGTCATGACTTTGGTTCCCGCACCGTTTCCTTCGTTGATAATGATATCGTTGATCGAGAACTCTTCTGTGCTGGCGGAGATCGTGGCTTCGCCTTGTGCATCGGAGATCACGACACTTTTACTGACTGCCATGGCGTTTGACAGATTGACATAAAAGCTCTCGGCTGCTTCCAAAACACCATCCGCCTGCAGGTTTACGGTAATGGTTTGTGTTTCACCATTGTTGCCTGCAAATGTCACAGTACCTGAGTCGGCGTCATAGTCGCTGATTTCATCGGCAGTATTGTCCGCGGTGGACCAGTCGACAGTGACCGCTTCGCCGACCTGTCCGGTGAGGGTAACTGTGAAAGTGGCGGTACCATCGCCTTCATTGACTGCAATGTCATTGATCGTGAGTGAAGCACTATCGTCATCAGTGATGGTGGCGACGCCTTGAGTATCGGCAATGGCAACACTTTGCCCGGAACTTTGTGCGTTAGTCAAGTTAATGATAAACTGTTCGGCAGATTCAACGTCAGTGTCTTGGGGTAGAATAATGCTGATCGTTTTCGTTTCGTCAGCCGTTCCCGTGAAGTTCAGCGTGCCTGAATCAGTGGTGTAATCAGTTCCCGCCGTGGCCGTATCGTCGGCGGTAGCCCAGTCGATGGACACACCGGAATCAACATTTTCATTCAGCGTAACGGTGAAGACCGCCGTGCCGTCCGCTTCATTGACGGTAATATCATTGACTGAGAACGAAGCGGTATCATCATCGTTAATAGTGGCTTCACCCTGAGAATCACCAATAATCAATCCTGATAAATTCAGTGAGAGTCCGGAAAGATTGACGTGGAAGTTTTCGACAGACTCCGATTTCTGATCGTTATTGATCAGAATAGTGATTGCTAATGTTTCCACGCCCATGGGATTATCGGTATTCCCGAAGAATACCAGTGTGCCGGAGTTGGCAAGATAATCACCATCACTGATGGTTGCTGTGGAATCTGCGGTTGCGTAATCGATGCTAAAGACTTGCCCGACTTCTTGACTGACTGAGACATAAAAAGTCGCCGTGCCGGCGTCTTCGTCGATGGTGGCATCACTGATAGAAATCGTAGCGAGGTCGTCATTTTGAATCGTCCCAATCGCCGTGCCATCTGCCAGAGTGACTGCCATCGCGTCACTGACACCATTAATCTGAGGGTCAGTGAGGACAACCGTGAATTCTTCGTCCGACTCAATTGATAGATCCGCATTGACGGTTACCGGCACCAGAACACTTGTCGCTCCAGCAGCAATTGTAACAAGCTGGTTTGCAATGGCAGTGAAGTCTGTACTGTCAGCCGTTCCATAAACGGTATTCAGAATGACTGTAATATCCTTATCGGCAACTCGATCCAGAGAGATTTCATAATTAAAGCTGCCATCTTCCACTGAGGTCACGTCCGCAATGCTGATGTTTGCGGCCGGTTCATCATCCGTAATGGTTACAACACCAGAACTGTCCGAAATTGTTAATTCTGATGTAGTTGTAGTGCCTGCATAGAGGGCATTCGTCAGTTCTACTGAAAACAATTGCGTTAATTCGACAATGCTATCATCAATAATATCAACAGTGATTGTTTGTGTTTCGTTGATCGTACCAGAGAAGATCAGAGTGCCTGTCGTTCCCGCCAACCTTTCGTAGTCACTGTTTATCAAAGCGGTGTCGTCGTTGATAGCGAAATCTACGGTCAACCCATCCTGCACTGCCTGATCTAAGGTGATGGTGACGGTAGCAGTTCCTGCATCTTCATTAACGCTGAGGTCAGCAATAGAGAGACTGGCACTATCTTCGTTCGCGACTGTGGCGGTTGCTTGAGTTTGTGCAAGAGCGACACTACCACTTACCACGAGATTGGTGAGATTAACCAGCAAGGTTTCGTCCAACTCCACAATACTGTCGTCAGCAATCGTGATGGTGATGGTCTGCGTTTCCCCAGCCGTTCCGGTGAAGTTGAGTGTCCCGAAATCGCTGGTGTAATCTGAACCAGCCACAGCCGTACCGTCAGCCGTCGACCAGTCAACACTGACACCACCCTGCACTGCCTGATCTAAAGTCACGGTAAACGTGACCGTTCCCGCATTCTCATCAACGATCTGATCACCAATCAACAGTGCCGCACTCTCATTATCCATAATGGTAGCGGTCGCTTGAGTTTGTGCGAGAATCACACTGCCATTGGCCACGAGATTGCTGAGATCGACCAGCAAGGTTTCATCGAGTTCGACAACATTGTCATCTGTGATCGTCACGGTGATCGTCTGAGTTTCTCCAGCCGATCCGGTAAAGTTGAGGGTCCCGGAATCGCTGGTGTATTCAGAACCAGCGACAGCTGTACCGTCAGCCGTTGCCCAATCAACACTGACTCCACTCTGCACTGCCAGGTTTAAAGTGACTGTGAACGTGACTGTTCCGGCATCCTCATTGACGCTAATATCGGCGATTGAGAGACTGGCGATGTCATTGTCCGTAATGGTGGCAATTGCCTGAGTCTGGGCAAGAGAGACACTACCATTGGTGATCAGGTTGCTGAGACTGACGAGCAGTGTTTCGTCGAGTTCGATAACACTATCATCTGAGATCGTAACCGTGATCGTCTGTGTTTCCCCAGCCGTTCCCGTGAAGTTGAGCGTGCCGAAGCCGGTGGTGTAATCTGAACCGGCAACCGCTGTCCCATCTGCGGTGGACCAGTCAACGCTGACACCATTCTGCACCGCCTGGTCTAAAGTCACCGTAAACGTGGCCGTGCCTGAGTTTTCATTGACCGTGATATCGGCGACTGAAAGACTGGCACTATCATTGTCCGTGATCGTCGCCGTGGCTTGAGTTTCCGCGAGAGTCACGGCGCCACTGGCGATCAGGTTACTAAGGTTAACCAACAGCGTTTCGTCGAATTCCACGACACTGTCATCCAAAAGCGTTACCGTGATCGTCTGTGTTTCTCCAACCGATCCGGTGAAATTGAGGGTCCCAGAGTCGGCAGTGTAATCTGTACCGGCAACCGCTGTTCCATCTGCGGTGGACCAGTCAACACTGACACCACTCTGGACCGCCTGATCTAAAGTGATCGTGAACGTAGCCGTTCCTGCGTTCTCATTCACTGCGATATCGGCAATTGAAAGACTGGCACTGTCATTGTCCGTAATCGTCCCTGTCGCCTGAGCATCAGCCAACGTCACATTCAACCCATTCGCCTGCAGATTCAAGAGATTGACAAACAGCGTTTCGTCAAGTTCCACAACATTGTCGTCTGTGATTGTAATCGTGATCGTCTGCGTCTCGCCAGCCGATCCGGTGAAGTTAAGCGTGCCGGAGTCGGTGGAGTAATCTGAACCGGCAACCGCTGTTCCATCTGCGATGGACCAGTCAACGCTGACACCATTCTGGACCGCCTCATCTAAAGTCACCGTGAACGTAGCCGTTCCTGCATTTTCATTGACCGTGAGATCGGCAATCGAAAGACTGGCACTATCATCGTCGGTGATGGTGGCCGTCGCCTGAGTTTGTGCGAGTGTCACGTTGCCACTGGCGATCAGATCACTAAGGCTAACCAACAGCGTTTCGTCGAATTCGACAACACTATCGTCTGTCATGGTAATCGTGATCGTCTGCGTCTCGCCAGCCGATCCGGTGAAGTTGAGCGTACCGGAGCTGGTGGTATAATCTGAACCGGCAACCGCTGTTTCATCTGCGGTGGACCAGTCAACGCTGACACCACTCTGGACCGCCTGATCTAAAGTGACTGTAAACGTAGCCGTTCCAGCGTTCTCATTCACTGCGATATCGGCAATCGCAAGACTGGCACTATCATTATCCGTGATCGTCGCCGTGGCTTGAATTTGTGCGAGTGTCACGTTGCCACTGGCGATCAGGTCACTAAGACTAACCAATAGCGTTTCGTCGAGTTCCACGACACTGTCATCCAAAAGCGTCACCGTGATCGTCTGTGTCTCGCCAGCGGAACCAGTAAAGTTCAAGGTACCGGAATCGGCGGTATAATCGCTTCCTGAGACTGCTGTCCCATCGTCGATCGACCAGTCGACAGCGACGCCTCCCTGCACTGCTTCATCCAACGTCACAGTGAAGGTGGTGGTGCCGGCACTTTCATTAACGGTCAGATCGGAAATCGAAAGACTGGCACTGTCATTGTCGGTGATGGTGGCCGTGGCCTGTGATTGAATGAGTGTTACGTCGCTACTGGCGATCAGATTGCTGAGATTGACAATGAATGTTTCGTCCAACTCGATCACGGCGTCATCACTTAAGGTCACAGTAATCGTTTGAATTTCATTATCGACATTACCTGCAAAATTCAAGGTGCCACTAAGTGAAGTATAATCAGAGACAGCTGTCGCAGTCCCATCAGCAGTGTCAAAGTCAACCGAAAACGCACTTCCAATAGCTTGGGTAGAAGTAACAGAAAACGTCACACTGCCAGCAGCTTCATCGACACTCACATCTGCAATGGACAGAAGGGTCCCATCATCATCAGTAACCGTTGCGGTGGCCTGCGACTGAGCCAGGGTAACGTTACCATTCGCAATCAGATTACTCAGATTGAGGAAGAAAGTTTCATCCTGTTCAACGGTACTGTCATCTGTAATTGTCACAGTAACCGTCTGTGTTTCCCCAGCTGCTCCGGTGAAATTGAGTGTTCCCGAACCGGCAGTGTAGTCAGTCCCTGCCGTGGCTGTGTCATCGCCGGTGGACCAGTCAACGGCGATGCCCCCCTGCACTGCTTCATCGAGCGTGATCGTAAATGTGGCCGTGCCGGCATTTTCATTAACGGTGACATCAGCGACAGAGAGGCTGGCGCTGTCATCGTCGGTGATGAAGACGGTCGCCTGGCTTTGGGCCAGTGAAACGTCGCCACTAGCAACTGGATTATAGAGGTTGATAAGAAGTGTTTCGTCCAGTTCGACAATGCTGTCGTCAGAGAGCGAGACCGTAATCGTCTGCGTTTCGCCAGCGGTACCAGTAAAATTCAATATACCGAAACCGACGCTATAATCGCTCCCCGAGTTTGCAGTATCATTGGCGGTGAACCAGCCAACATCAACGCCTCCCTGCACTGCTTCATCCAAAGTCACCGTCAAGGTGGCGGTGCTGGCACTTTCATTGACAGTAATATCATCAATAGAAAGGGTCGCACTATCATCATTTGTAATTGTGCCTGTTGCTCTTTCTACAAAACTCACATCTAAAATCTGTAAGCCAGAAAAACTGTCCGCCACGTAGGCGATATTTCCGACAACCTGCACAGCTAAAGCATAGGCGGGTGTATCATAAAAACCTGTTTCAGTAATGCTGGCGGGATCACTGACATCCAACACACGCAGACCACTTCCATCAGCCAGGTAGACATAATCTCCGACCACTTGCAGACTCAGTGCAGAACTAGGCGTGTCGAAGTAACTGACTTCGCTGATATCTGCTGGATCACTAACATCCAACACGTAAATACCACCATAATGATAGTCTATAACATAAGCGAGATTCCCGACCACTTGCACATCAACTTCAAAACCAGCGGTATCAAAGACAGCGATTTGAGTGACATTTGCCGGATCACTCACATCCAGTAATCGCAGACCGTTAAACCGGTCGGCAAGATAAGCAATGCCGCCCACGACATCCACGCCATATCCAGAATAGGATGTGTCAGAAAAACCGATTTCGGTAATATTCGTTGGATCACTCACATCCAGAATCCGCAGTCCATTTGACCGATCGGCGACATACGCGATGTTCCCCACAACCTGCACATCATTCGCCGAACCAGGAGTGACAAAGGAATCTAGTTCCGTAATATTTGTCGGGTCACTGACATCCAGGATACGAAGACCACTTGCGTTGTCAGCGACAAATGCCAGAGTTCCGACGACCTGAACTGTCTCTGCCTCAGTTGTAAGAAAGAAACCGAGTTCCACGACATTCTCTGGATCACTGATATTTAATACACGCAGACCTCCGCTTGAATCAGCGACATAAGCGATGTTTCCCACAACGTGCAGGTTACGAGCACTGCTGGTTGTTTCAAAGGCCCCGAGTTGGGTCATGCTGGCTAATGTTGAATTAAACTGAATATCCCGGCTGGTTGCCTGCAGATTTGTCACATCAACAAAGAATTGCTCATCCGCTTCGAGCGTGCTGTCACCGGTAACCTCAACCGTAATGGTCGCTGAAGTCTGGCCAGCCAGAATCGTGGCGGTACCACTGACCGGGGTGAAGTCGGAAGCATCAGCAGTATCGCTGATCGTCGAATAATCAAACGTGATATCGACGTCGGCAGGATTGTCAATCGAAACCGTGAAGGTAAACAGCGTGGTGCCGGAATCCCCTTCTGCCTGAGTCACATCACCAATCGTAAGCAGAGCCGCGTCGTCATTCGTGATTGACGCTGTTCCTTGCGAGTCGGCCAGTGTGACATTTAAGGCAGAGTCTTGCAGGTTTGACAGGTTGACGAAGAAGTTTTCGTCCAATTCGACCGTCGCATCATCAGATAGCGTGATCGTGATCGTCTGCGTCTCGCCGGCAATTCCAGTGAAGTTGAGAGTACCAGAACCGGCTGTGTAGTCAGTTCCCGCAGTAGCTGTGCCATCGGCGGTCGACCAATCAACGGCGATGCCCCCCTGCACTGCTCCATCAAGGGTGACGGTGAAGGTGGCGGTGCTGGCACTTTCATTCAGTGTAATATCATCAATGGAAAGGATAGCACTATCATTGTCCGTGATCGTGGCGGTCGCCTGAGACTGTGCAAAAGTCACATAGCCACCGAAGGCCAGATAATTCAGGTTGAGCAGCAGCGTTTCGTCGAGTTCCACAACACTGTCATCAGTCAGTGTGATCGTGATCGTCTGTGTTTCTCCGGCGGTACCAGTGAAGTTCAATATACCGGAATCGTAAGTGTAATCAGAGCCGGCGCTAGCCGTTCCGTTAGCGGTGGACCAACCAACAAAGAGGCTTCCCTGCACTACATCATCGAGGGTCACGGTGAAGGTGGCGGTGCCGTCACTTTCGTTGACGGTAATATCGGCGATGGAGAGGGTGGTACTATCGTTGTTCGTGATGGTGGCGGTTGCCTGAGTCTGTGCGAGTGTCACGTCGCCACTGGCGATCAGGTTACTCAGGTTGAGCAGCAAAGTTTCATCGAGTTCCACAATACTGTCATCAGTCAGTGTGACCGTGATCGTCTGTGTTTCGCCGGCCGATCCGGTGAAGTTGAGTGTACCAGAACCGGAAATATAATCCGAGCCGGCGCTAGCCGTGCCATCGGCGGTGGACCAGTCGACGGCGACGCCTCCCTGCACTGATTCATCCAGCGTTACGGTGAAGGTGGCGGTGCTATCACTTTCATTGACGGTGAGATCAGAGATAGAAAGAGTAGCACTCTCATCATTGGTGATCGTGCCGATCGCGCTCTGTGCGAGACCGATATCCAGAATCTGTAAGGTTCCGGCATCAGCCACATACGCAATCCCATCAACAACGTGTAGATCAAAGGCAAGAGCGGGAGTATCAAACACACTCAACTCGGAGATATTGGCAGCATCACTGATGTCCAAAATATGCAGACCACTCGGGCCACCAGCCATATAGGCAAGATCACCGTTTATCTGAACTTTCCATGATTGCCCAGGCGTGTTAAAGAATCCGAGTTCGCTGATATTAGCCGGATCACTGATATCTAGAACACGAAGTCCATTATTGTTGTCACTCACATAAGCGCGAGTTCCCACGACTTCGATACCATAGGCGTGTCCGAGCATATTAGTATACCCTCCCAGTTCACTGATACTGGCGGGATCACTGATATCCAAAACTTGAAGGCCTCCGGTACCACTCACCACATAGGCCAGATCTCCAACGACCTTGAGATCCCAGGCATCTCCGAGCGTACTAAAGGCTCCCAACTCGATGATGCTGCCCGGAACACTGATATCTAAGATACGAAAGCCACCATCATAATCAGCCAGGTAAGCGCGATTTCCCTCGATCTGAATACTCCAGGCATGCCCGGGTGTATTAAAGACGCCTAACTCGGTGATACTGCCTGGATCGCTGACATCTAAGACAAGCAAACCACTTGTGCCGTCAGCAAGATAAGCAACTGTTCCGACAACATGCACACTACTGGAATAACCAGCCGTGTCATAATACCCAATTTCGATCACACTACCTGGATCGCTGATGTCCAATAGACGCAAGCCACGATTGTCATCTGCGACATAAGCAATATTACCGACAACATGCACGGCCTTAACACTGCCCAGGGTATCAAAGGACCCGAGTGCGGTAATACTGGCTGGTGCCAGACTATATTGAACATCCCGGCCGCTTGACTGCAGGTTGGATAATTCCACGAAAAACTGTTCATCAGCTTCGACCGTATCATCACCGATAACATCAACGGTAATCGTGGTCGAAGTCTGGCCTGCGGTGATGGTGGCTGTACCGCTGACCGGGGTGAAGTCAGAAGCATCCGCGGTATCACTAACGGTTGTATAATCAAACGTGATATCGGAATCGGAAGGATTGTCAATCGAAACCGTGAAGGTGAACTGCGTGGTGCCGGAATCCCCTTCGGTCTGAGTCACATCGCTAATCGTAAGCAGAGCCGCGTCGTCATTCGTGATAGTCGCGGTTGCCTGAGTCTGAGCGAGTGTCACATCGCCACTCGCGATCAGGTTACTCAAATTGATTAGCAGAGTTTCATCGAGTTCCACAACACTGTCATCAGACAGCGTGACCGTAATCGTCTGCGTTTCGCCGGCGGTACCCGTGAAGTTTAATGTTCCGGAACCGGAAGTGTAATCAGAGCTGGCGCTAGCCGTGCCATCGGTGGTGGTAAAGTCCACGCTCAAACCTCCCTGTACTGCCTGATCTAGCGTCACAATAAACGTGGCGGTTCCCGCACTTTCATTTACGGTGACATCAGCGATAGAGAGACTTGCGCTGTCGTTATCGATAATCGTTGTTGTCACCTGTGATTGCGATAAAGAAACGGACTGACTGCCAACACTCAGATTGACCAGTATGGTCTCATCTGCTTCTACGACTGCATCATCCGTTAAGGAAATGGTAATCGTCTGAGTTTCGTTCGCAGCTGTGCCGCTGAAATTCAAGGTACCACTGGTCGCAGTGTAGTCAGAACCGGCGGTAGCCGTACCGTCAGCGGTAGTAAAGTCGACCGTAAAAGGTGTACCGAATACTTGAGTCGCAGTCACAGTAACCGTAGCAGTGCCGGCAGCCTCATCGATCGTCACATCAGAAACGGAAACTGTGGCGGCTCTCTCGATACGCATGGCGTCTGCAATGACATATCCGTCAGCATTTTCATTTGACATCGTGACAGTAATCGTTCCGGATTCATCAACTGTGAAGTACCCCAGATCTTGCCAGTCAAACCCACCATCACTCACATCTGCAGCGAGTGTCTGCTGATCAATGGTTTGAAGGACATTCCCCCCCTCAATACCGGAGACAGTGATCTGTGTATTCGTGGCTCGGCTGCCATCAGCATACCACTGGCCGGATAGACGATAGGTACCAGCAGGCAGATTTGTGAATTCCCAACTGGCTGTTGCTCCTGGATTAGAACCAGGCGACAGATAATAAGTGTCATTGCCATGATAAATATTCTGAGAAAGATAGGTCCAGCCAGCACCACTGCTTGAAAACCCAGAATCACCATCATCAATGATCTGAACAAAATCGTCATTCATGATGACGCCAGTTGCCCAGAGCGTTGATTGATCAACACCATCAAAAATGAGGTTATCCAAATAATCAGCGGAAAGTGGAGTTGTGGCACCAACATCACTGAAGATGGCGTTTCTAGGAAAGGCGAACTTGAAGAATTCATGGTTTTCTATTTTCGTATCACCATTGGTGGAATACTGAAATGCAGCAGAAGTTGCTCCCGCTGCAATCGTACCCCAGTAACCAATGTGAGGATCTGAAAAATCACCATCCGCTTCAGTTGCAGTATCGTCTAATGCACGACCCCAGAAATGAAAATCGACGTCCAGTGGATTGGAGATGTTGACCACAAAATGGAATGTTGTCGTTCCACTATCTCCCTCCAGTTCTGCTACGGCAGGGTTGAGCAATGTCACAAAGGTCGTATCGTCATTGGAAACAATCGCGGCTCCCTGAGAGTCGACAATCATGATATTGGCCACACCAGCCGTCTGGACATTCGAAATATTGAGGAAGAAGCTTTCATCCAGTTCGACGGTATTATCATCAGTTAAGTTAACCGTAACGGTCTGAGTCTCTCCGGCTGTGGTTCCCGTAAAATTCAAGGTCCCACTGGTGGCAGTATAGTCAGAACCTGCAATCGCCGTTCCATTCGCGGTCGCATAATCGACAGAGAACGCACCGCCTGCAGGAGCATGTGACGTCACGGTAAAGGTCGCAGTGCCGGCATCTTCATCGACTATCACATCACCAACCGTCACCAAATCGACTTTTTCGATCCGCATCGCATCTGCGACTACCAACCCGTCTGCGTTCTCATTCGTGAACGAAACTGTGATAACCCCATTTTCATCGACATGGTAAAACCCGATGTCCTGCCAGTTTTTACCAGCGTCAACGAGACTGGCTGAATGAAATTTTTGATTGATCGTCTGAGAAATCGGACCACCATAAATACCAGAAACGGTGACTGTTGTGTTCGTCGCCCGATTCTCATGGGTGGTCCAGAAACCGGAAATGCGGTAAATGCCCGGCGTTAAATTATCAAAGCGCCAATTGGCTGATTCTCCCACATGTGTACCCGGATCTAGATAATAAATATCTTCCTGGTTGTAGCCAAATCCAACATAATCAAAATTAACCCAGTTCGATCCTGTGACTGAAAAACCGGGCTCCTCATCGTCTACAATTCGTTTATAAACCGAGTTGTTCACATAGAAACCACCTGTGGTTCCAGTACCGGAGAGATTGAAGACGTGTGCTTCAAGCGGATTCCCACTTTCTCCGACAGAACCATAGGCATTCAAGATTGCGGTGCCCGCCACAACATCAGCCTTCAAATCACCATTGTCGTGAATGGAACCGGTGGCTGAAGTAATCACAACTAAACCGGAAGTGATCACTTCAGACAGATAAAGGCTACCATCATTGTATAATTGAATAGTGCCGCTGCCAGCATTAATCGTCGTATCATCGGTCATCAGAAAATACTTGTTATTATTACCAGCAGCCGCATCGGCAGTAATCGTAACATTACCTGTCGTCGAAAGGATCGAAGCACCAAATGCGAAAATGAAATCATCTGCTGCCGTAATAGAAATGTCACCATCTACACTGACCACATTCGACAAAGCGTCACTGATATTCACCGCATAGTTCCAGTATTCACCTGTGCCGCCGGTCCCATCGATATTGATTGTGGCTGCGTTGATCCCCACACCGGTGGAAGTAATTGTCGAATTCTGAATATTAACACCAATATTACTTATACCAGTGCCAGCTCCTCCCTGACCTGTGATTGAGATATCACCATTGACACCGGTCACGGATGAATTTACTAAGTTAACCCCTTTATTTTGATTCGTACCCGTTCTTCCAGTTCCGTTTAATATGATTCCAGCGGCATAGATCCCATTACCGGATGAAATAATATCGGCTCCATTAATATCCAGTCCCGTATTTAATTCCCCGCTTCCATAGCTGGAAAAACCGGTAAGCAGCATATCACCGTCGATACTGCTCAATTCGACATCAGCCCCTATTTTAATACCAAACCCTAAATAGTTACTCGTGCCTGAAGTACCAGTAACAGAAACTTTCGCGGCGTCCGCACCTGTTCCAGTCGATGAAATCTGACTACCGGAATCTATATAGATTCCTAGGTTTGCATCTCCCGACCCGTTACCTCCCTGACCTGTCACTGAAATATCACCATAGAGACTTGTTACAATCGACTCACTTAAAACAAAGAGACCGAAGCTATCAGAAACCCCATTTCCTCCTAAACCATCAATCGTAATCGTGGCAGCATCGGCATCTGTACCAGTCGACGAAACCTCGACACCATTCAAGACAACCCCTATATAACCTGAATTTGAACCACCACTGCCTCCCTGACCTGTGATTGAAAGATTTCCGTCGACACTGGTAATCAAAGTCGAAGTACCTGCCAGATTGACGCCATATCCCCAGTTTGTACTGGTGCCCCCGGTACCGTTTATCAAGATGGCAGCAGCATTTGCCCCAACACCTGTTGATGAAATCACTGAGTTGCTCATGCCAATACCGATATTTCCAGCACCTGACCCATTACCCGCATGGCCTGTTATAGAAATATCGCCACTATCACTGACAACAGAGATAGTGTCGAGAAAGACTCCATACTCATTTGAGCTTCCAGCCCCCCCTGTACCATATATGCTCACAGTCCCAGTAGAGGTAGAAACTAACTGAGTGTTCGAGTGCAGATGAATACCGTATTGACTGCCGGCTCCGGAATCATCGCGACTATGCCCTGTCAAAGAGATATTACCCGTTCCCGTCGATTGAATCGTCGAATTTTCGGCATCGATCCCAATGAAGTCTCCTGCAGTACTACCCCCATTATTCGCCAGCAAAGTAATGCCGCCATCAATGGTCGTCAGACTGCTGCCCGTATTGAGTAGAATATTACGACTGGCGGTCAGCGAAATTGCACCGTCTGTCGAAACGATGCTGCTGTCTACGGTAATGGTTTGCGCGGTGACGGTCAGATCATTTGTATCGAAAACCAAATCATTGGTATCGAATATTACGTTATCGTTGGCATCACCGATGACCGTGAGATCTCCCGTGTTCAAACTGTCCAGCCCTTGCACGTTGATCTGATCAACGCCACTGCCGGAAGTAGAGGAAATGGTCACGGCAGCCGTTGAAACAAATGTGACTGCGGCACCGAGTGTGGAATCGATGCTGGTCAGGCCATCGTTGCTAGTGCCGGAATCGGTAAGCGTAATCGTCTCGGCGGCTCCCACGTAATCAAACACACGATTCGTGATGTCCAGATTGTCGGCGAGAGAGTCCGTGCTGGTGTAATTGACTAACTGACCGTCGATCAAAATACTGCCGGCAGTACCACTGTTTAATGTGTGCGTGACCGTAGTCAAAGCGCCGGCATAACTGCCCGACTCCAGTACGATCGAGCCGCCGTCGGCTTCTCCATCAAAGTTGATATTCCCGACGGGGAATGGCAGGCCATTACTGAGGTCTACGGTGAAGGTATCAGCCCCCGCACCACCATTGATGTTGAGCTCCGCCACTTCAGTCAGCAGATCAGAAAATACAAGCGTCGTATCATTCCAGACTTCCAGCGTCACACCATCGGCGTTCAGTTGCACCAGAAAATCATCTGCAGCAGCGGTGCCATCGATCGTGATACTGATCTCATCATCAATAATTGTTGCCAGCCCCTGGGAGTCGACAATCATGATATTCGCCACACCAGCCGTCTGGACATTCGAAATGTTGAGAAAGAAGCTTTCATCCAGTTCGACGGTATTATCATCAATCAAGTTCACCGTAACCGTCTGAGTCTCTCCGGCTGTGGTTCCCGTAAAATTCAAGGTCCCACTGGTAGCAGTATAGTCAGAACCTGCAATCGCCGTTCCATTCGCAGTTGCATAATCGACTGAGAACGCACCGCCTACAGCAGCGTGTGACGTCACGGTAAATGTGGCGGTGCCAGCATCTTCATCGACCGTCACATCACCAACCGTCACCAGATCGACTTTCTCAATCCGCATGGCGTCGGCAATGACTAAACCATCGGCGGATTCGTTAGCCATGGTGACGGTGATCGTTCCATTCTCATCAACGGTAAAGTAGCCCAGATCTTGCCAATCAAAACCACTATCACTCAAATCAGCCGTTAGAGACTGCTGACTTATCGTTTGAGTGACATTACCGCCTACAATTCCAGAAACCGTCACTTCGGTATTCGTGGCGCGATTCGCATGGGGATACCATTGTCCGGAAATCCGGTAGGTGCCTGCTACAAGGTCGCTAAATCCCCAACTGGCTGTCATTCCTGGATTCGCGCCGACAGACAAATAATAAGTGTCTCCCCCATAGTAAGCCGCGTGGGAAACAGTTTCCCAAGCGGCACCAGTGGTCGAAAACCCGCTATCGCCATCATCAAGAATCCGTTTGTAAACCGAGTTATTCACATAGTAACCACCGGTAGTTCCGGTTCCGGAAAGATTCACTACGTTGGCTTCTAATGGATTCCCACTGGTACCGACCGAACCGTAAGCATTCAGAATTGCCGTCGTCGCAAAGACCTCAGACCTGACGTCACCGTTGTCCAGAATCGAACCGGTCGTCGAATCCACAGTAACCGTTCCCGCTGCAATCAAGCTGGTCAGATTGACTTCACCATAGGCATCAATGTCGATATTCCCGTGAATGGATTTGAATACCGTACCCGTATTCATACGGAAGACACCCGTGTTATTGGCGTTCAGATAATTGGCAGCCATATTGAGATCACCCGTTGTAGATTCGACTCGGGTGTTATCATAAAACCAGACGTTCCCCTCTGAAATGATGGAAATATCAGTGACCACACTGCTGACGACTGATTGCGCTGTTGCCACAAATCCATCATTGGATGCGATTCCAGTTCCTCCAGTACCATGGATACTGATTTCAGCCGCATCTAGTCCTGTGCCTGTTGAGGAGATCATTTGATTGGCAAGCACAATGCCCTGGCTAAAGTTCCCAGCAACCGATGTTCCCCCCTGACCGATCAGAGAAACATCACCATCAATTGTTGTGATCCCCGAATTCTGGAAGAAAAGTCCTCTGGAATAATCGCTTCCAGAGCCCCCCGTGCCATTCAAAGTGATCGTTGCTGCATTGGCCCCCGTTCCTAAGGATGTGAGACTAGATGCATCAGAAATAAAGATGCCGATGTTGTTTGTGGTGGTCCCTTGGCCGCCTTGTCCTGTTAATAAAATGTTTCCGTAATTACTTTCAAGGTCTGTTGAAATTATACTAATACCAGTGTTTGAAGAAGTTCCCTCTCCCCCATCACCGGTGATGGATATTGTTCCCGCTTCAGTAGAAACAATCGTTGAATCGACGAGTAGAGCTCCCGTGTTTGTGCCTCCGCCAGAACTGCCAGTTTGCCCATCAATCAAAAAGTTTCCGTTTCCTACGGTAACGGTAGTGCCAGCTAGATTCACTCCATGATTTTCGATACTAGTTCCATTGCCACCTTGACCAAGAAATGAAACATTTCCATCAAGGCTAGAAATCGTAGCATCATTCAAAAATATTCCCCGATTGGAATTGATTCCTGCCCCAGCAGTTCCATCAATCGTGATCGAAGCAGCATCGGCACCTGTTCCAGTAGAGGAAATCCCGGCGCCATTCAGCACAACTCCTGAATAAGCTCCTCCAGATCCACCACTACCACCTTGACCGTTTACAGAGATATCTCCATCGATACTGGTTATCAGGGTGGTCATACCGCTCATATTGATGCCATACACGTAATTGACACCTGCGCCTCCCGTACCATCCAGGGTTATGGTCGCGGCGTTCATTCCTGTGCCTGTTGACGAGATCAAACTCCCCATATCGAGTTGAATTCCTCGATTATAGTCTCCGGTTCCAGCTCCCCCCAGGCCAGTCAGTGACAGGTTTCCTTCATGACTACTGACAGTAGCACTGTATAGATAAAGCCCGAAGTTATTCGTGACACCATCGCCACCAGTCCCATTCAACGTCACCAGTCCTGTTGAGGTTGAATTCACCAAGGTATCTGTGTGAAGGTGAATTCCATGTTGAAGGTCTGCCCCAGAATCATCGCCACCAATTCCCGTTAAGAAAATATCTCCGCTTCCCGTTGATAGAATGGTGGCGTTGTCCGCTTCAATTCCAGTAAAGTCTCCCGTTGTGGTGCCGTTATAATTTGCGGCTAAGACTATATCCCCATTGATTGTTGACAGGCTGCTACCATCATTCAGCATGAGATTACGTTCGGCAACCAGAAATAAGTTTCCATCTGAAGTCGAGATATCACCATCCACTGTAATCGTCTGCCCCGAGACGGCTAAACCAATATCTCCCTCCACTTGCAGGCCATCAGCTTGGAAATGAACATCATCATCGGTATCACCGACCACGAACATATTGGCAGAAAACTGACTGTCCAGGTCTTGGATATTAATCACGTCTCCACCACTTCCTGAATTAGTGGTAAGCGTCATGGAAAATGACGGGGTTCCAAACGTCACCGCGGAGCCCAGTGTAGAATCAATGGTAAGCAATCCATCGTTGCTGGTTCCCCAGTCAGCAAGAGTCACCGTTTCATCGGCGCCATGAAAATCAAAATCACGGATGGAAACGTCTAGATTATCCATAATTGATTCTGTGTTGGCATAGTTGATCGTCTGGCCATGAGCCAAAACGCTGCCAGCAGAATCGCTGGTAAAGGTATGTGTAACGTCACTCAAAATACCGGCATAACTGCCCGATTCCAGGATGATCGAACCGCCGTCCGCTTCGCCGTCAAAGTTGATCGTGCCAACGGGGAATGGCAGGCCATTACTGAGATCCACGGTGAAGGTATCTGCGCCCGCGCCACCATTGAT
>TARA_R110002095_G_scaffold215691_3_pt1 | contig 26829 bp, 26 predicted proteins | sample TARA_R110002095 | Tara Oceans TARA_R110002095 (sample SAMEA4397255) | marine metagenome | biome: Polar Biome; feature: [SRF] surface water layer (ENVO:00010504); material: water (ENVO:00002006), including particulate matter (ENVO:01000060) such as... | depth 5 m | reverse complement strand
CGTCGGACAAGCCGACGGTGGCACACACTAGCGTCATCAAGTAAGGGCACACAACAACAAAAGCGGCTCACCGTGTGCCACTGTTGGCTTGCCAACAGTGAATGTGAAAACGCGATCCTTACACCGCCTACCGCGTCGTATGAATAATCAATTCCGGCAGCGACGCTGAACGCGAACCGCTCACCGGCGGATTATCAGCAGGCCGAAACGTATACACCGCCGAGAACTTCGGCTGATTCGTAAAATTCCGGGTCGCTGCATGAAACGTCCGACAATGGAAAAACAGAACATCGCCCGGATGTAATTCCGCAGAGACACTCGTATTAATCAGCCCCTGATTCTCGGGAACATCGGGCCGCAGGAAAATCCGCTCATCCAGACGATGGGAATCAAATTCCATGCGGTGCGTCCCAGGGATGACCTTCAAACAGCCATTCTCCTGATTTTCCTCACCCAGCGCCACCCAGACACTAATCAGCTCTTTACGTTCAAACGACCAGAACCGGATATCCTGATGCCACATCGTATCGCTGCTGAATTCAGGCTGCTTGGTCATCACACAATTATGATGCGCTAAAGGCATCACATAATCGGGCCCCAGTAGTTGTGCCAGACGCCCCACCAGCGCCGGATGATTGATCAGATCCGTAAAGCACATCCCCCGACTGTGAGACTGCAGTAACCGCCGCACGGTTTCGCCGCCCATCACATTCCGCGACTGAGGCGAACCCGGGTATTCCACATCGGCTTCATACTCGACCGGCTCCACAACCCGCGACAGCCCGTCTTTCGTCGCCGCCAGCATCTCCTGCCGTAGTGACTCGGGGCACAGATTACGCAGAATCAGGTACCCATCCTGCTCGAATTTCTCATATTCTTCGGACGTCAAGCGGTCATTCGTAACAGACTGTGAAGAGGAAGCCATAGTTCTCAAACTCTGATCAAAAAGGACTTAAGTCGGCACTCGATCAAAAAACGCATTCATCGGTCCGACCAACGCCTGTATCATACAATTCAGGGTAGAAAATTTAAAGTAGCCAAATCACCTCGGTCAGGAATTCAGTAGGTGCAGTGAGAAGAATCGCTCAGAGATCCCGATCTCTTTCGCAACGAGCTGAATACTCAGATCAAATGATGTTGATAAAAGCAGACTTACATATCCTAAGCCCCATCGGAGCTCTTCCCCAACCACTTTGCCTTGAATCGGTCGCTCGATTTCATCAACAGAAACACCGGACCATAAAACAGCACGTAAAACCCCAACCCTAAAACAGCCGCGATCCCCGGCAGAGGATTGTCAACCTGCCCCTCCTCCACAGTGCCCCATGTCATGACAAGCAGTGTCCCCCAGAAAGATAAGCTCCCCAGGAGAAACCCCAGATCGCTCCAGACCGCCATTAGGATTAAAGGCACTACCAGCAAAGGCACCACGAGATAACTTCGATCCGCCATCAAGTACGAAAGCAAAAACGGCGGCACAACGGCGATGAACAGCAGCAAAAACCCGATACGTGGAGAAATTTGTCGTTGAAACGAATGATTCATATCACACCTGCCCTGTTCCTTATGGTCTGGCGAGCAGCTGTAAGTCACCATCGACAAAACCAATACCCAGTCCTTTCGCACGTTTTAATCCAGTGACTCCAGCCTCATTGGATTTAAGATATTTCTCCACAAGTACTATCATGGTTTCTAAGCATTGTTCCCAATGGCTTCCCGAGTAATCAATGGGAATATCCAGCTTCCGCTGTTTTGGTTCAAATATCTCTTCACAAGCCCAATCAGGGTTCTCTTCATCAAACTCAGAAGTTCCAACAAGTTCGACACCAAAACCGTGAACCGTTTCATAAAGGTTGAAACAAAAACCTTCTACATCTGCTGGCAATTCTTCGGTTAAGCATGAATTGAGCCAATGATTAAAATCAGCTTCAAAGTCCATATTTTCTATATCACTCATGTAATTGCCGCCTCACGTTTTTTATATACCGGCCATCGACTCCATTCAGCGTAATCGTTTCCTGCAGCGAGATCCAATAGAATTCAAACATAATCGGCTCCCGAGTTTGATTTCAGCCTTCATTGCTGCAATCTAGGTTAGTCCTGGATCTCGATGAATAATCAATTCGAATCCCGGCCTCGGATTCACAATGTGTTCTTTAATAAAGTCCGGCTTGAGAACCATATCACAGAGCCTTTCTCGCGGAATCCATTCAAACAATTCATCGCTGCCTTTTCGCGTACTCTGAATCTCACCAGCCGACCATGCGACTTCATAGAAGGTGCACAGTTCATGAAAATGGTGGCCCTCTAATTCGAAGAAATTTTCCGCCGTGATCACCGGACGAATGACGTCGAAACCAACGCCAATCTCTTCGTTTAATTCCCGCTGGATCGCAGTGTAAGAATCTTCATTCGTTTTCACTCTGCCCCCCGGCAGGAACCAGCAATCGAATTGCGGCAAACGGCACAACAAAACGTCCGCCCCGTGCGTCACAATCGCCGCCACCCGCAGGTTCACGCGATAGCCATTCAAGTCAACGGTGATGTCTGTCATAACAAACCTTCGAACTTCCTGAATTATCGGCTCTACTGAAGCTAACTGTCACATGAGTTTTGAGGAATCTTCAGAATCTTTACTCAGCAGCGAAGTGAAAGCATAAGAATCATCTAAACCCAGAAACCTGGCGAATTGAAAACCCAATGGAATCACCCAGAACGGTGAATCCTCGTCAAACGGCGCAGGTGAATCTCTACTGAACGGTTCAGTAGGGAGCGAGAGATTGAAAAAAGTTTTTGCACAGATCTCTTCAAATGAATATTGAAATTGAGAATGCGCATCATGGGTTCGATCAGCGACTAATGTTTTTGCCCTGATACGACTAAACAGATCATGTGCCTTGGACCATTGTTCGTCATTTTTGCTCATCGTTAAAATTTCATTTAACGTACTTTTGTCATCACAATACGGTAAAAAATAAGAAACCATCTCGCCAATCAAAGCAGCAGTGCTCATAATTGTCCAATCCTCTAACTTTTTATATCCATCTAATGTCATGCTAAACCAGACTACTTCGACAGCAATTTCATCACATGTTTCCAGCCAAAGATGCGAGCCAGATCCAACGCGGAATCACGTTCAATGCTTTTCTGATTGGCTGTGACAAGACGGACAATATATACTAAATGCTCCAAAATCACTTGGTTCCCTAGTGACCGTCCATCCTACCTGCAAGGCTTTCCTGACACACGCTTCGGGGTCCGATTGACACATTAACTCTTTCTCAAAGCAGGTCGTACAGACGAAGGTTTTCATCCTTTTGGCAATTTTCATCATCAGTTTGCGTATATTAGGCTCTACTTCGGGTTCTTGAGTTAGCTTGATATTGCCAATGTGTTCAAAAGAGGAATTGTCGATCACATAGCACCCATCACCATCAAAGTGTTCTGCAAGTTCTCCCCCAGCAACCAAATACCCAAAATCAATCTGGAGTCTGTCTCGTAATTCATTAAAGTAGTCATAATCAGGCCATGCACCACGAACGGGATCAAATACGCTGAGAAATGATTCCAGGAATGCAAAATCGATTATAAAGATCTGCGCACAATCCACTGAAAATAGAGATTCCGAACCAGAGTCTCCTTCCGATGCTGTTTTAATTGCATCGACGGAAAGCCGCCAGTTTCCTGGTCTCGCATCATCTAAGACATAGATTCCCGGATCATTTGCAGGATCGAATACAACGACTTTATCCGTTTGCATTTCAAAATAAATGTATCCATTTTCATGATAAGGCAATGTCATATTGTTTCATTACACTTTCACTTCGATAGCAATTTCATCACATGTTTCCAGCCGAAGATCCGGGCCAGATCTAAAGCGGTATCGCCGTCCGGGGTTTTTAAATTTTTATCAGCGCCATGCTTCAGCAAGATTTTGACAATCGTCGCATTGCCTGCCAGCGCATCGCGGTGCAGCATCGTCCAGCCATCCTCGTCGGTCGCGTGCAACATCTCTTTCGACTCTTTGAGCGACGCTTTCAGTGATTCCCCCATGTTGATACTCATGGGATGCTCGATCTTCGCCCGCCTCTGGTCTTCCGGGTCGATGAATGACTTTTTGCCGAACAACCCCCGTTTCTGCTGCGGTTCGACATAAACCACCTCGATCTCTTCTGGATCGCCAAAATCCAAACCCCAGGCTTGATCGTGTTCTTTCCTCTCTCGAGGAGACATCCGCGAGCGGAGCAGGTTCACGGTATAGGCACCATAAACTTTTCCCTGAATTGCAAACATCCAGTCACTGATTTCGGACACGGGTTCACACACCGGATCACCGGCACTAATATTGGTCAGCCATGCCGGCTCATTGAGCAGGGCCCCTATGATCTCTTTGCCATCACATTGAATTTCGTTGACCCACATATGCTCGGTATCAGGATCGCCGGGCGCCACGTCCAAATCGGTAAACGCCACTTTCACCGCTGCCAGATCCAGACCGGGAACGATACGACGATATTCCCACGACATCTCCCGCCAGAAATAGCGAAACGTTTTTCTCGCCTGTTTACTGGCAGCTTCCATCTCCGGGTCATCGCCTTGATTCATCACGATGTTGTCTTCATTACTCACAGCGTGCTCCTTTGCTTGAGGATCAAGATGTCAATTCTTGTCAGTAACCCTATTATTACGATTCACTTTTGATAATCACAAGCAGCGAAACCAACTTTGTACCCGCAACTCAACAGAAAAGGAGTTCGAGTGGAAGCCAGCGCGCAGCATTGACAATGAACCTGGTGAAGACATCGCGGCGCAACCTCTTGTAAGCGCGCCTGACTGATCACGGAAAATCAAGAAACCTAGCGCGTATACGTTCCGGCCGGTTTTCCATTCGCCAGAATTGTTACCGTGCCAATCTGCACATTGACGTCGACCGCTTTGACGGCAGACTCAATTGTCGCAATCGGTTTCCCATTCACAGTCACTTGTTCGGGAGCAACCATAATTATAAATTTGGGAGTTTTGATCTGTGCGGAATCCCCCGAATACATGGTTTCTAAGTACCACTCATCGGTACTCACCGTTACGGAACGACCACTGGCAAGCGTACCACTGGTTGAGCCTCCGGAAGTGGCCGCCTGAATGAACACTCCCGCCACAAACACCATCAACGTCAAACAGAAAACAATAATGCCACGGACAAACCAGCCAGACTTCTGAAAACGCACGGACATCTCGACCTCCCTGTGAAATGAGTGACTCACCGAGGGTGCACAATAAGCCATCCCCGAAAAAGAGTCAATCACAGTTCAAATCAGGAGCATTGATCGCCCGATTCTCTTCAGCCCCCAGTACGATAAAACTCAAGTGCATTCCCGGAAAACACACGGCTGGCGGCTTCTGCTCCCAGAGTTTCCACGACGAGCGTAAAATCGTCATCCTCATAAGGCCGCGGTGCGCGGGTGGAAGGCACATCTGTGCCGAACATCAGTGCCCCGGGATTCGCAGAGTCGAGATCCTTTAACGCGGCCCGCACATCAAAATCGACCCGACCAAAGCCGGTCGCCTTCATACGCACTCCCTGTTCTGCCAGGCGCAGTAATGTCGAAAACCCCGCCTGTGACAATCCCAGATGATCAATGCTGACCGCGGGTAAGGCCAACAGAGTCTGTTCCAGCGCGTCCAGTTCACGCGAATCGACATAGAGTTCCACATGCCAGCCGGCAAGCTCATAAACTCGCCGCGCCATCCGATCTAACTGAGACAGTTCTTCTGAACCGCCCCGCTTCAGATTGAACCGCAGCGCCCGTACGCCGGCAGAGTCAAGCTCCTGCAGTTCTGCGTCACTCACCGAAACCGGCACCTGTGTGACTCCCACAAAACCAGGACCGAGTTTCTTAAGCGCTTCAACAAGATACGTCTGGTCAAACGCCTGAAACGAACCCGAAACGACCGCTCCGCCACACACGTTGTAATCCTGCATCCGTCGCGAGTAAGCTTCAACCGTAAACGGCTCCGGCAGGTATCCCTGATTGGGAACCAGCGGAAAATGATCATCAATGATATGAAAATGGGCATCAAACAAAGGGAATTTTTCTATCACAGTCCATCCTTGAATCTCAAATCAAAATTTCCTGAACAAGCAAGCCTTCTTCCATCAGGGGAACCTGCGATACGACCTCACCCCCGGGATCAATCAACGCCGTCGGTCCGTAGGAAATCTGTCCGTCCCGTTCGCCGGTCACGTCGGAAGAGAGCAGCCAGAGCCCCGTCTCCCGCGCCCGTTCTGCCCGGATCGCGTTGTGTTTCTCTTTCCACGTTTCTGCGTTTTCGGGATGCAACATATTGTAACAGGGACAGACCACGAGTGACGCTCCCTGATTCGCTACTGCCGCTGAACGTTCTGAAAACTGGAGTTCGTAGCAAATATTAATCCCGAACCGCAGCCCGTCCACTTCAAAGATCGGCGTCTCTACACCTGGCGCAAACGGTCGCTCGAAGGACGCTAGACGATTCTTGCGATGATGCCCCAGTAGCTTCCCCCGTTTTACCACCACCGCCGTGATATGCAGACTCTCTCCCGCCTTTTCAATCATCCCGATCACCAGTGTCGGCTGAATCGGCTTCAGCTTCTTGAGAATCTCGGCAAACTGCCCCGACGCCAGATCAATGGCCCGCCGCCGTGCCTGCCGTTCATCCAGGATATAACCCTGCAGGTAACATTCGGGAAAGCAAACGAGCATCGCCCCCTGTTCCGCGGCATGCGTCGCATATTCCATGATCTCTTCCAGCGTCTGCTCGAGATCATCCTGCACATCAAACAACTGACAGGCGGCAACGGTGAAATGTTGTTTCATGTTTTATTCGCGATCAATCGAATGGTAGAGCGACTGTGAGCTACAAAATCGAAACACTAAACCGGTTCTAATAGAAATCTCCCATAAGGATTTTCGAAACATTCCAGACCTGCATTGATCCAATCCGTTTTTTCCCGCAATCGAAAATAGGGTGCATCGGCACTCGTCGAGAAGGTATGTCCTTCCTTGAATTCTGGAGATTCAAAGATCTGGTAATGATTAAACTCGGTCAGCAGATATCCAGCCTGACGATTATCGATGGTTACAGGCACTGCGGTGTCAGGTAGGCCGAAAACATGCATGCCCGTACTGTAATAATAATGCTCATCCCCAGTTAGCATGACATGCGCCTGCATTAATTCCAGAGTATTTTCATGGAAATTCATTGCTTCCCACGAATGGTAAGAATGTGCGACTCCTGAATTTTCAAACTTCACTCCCAAACCGCCACACTTCAGACATACTTTGATAAACGCATGCAGCCGATGCAGTTCCGTTAAACCGGGCTGATCCCAAATCAGATACAACACAGACCGATGTGCTGCGATCGCAGCAATCTCATCTGTCGAGACCGTCCCCTGCCCGCCGATTTCAAATGCTTCCGCCATATTGGGATCAGGGGGATGGATTTCGCATTTGATGCTAACCTTGTCTTCAACCGACATTAATATCAATCCTGCAAACAGATATGTTCCATCAGTGACGGAAATCACCTGTCTGATAAATTCCTGCTGTCCCTCCAGCGACATGGGAATACAGACCACGGTTTCCATGTTCGTCTCTTTCTTATTTTGAGTCATCACAACAAGTTATCTTTTCTGATCTTTACGTATCATAGTCACCGCTATCCCACGGCTCAAAAAATGCCATATAGTTCCCTGGCAAAAGTTCTACCGCCCAGACATCCTCTTCGTCTTCCGGCTCGCGAACGATCAGACCGATCTCAGCTCCCTTATACTGAACTGAAAACGGTTTCACTTCAATCCGACAGTACTTGACCTCACCTAATCCACTAAGGCGTGCCTGATATTTCTCCTCTGCCTCCTCGTTCGAAAAGGATCCTCTTGGCCCCAATTCATCGATTTTTGATTCCACCAGATTCCCTTCAAGATCAAATTGAAAGAGAGCGATATACTCCATCCCGGAAGAGGTATCAGTCGCGGGATCAAAGGGAGTTGTCAGAAAGAACTGCCTTCCCTCCGCAGTTCTGCCAATTTGTGATGCATGATAGTCATCGTGGTTAATTGCAATTTTCTGAGGTCGTCCCGTAGCCATTTCTATTTTTTCTTTTCTGAAATACAAACATTACATGATCTGACATAGCCAATCATGCATATTACTATCCTGTCATGCAATTAAAAACAGACGCCATTCAAACATCCTCATAAATTTCCCGAACGACTCGCCATTGTCCTCGCTCCACTCGCGCACCGTCTCACACTCAGTTAAACCAATTCATCACCGTCTAAAATCTTCCACGGCAATAGTCCTCTTTGTTTCGCATAGGGAACTTCATTACCATCGGTGTCTATTTCAAAACGAATATTTTTTCGTTGCCGATAAAATCGCCAGCACTGCAGGCACCGGTAATCGAACTGATCTGGTGGGCTCCCTTTTATCCCAATAAAATCAAAACAACCATCTCTATTACATCCACAACGACACTGCGGATGTTCTCTGACGAAGAAATAGTTCCAGATCCCAATTACATAAAGCAACCCGACAGGAGTCCAACCGACCACGGAACCCCAAAAGACTCCCAGCTCCAGGTTACCTGACGAAATGCCAACGAAAGCTCCACAAACGGTACAGACAATAACCCAGGCAGGAAGCAGTTCAACCATAGTGATTAGCCACCCTTTTAAATGGATCTTCAGGAAGAGTCATCATTTCAGATCTCCCCTGCCCTCAGTCGATCCAGTTGCTCGATTACTGCGAACACAAACCGCGTCTTCTCATCATTGAACGGCACACGATGTCCGATCGTCCTCTCGGCCCAGCCGCGTGCGCTGCCGCCATCCTGGTTGAACTCCAGTGACATCGCCGTCCAGTCACAGACCATTTCGATCAAATCCACGTCTGTCATCTCATTCGGATCGCTATGAAATTCAGGATGGTGCCGATTGCTGGTGACATGATGCCGAACCGCACGCTGCACCTGCTCTTCCATCCCCTCCGGATATTCAAACGGCAAATTGCGCCAGCGGCAGCGATGATATTCCGTCAGCCAGATATAAGGCACCCGTTCCTCGGGTCCAAATTTAGAAGCATCGTGCAACTCGGCCCGTTCAATCAGTTCTATACCACAATCCATCTCAGCAGCCAGTAAGGTCAGACATCGATGAACACGCGCGATATGCGCATGCGTCCGGCGTTCATAAAACACAATCATTTCCGGCGTAGGCTGTGACAATGCTCTCTCTTTTACAACGATTTATCGACTGCTGATGAATAAATAACCTGCATCAGGCTGTAATTCTCATACTACAAACCAAACGCGAACATTTCAGCAAAATTTCTGAATCAGGCTATTTTTCTATCAATCGATCATGCCGTTTGCGGATTTGTGACGTCGTTTCCGGAAACTGAAATTTGCCCTGCACCACATCTTCAATCGCAGCCCGTACCTGTTTTGCGCATTGAACGGGAGGGAGTCTACCGACGCCGGTTCCCAATCCCGGCAGCAAAACGGTTTTGACACGTTCGCGCACCGGTTGCCCCACATATTGTCCCGACGGAATGATCCCGTCACGAATTAACAGGAAGATCGCCCGTGCGGCCAAAAACGCATTGATCGACGATTCCACCGGCAACGGCACACGCATCGTCGGTGCGGCGATCAGAAACGGAATCGATTCATCGTCTGTCTCCACAATCGTCGCTGCTCCAACCAGCAACTCACCCGCATGATCCTGCTTAATCTGTGTCTGAACACGATCCTGCAACACTGTCCCGAACCGTTCTAAATACAACCGATCGATACCGCCATCCATGAAACCGAAACTGTTAGCCGGGCTGACAATCGCATCCGCCGGTTGATTGAAGATTGATCCCTGATGAACACTCACAAAAGAAAGATCACCACACCAGCGCTGCCACGCCTGGAATAGCCCTTGATCAATCGCAGTCAGTCGGATTTGCAGTCGGAGCTTCTTCTGAAAATGATCTGTTGGCATGGGAACGTTCCATCTTGATGATAAAGCAATGTTCTAAAAACCTTTATTGGAAGTTCAGAGCTGACACCAGAACGATATTCCAGGTTCGAACCAATTTTGCGATCCAATATCCAGGACCAGCCTGACCAGTTTCAAGGAGCCTTGATTCAAAATCAAAATATTTCAAAACGCACTACGCGTCGAGCTGCTTCAGCCATTTTGAAAACCATTCGGCGGGCAGTTGGACTTTCGAGAAATCCAGGTTTTGCAGTTCTTCCAGGGAGTAAGCATTGCTCAGATTCATCTGCCATTGGATGTGCAGATCGAAGGCCACGTCTGCGACGGCCGCTTCGATCTGATTTTCATTGTCGAACTGCGCCATATGAAAATTGTCGGCCCACCAGGCGATTTCCTGATGCGTATACGGTGACTTTGCGGCATCCTGAGCGCTACGCAATACCAGAACCAGCGACTCTTTTGTCAGCGGCAGATCGATCACACCACAATTCGTTTCAGTCCATGAGCCGACATACTGATTTCGACCGGGTCTCTTCGGATCGGGTTGAAAATTGTAACTGGTCATCCCGGAATCGCCTCGACGTAGACTTAGACAGTTGCTTCAGACAGAACTGGCACAAAGGCCGAACCACCGCCTATGGCAGTTCGGTGGCTCCCATCAGGTAACGGTCGCATTCACGGGCGGCGCCGCGGCCTTCGTTGATGGCCCAGACGATCAGACTTTGACCCCGACGACAGTCGCCGGCGGCAAACAAGCCTTCGACGTTGGTCGTGTACTGCTCATGCTCGGCTTTGTAGTTTGAGCGGGCATCTGTTTCCAGATTAAGCTGCTCGCTGATGATGTGCTCGGGGCCGACAAAACCCAGCGCCAGGAAGACCAGATCGCAGGGTAGTTCTTGTTCCGAACCGGGAACCACGCTGAATGGAGGGCCGTTCTCGACTGGTTTGGACCAGTCAACTTCACAGATCTTGATCGCTTTCAGATTGCCTTGACCGTCGTCAACAAACTCGACCGTCGACATCTGGAACATCCGCGGATCTTTCCCCAAAACAGCAGCCGCCTCTTCATGGCCGTAGTCGACCCGGAAGATTTTCGGCCATTGAGGCCAGGGGTTATTTGCTGCGCGTTCGTTGGGTGGCTGAGGTACAATTTCCAGGTTAATCACACTTTCACATTTCTGCCGCAGCGCGGTCCCCAGACAGTCATTCCCCGTATCACCACCGCCGATCACGACGACTTTCTTGCCTTCGGCGTTGATGAAGTTTTCCACGGGTGAATTCTTGTAGTGCGTGTTTTCCAACCCGGATTCCAACAGGCTCTTGGTATTTTTCGACAGATATTCCATCGCGAAATGCACGCCTTTGAGATTGCGTCCGGGAATCGGTAGATCGCGAGGCTTCGTGGCACCGGTACAGAGCACGACAGAATCGAAGTCTTTCATCAGTTGGCTGGCGGTGATATCGACGCCAATCGACGTGTTCGTGATAAACTCGACCCCTTCGTCGGCCAGCAGATCAACGCGACGCTGCACAATCCACTTTTCCAGCTTCATGTTGGGAATCCCATACATCAGCAGTCCGCCAATCCGGTCATCACGTTCAAAAACGGTGACACTGTGACCGGCATTGTTGAGCTGAGCGGCAGCCGCCAGTCCAGCAGGACCCGAGCCTACGACGGCCACTTTCTTGCCCGTTCGCACTTCAGGAGGATTCGCGACAACCCAGCCTTGATCGAAAGCATGATCGATAATCGAATTCTCGATATTCTTGATCGTCACAGGTGGTTCATGAATTCCCAGCACGCAGGCGCCTTCACAAGGAGCCGGGCAGACGCGGCCGGTGAACTCGGGAAAATTATTCGTCTTATGCAGGCTGTCAATCGCATCCTGCCAGCGACCGTGATAGATGTGGTCGTTCCACTCTGGAATTAGATTATTGATCGGACAGCCCGACGCCATGCCGGCCAGTGTTTCTCCGGTATGACAAAAAGGAATGCCGCAATCCATGCAGCGGGCACCCTGATTTTTAAGTTCGCCATCTGTCAGATGATCGTGAAATTCGTTCCAGTCCAGAATGCGCAATTCGGGTTTCCTGTCGGCACCCAGTTCTCGCGGAAATTCCATAAAGCCCGTTGGCTTGCCCATAATTCTATCTCACTCTTAAAAATGTGTTCGCTTTTGATTCTCAGGAAGAAATCTTGTCTCGGGAAGGCGTTCCTGTCTCCCGGATTCAGATCAGACAGGAACGCGTTGTTTCGCTAGACGCTAGCAGCTGCTTCCGCCTCTTCCGCTGCCATTTCCAGCAAAGCCCGTTTGTAATCGACGGGCATGACTTTCTTGAATGACTCAAGTTCGGTATCCCAGTTATCGATGATCGATTTGGCAACGGTCGAACCGGTAAATTTACGGTGATTATCAACCAGCGTTTTCAGTTCGGCAATATCATCCGGCTCTTCCACTTGTTCCAGTTCGACGGTTTCCAGATTGCAGTTTTGCAGCAGCAAACCTTCGGGATCGTAGACATAAGCCACGCCCCCCGACATCCCGGCAGCAAAGTTTCTACCGGTTTCACCCAGGATCACGACGCGACCGCCGGTCATGTATTCACAACCATGATCGCCGATGCCTTCTACAACGGCTCTTGCTCCCGAGTTTCTGACACAGAAACGTTCGGCGGCTTGACCGCGAATGTAAACTTCTCCTTCGGTGGCACCGTAGAGGTTCACGTTGCCCACGATGATATTGTCTTCCGGCTCGAAGGTTGAGTCTTCAGGCGGGTAAATCACAATTCGCCCGCCACTGAGACCTTTACCGACATAGTCGTTGGCATCGCCTTCGTGTTCAATCGTAATCCCGTGAGCCAGCCAGGCTCCCAGACTTTGTCCCGCGGAACCTTTACTATTGATGTGGATTGTTTCATCAGGCAGTCCCTCAGCACCATGATGCTTCGAAACTTCATGACTCAACATCGTGCCGAAGGTACGGTCTGTATTCTTCAGTTTCACATCGACTACTACCGGCTCACGATTCTGAATCGCAGGCTGACACTGATCGATGAGCACGTTATCCAGAACCACTTCCAGACCATGCTGTTGATCCCGAGTACAATACGTCCCTACATTCGGATGCGGTTTTTCAGCCAATCGCAGAATGGGTGTCAGATCCAGGTGCTTCGCTTTCCAGTGTGCGACGCCTTCATCCAACTGCAACACATCACTGCGGCCCACCATTTCATTCATATTGCGGAAGCCGAGCTCTGCCATCAGCTCACGAGCCTCTTCTGCCAACAGGAAGAAGTAGTTCACCACGTGTTCCGGCTGACCGGCGAACTTCTTGCGGAGTTCCGGATTCTGTGTCGCAATTCCCACAGGACAGGTATTGAGATGACACTTACGCATCATGATACAGCCCATAGTAATCAGCGGACCGGTTGAGAACCCGAATTCTTCGGCTCCCAGCAAACTGGCGATCACAATATCACGGCCTGTTTTCAACTGACCATCGGTCTGCAGTCGGACACGGCTGCGGAGATCGTTCATCACCAGCGTCTGGTGCGTTTCGGAAATCCCGAGTTCCCAAGGCAGGCCGGCGTGCTTAACGCTGGTCAGAGGAGAAGCCCCTGTCCCACCGGAGGCACCGGAGATCAGAATATTATCCGCATGACCTTTCGCGACACCGGAAGCAATCGTACCCACGCCGACTTCGGAAACCAGCTTGACGCTGATCCGTGCGGAAGGATTCGTATTCTTCAAGTCATAGATCAACTGCGCCAAGTCTTCAATCGAATAAATGTCATGGTGTGGAGGCGGACTGATCAGCCCGACACCCGGAGTTGAATGACGGACCGAAGCAATGATCTTATTGACCTTATGCCCAGGCAATTCGCCCCCTTCTCCCGGCTTCGCACCTTGAGAAATTTTGATCTGCAATTCATCGGCGTTGGTTAAATACCAACTGGTCACTCCAAACCGCCCGGAAGCAATCTGTTTGATGGCAGATCGTCTGGAGTCGCCATTCTCCTGTGGTTTGAAGCGTGAATAATCTTCGCCACCTTCGCCGGTGTTACTCTTGCCACCCAGACGATTCATAGCAATCGCCAGTGCTTCGTGTGATTCCGCCGAGATCGAACCGTAACTCATCGCCCCCGTACAGAAACGCTTGACGATTTCGGTAACAGGCTCGACTTCATCCAGTGGAATCGATTCTCGTTTCTTGAATGCCAACAAACCACGCAAGTGACATTCGCGAGTCGTCTGCTCGTTGACGGCTTTCGCAAACCGCTTGTAAGCATCTTTGTCACCAGTACTCGCAGCAGCCTGGATGTTCGCAATGTTTTCAGGAGACCAGGAATGCTTTTCACCATTGGCACGCCAATGATATACGCCGGGGTTAGGCAGACCGGGAACACGATACTGCTCTCGGTGAGGATAACCGATGTCGTGCCGCATTTCACATTCTTTGGTAACCACATCAAAACCGATTCCCTTGATTCGGCTGGCGGTGCCAACGAAACAGGTGTCGATGATTTCCTTATTCAAACCAACGGCTTCGAAGATCTGTGCGCCTTTGTAACTTTGCAGCGTCGAGATGCCCATTTTGGCCATCACTTTCAGCATGCCTTTTCCAACCCCTTGACGGTAAGCGGCTACGATGGAATCCCGGTCCCATTTCGCAGCATTCAGTTCACCCGCGTCCAGAGAATGCCACAACGCTTCAAATGCCATATAAGGATTGATGGCATCGGCACCGTAACCAAATAGCAGACAGTGATGATGCACTTCGCGGGCTTCACCCGTTTCGAGTACGATCCCGATCTGCGTTCGCTGTTCGTTACGCACCAGGTGATGGTGGATCGCACCACAGGAAATGAGCGTCGGCAAACCAATTCGATCCCGGCTCACCGCACGGTCAGACAGGGTAATCAGACTAAATCCGTCGGCGATCGCCTGCGAGGCTTCTTCCCGAATTCGATCCAGGGCAGCACGGAACCCGGCTTCCCCTTCTGACTTGGGATAGGTCACATCAATCGTCTTATTTTTCCAACCACGATAATCCATCGATTTAATCGCAGCCAGCTCTTCATTGGTAATGATCGGCTCAGGCATCAACAGCCGGTGACACTGCTCTTCTGTTGATTCCAGCAGATTTCCTTCCGGACCGATATAACACTCGAGTGTCATAATCACTTCTTCGCGGATCGAATCGATGGCCGGGTTCGTCACCTGAGCAAACAACTGGTGGAAGTAATCATAAAGCAAGCGTGACTTATCACTCAGACAAGCCAGTGCCGCATCGTTGCCCATTGAGCCAATCGGATCTTTCTTGGCTTTAATCAACGGAATCAGCATGAACTTTAGAGTTTCATACGTAAACCCGAATGCCTGCATCCGCGACAGTAAGTCTTTTGCGGGAACCTGTTCCACTTCCTCTGCAGGCGGAATATCATTCAGACGAATTCGCTGATCCTGCAACCATTCATGATAAGGCCGCTTCGTCGCATACTTTTGCTTGATCTCTTCATCGGGAATCAGACGGCCTTCTTCAAAGTCGACCAGGAACATTTTCCCCGGTTGCAGGCGTCCTTTTTCTTTAACGATTTTCGGATCGACTTCCAGCACACCGACTTCACTGGCCATAATCACCCGGTCATCGTGCGTCACATAATAACGACTGGGGCGCAGACCGTTCCGGTCCAGCACAGCACCGATACATTTACCATCGGTGAAGGAAACAGACGCCGGCCCGTCCCACGGTTCCTGCAGGGCAGAGTGATATTCATAGAAGGCACGCTTCGCGACCGAAATCGAATGGTGATTCTGCCAGGCTTCGGGAATCATCATCATCATGACTTCCGGCAGCGGTCGGCCTGACATCAACAATAATTCCAGTGCATTGTCAAAGTTTCCGGAGTCCGAACAGTGTGGCTCGATGATCGGAAACAACTTCTTCAGGTCGGTTCCAAACAGGTCGCTGGACATCATCCCCTGGCGGGCATACATCCAGTTGGCATTGCCGCGCAGTGTGTTAATCTCTCCGTTATGAGCCATGAAACGACATGGCTGAGCACGATCCCAACTGGGGAATGTATTCGTGGAGAAGCGGGAGTGTACCATCGCCAAGTGGCTGGTAAAGTCTTCCGCCTGCAAGTCCGGATAGAATGGCATCACCTGATCGGGGGTCAACATCCCTTTATAAACGACGACCTTACTGGACAGTGAGCAGAAGTAGAACATCAACCCTTGAGGCAGACTTCCTTCACGCAACAATCGGCTGGAAGACTTCAGGATGATATACAGCTGGCGTTCCAGATCTTCCTGATCGGCGATTTTGCCGTTGGAAGTCGAGATAAAGACCTGCTCCATGTGAGGCAGCGCCCGCAGCGCGGAAGGACCGATATCAGCTTTGTCCGGGCAAACCGGCAATTCACGCCAACCCAGAACCACCAGTCCCTGATTCTGAACGGTTTCGGTAACGACCTTTTTACAATGTTCCCGCTGGGCGGCATCGGTGGGTAAAAAGACAACGCCCATACCGTAATGGCCCTGCTCAGGCAGATCGAAATCCAGGTCCTGTTTGACAACACGGCTCAGGAAATCATGCGGTATCGAAACCAGAATCCCGGCACCATCGCCGGTATTTTCTTCGCACCCACATGCCCCACGGTGAGTCATATGACGCAGCATTTCGTCAGCATCCAGCACGATCTGGTGCGAACGTTCGCCTTTAATATGGGCGACAAATCCGACACCACAGCTGTCATGCTCGAATTCCGGATCGTAAAGCCCATGGGCTTTCGGTAACTGCCCCACTTGAAAAATGGAGTTGCGTGCTTTGTTTTCGGAATCAATTCCACGTCGAACGGTTCGACTCGTCATCTTACTTCACCATTCAAACTAATGTTTAACAAAATCGATGCCAGTCTGGCATCCTGTTATCGCGAACAAACGTCGCACTCTTTTTCATGCTGGCACTCTGCCCTGGAGAGACAAATGCCTTATTTTCACCAGCGTTTACCGGCACGTTTTCTGTCAAAGATCTACTAATGAATCTTCTGAGTCGCTCTTCGGGAGAGTCTTCTCCTGACTCAGAATCGCTGGATCCATCCGAAACAAGAAAAAAACACCTGCAGAGAAACAACCAATTTACTCTCGCGCTATCAAAGGACCGAACGAAAACGCATCCCGATTCGAAGAATTCTCTCCGTCAGATGCATTCACCTCGGCCGATTCTCTGCGAGCGTGAGAGAAATTCGCGGGGTCTTCATGCAAGACTTCTATGAACTTCGATACCACATCGGGCATCGATTTCTGTTTTCTTTGAATGATTCCAATTGGACGGTACCATTCGACTTCTTCCAGGCGTACCACTTTCAGCGACTGATCCTGAACTTCTTTCGTGACTGTAGGCAAAGGCAGAATCGCAATGCCGGCTTCTGCTTCTACAGCCCGTTTAATGTTTTCAATATTATCAAACTCATGAATCAACTGAACGTGAGTACCAGCTTTTCTTAACCAGCGATCTATCTTTTGTCGAACGACTAATTCTGATGTGAATGCCACAAATGGCTCATCTTCAATGGCACTGACCGGACAATGCTCCCGATCAGCCAACTGATGTCCCGGGGGGACCACCAGCACCATCGGCTGTTCCTGCCACAGAATGCTGGTAAGATCTTTGTCTTCCTTCGGAAAGGAGACTAAACCCAGTTCGGCCTGGTTTTCACAAACCCGCTGGTAGACTTCGTCCGGATGCAGATAGTCCAATGTAATCATGACATCCGGATAAAGAAACTGAAAGTGCTCTACATAATCGTGCATTTGCGCTAATCCGACTGAGTAGATCGCAGCGATCCTCACTCGGCTTTTGGTTCGACCAACTGCCTGTCGTACGTGCTCTTCGACCTGCTCGAACGACCTTAATAACTGTTGGCAACCATCAAAATAAATCGCACCGGCCGGTGTCAGCTCGAACGGACGCTTAGATCGATCAATCAGTTGAGCCCCTAATCGCTTCTCCAAGGCATGCACTGCCTGACTGGCTGCCGACTGGGACACACGACGAACCTCAGCAGCTTTGGAAAAGCTGCCTTGCACGACGACATCACAGAAAAGCTCGGCATTACGCAGATGCATGGAAGTGAAACCAGTCTGATTTATAAGGAAAACTAATAATAGCCGGTTTGAAGTATTTCAATTTCGAATACCGCACAGTTTAGGGTTCAAAGACGCACGAAGTCAAGCGCACGCAAGATTGAAAATAGATCCCTGTAAACCTTACGAAAACAACATTTTACGCAAGATCAATCCAATTAAACACTTACAGATACACTACTCAATGAAACGTGAGAGCAAAATAACACCGGTCTTGAAAGAGACCCGAATATCCTGATGAGAACAATGATAAAATATACCCTTTCCTGACCACTTTGCTTAATCCTGACACTAATTTTACACGTTGGTTGTATTAATTTCCCTAATAGTACACTGGAAGAGCGGGCTCAATTCTAATTCTGAACTATGCTTGTCATAAACTGAGTCGAAATAACAGCAGCGATCATCTGGAAAATACAGACACACGAACTCAGCGAATGTACAAACACCAATTTAGAAATCTGAAAAGACAAAACGATTCGCAAACCTACTCAACTCGCCCGTGCAAAGCTAAAATCAACACCTGCTACTGCAAAAGAATACAGTTGGACGTGTTCACATCCCGTCTTTGTCTTTCAATCAAATAAAGGAACTCCGATGAAGAAGTCATTCTCATTTCTCCCCCTGCTCGTGCTGGTAGTAACGCTGCCTCTCCTCTCTGGCTGTGGAAATTCTGCAGAACAAGGCGCACCAGAAGCAGGAAAGCCGGCCAAAGCATTAGGCCCAGCAGAATCGATGCAGGCATTGATTGACGGCGTCAACAACCAGCAGATGCAGGCCGTCTGGCATTTTCTGCCTGACAGTTACCAGACAGATATAAATGGCCTGGTACATGAATTCTCCACGAAAATGGATCCGGAAATGTACAACGGTACTTTTCAAACTGGCCAGCGACTTGCCAAACTCCTCAAAGACAAGAAAGAATTCATTCTCAAAAATCCAATGATTCAAGGGCTACCTGTACCTCAGGATAAAGTCTCACAATACTGGTCCCCCACAATCGACATTCTGGCGGCGATTGTGAACAGTGATGTTTCCAGCCTGGACAAACTGAAAACATTTGATGGCGAAAAGTTTCTCTCCACCACCGGTAATCAATTGGCGAAAGATATGGTCTCTTTCTCGGAATTGATCCCTACCAAAGAAGGGGAACTCAGCCTTTCCGAAAAAATGAAACAGACTAAAGTCAGTGTTGTTTCCACCGAAGGGGATACTGCGACGATTAAACTCGAAGCCCCCGGCGAAGAGCCCAAAGAACAAGTGATGGTCAAAGTTGAAGAAAAGTGGATTCCCAAAACTCTGGCAGACAAATGGAAAACCCAGATGGAAGACGCTCACAAACAATTGGCCGAAATCACACCGGAAAAAGTGACTGCCAAGAAAGAGCAGACACTGGCTGGTCTCAAGAAGACGAATGAGGTCCTGGCTCAGCTGGAAAATGCGAAAACCGAAGAAGAGTTTAACAAAACACTCTCTCCCATCCTCGCTCCGGTTGCCATGCTAGCCCCCATGATGATGATGCAGCTGGGTGGTCAGCCGATGATGGGTGGTCCTGGAACCCTCAGCCTCGGAGAAAACGAGCCCGTTGATCCGAATACACTGGTCACCATCGTGATCGCCAAAAAACTGTCGAATGCTGACCAGGACCCCATTATCGAGGAACTCCTGCAATCAGCCGACGATTCTGACAACATCAATGTTGTACCGACCGTCGAAGGAGAAACTACGATTTTCGAGATTTCTCCTGTCACGGATATCGAAGGATTTGCCAAGAAAATCAAATTCGGTAAGGCCACCAAGGTCGATCCTAAAACCCGCTCGATTACCGTGGAACTCAAAAAATAAGCTCTGATTCCACTGCTACACACAAACGGCAAACCGAAAAAAGGCCACTTCCTGTGAACAATAGGAAGTGGCCTTACGTCTTGCTGGTTTGCTCAGCAATCATTGAATCGTCAAACGGAATCAGGCAGCTTCTGACAGATCTTCGTCTTCTTCGCTACAGGCTCCCACTTCGGAATCCACTTCGCCGTCTTCCTCTTCGTAAACGAGATAATAAATCTCGTTCATCGCTTCTTCCAGATGCGAACGAATATTTTCGCTGTCTGTAGACTCGATTAAGGCTTCCAGTTGTGCGACAACACGATCAACTTCTTCACTGGTGATTTCTTCGAATTGCTCTTCGGTTTCTTCTGACATTGTTACCTCCATGTCCTGTGATTGACTACCATAAGCAGGAAAAGCACGAAATTATTTATCGGTCTTCCAAGCTTAAAGCATTAGCACTGCCCTGTGCAAAAATTACCAGACGAATCGACGAATTCTCAAAACCCGGGATTCACCTCACGGCTCAAACTTTCAACTGACTCTGTCGTAAAAGAAGCGAAATGCATCATGCTTTCTTTTTCTTTTTCGAATCCTTTTTAGCGGTTGTTTTTTTCTTGGTTTTCTTCTTTTTTTTCTCTTTCTTGAGGGCCTTGTCACTAAAGATTTGGTCCCATCCTTTCGAGAAATCATCTGTCGAACCTGTGTGGACCGTATATCCCGTCACTTGAGCTTCCTCCCTTATGAAAAATACAATTGAACTCGAGTTTGCGTCTTAGGTAAATTATTTATGAAAGCAGAATTTGTAGCAAGCCTAAAAATCAGCAGGTAAATTCGCCACAAACTGCCTTCGATATAATAGCAATAGTGTCCCTCAGTAGCTCCCATCCAGGCTCCCATCATGTACGAAACACGAAAAACGCCCTGTTATGCTGTGATTTTCACATCGACACAGACCGCAACCCAACAGGGATACGCGGAAATGGCGGCCCGGATGGAGGAATTGGCACAACAACAACCCGGATTTCTCGGCCTGGAGTCCGTTCGTTCACCAGAGGGGAAAGGGGTCACCATCTCATACTGGCAGGATCTTCCTTCAATCCGAGCCTGGAAAGAAAACCCGGAACACCAGACTGCACAACAACTTGGGAAGCAAAAATGGTATCAGGACTTCACCATTGAAATTGCCAAGATCGAGTCCGTCTCCCACTTTTCTAAAGACTGATCCTGCAACACCAGAGCTACTTTTGGTCCTGTTTTTTTTCTTTGTCCTGAGCCGCTTTGTTCTCTGCTTTTTCCTGCTTGATTTGCTGTTGCTTCTTCTGCATCTCGTTCTTCGACTTTTTCGATTTTTCCAATTGGAAAAAGGATTTGTCGATCGTTCGGGGGAATTCATTATTTGAAAGCTGCGTATCGGCGGTTTCCCGATGCGGATCGAGTGTCAGACTTTTGAGAGGTTTTTCCGTTAAAATCAATTTGGAAAGACTCTTATTATTCAATCGCCAGATCTCTGCCGGGATCCGTAGCATCTGCGTCGTGCCATCATCAAACGTCAGCTGTAAAATCACCGGCATGACCAGCCCGCCATGATTTTTCAAATCGACCAGATAAAAATATTTCTGCGTCTCCAGTAGTTTCTTTTCATCGGCATCCAGCTGTTTGAGATGGGTCTCGAATTTTTTTCGATCGGCATCGGTTACATCCAGGTCATCGTATTCGTTATAGAAATCTTTTAACTCTGGAAACTGGTCCGTTCTTTTAGGAAGTTTTTTATTTCGAATTTTGGACAGTGATTCCGGTTCTTCCTCTCGTTTCTTTTTGCGTCGTACCTTATCAACATAGGGATCACCGGTTTCCAGCAGATACTGTTTGACATTCTCGACCGATATATCGGTATGGTCGGTCGTATAAAACCAGCCACGCCAGAACCAGTCCAGGTCCACACCCGAAGCATCTTCCATTGTGCGGAAAAAGTCGGCCGGAGTTGGTCTTTTGAACATCCATCGCCGCGAATATTCTTTGAACGCATAATCGAACAGTTCCCGCCCCAACACCGTTTCGCGAAGTACGTTCAATGCAGTCCCCGGCTTGCCGTAGGCGTTGTTCCCGAACTGCAAAATCGACTCGGAATTGGTCATGATCGGAACCTGATAATCGCTTTTCATGTATCCCACAATATTGCGTGGCTCGCCGCGGCGCGAGGGATAGTCGGGCTCCCACTCCTGTTCGGTCAGAAACTGCAGAAATGTCGTGATGCCTTCATCCATCCAGGTCCACTGCCGTTCGTCGCTGTTCACAATCATTGGAAAGTAGTTATGCCCCACCTCGTGAATGATGACCGAAATCAACCCATACTTGGTCCGCTTGGAGTACGTCCCATCTTTTTCCGGTCGGGGACCGTTAAAGCAGATCATCGGGTATTCCATCCCTCCCACAGGACCATTCACAGAAATCGCCACCGGATAGGGATAAGGAAACGTATATTTCGAAAAGACATTCAGCGTATGAATGATGGCATGCGTGGAATACTTACTCCAGAGCGGCTCTCCCTCATTGGGATAGAAGGACATTGCCATCACGGGGTCTTTCTTCCCTTCCAGCTGATGTCCCTGCGCATCCCAGATAAATTTACGCGAGCTGGCAAACGCGAAGTCTCGCACCCGCTCAGCCTTAAACACCCAGGTCTTTTTGCCTTTCGGTTTCGACTTCTCATTCTTTTTGGCTTCTTCCGGCGTCACAATAAACATCGGTGTTTTCGCAGTTTCGGCCTGCTTCAACCGTTTCTGCTGCTCTGTAGTGAGTACTTTGTCCGAATTCTGTAACTGCCCCGTCGCCGCCACAATGTGATCTTCGGGCACCGTAATCCGCACCAGATAATTCCCGAACTCGAGCGTAAACTCGCCGCGTCCCAGAAACTGTTTATGCTGCCAGCCCGTGTTATCGGTATATGCCACCATCCGCGGGAACCAGTGCGCGATTTCATACAGAAAATTTTTGTCTTCTTTAAAGTATTCATAGCCCGTTCGTGCAGGCCTGCTCTGGGAATCATTGATCAGATAACTCCAGCCGACTGAGAACTGCGTGCTTTCGCCGATGACCAGAGGTCGTGGCAGATCAATCCGCATCATCGTTTTGATGATGGTATAAGGCAGCGGTTCCCCTTTCGCATCGCGGACCGCCTCTATTTTCATACTGCCGTCGAAAGATTCTTTCGCCAGCAACTGCTGCATCGATTTGTATCCCACTTTACCCAAGGGGGAACTGGTCCCGGTCAGATGCGCGTCCGAATCGAACGACAGAATGTTGGTATCTAGTTGCAGCCAGAGATAGCTCAGCGCATCGGGGGAATGATTGGTATAGGTGATCTTCTCCGAGCCAATAATTTTCTGAAGTTTGTCATCCAGTTCGACATCGATCTCATAATCGGCCTGCTGCTGCCAGTATTTTTCTCCCGGCGCACCAGAGGCATTTCGAAACCCGTTCGGAGTTGGCAGCACTTCGTCTAACTGCCGGAATTTATCTTCCTGCTTGAATTTCCCATTGCTGACAGCCTGGCCATACACGAGGGATCCTGATGCCAGCAACAGTGCCCAACACATCAATCCAGTAAAAGGAGTCCCTCGAAGAAGAGACAGACTATTCGTTTTCATGAAGCTCATCACGGTTCGTTTTCTTTCAATCACGCGTCAGGAAATACAAGCGAAGAGACTAAAAAAATCATCACTGGCCCATTCTAACCGGTTGAATACGGTAAATTGCAAGTGATTTCCCCTCGTCAGGTCGACATTCCTCCTGAAGTCTTACGCCGCCAATCCCAATTCAGCGGGTAAGAATTTTCAGGATTCCTTCCCAGGGCTGCATATAAGTTAAAAACGGAAGTCCATCAACGGTCGCCTCTCGCTGTTTTGTCACACCGTCGACCGCATGGGCTTCACGCACCATCGCTTCCAGAACATTTTGCTGTTCGTCTCTCTGCCAGTTGAATAGAATCCCCGTTTGTTTTTTCTGAAGTGCGACAGCCGCCGCCAGCGCCGAAGCACCCCAGTTGCTCGTTCCCGCAACAATATTCCAATCCGTGGCGATCCGGCAGGGAATCAGCCCCGAATGATCAGAGGCAATCCGGCGGTCCAGTTCTTCCCAGGAAATCGCCCCCATTCCGATTTCATTGCCCCCATCACCCACGCCAATCGTCTGGGCTTCCGGAAAAAATTCCGGTAATCGCTCAAACAACTGATGCAGGGGAGCCGTGAACGCATCGATGATTTCGCCCCGCATATTATGACAGCGGTCGAAATGAGCCTCGGGCACTTTCGAATGAAAGTCAGTGTCTCCGTCGGTGGATACGTTCTGCTGTCCTGCCCAGGAGTCCGGAGTATGGCTCGGTCCCACGCGTTCCACCGAAATCAGATGACTGACATTTTGTCGACTAAAAAACGTCTCAACCCAACTGTCGTCTTCGGTTGGTAGCACTTTCAACTGTGACGCAGGATAGGAATACGCGTCCACGGCAGCAGCCACCACAGGGGCACACAACTCATCAGTAACGACTGATGTGTTGATCCCGCATTCTTCCAGCACCAGCGCCAGCAGGACCGCGCCCGGCGGGCCATCCGTTTCTGCAGCGGGAATTTCTGCAGAAGGAACGTAAAAACCTGTCGCAATCACGACTTGTGAAGATTTTTGCACCAGCGACCTGGTTGCATCCAGTAAATGATCCCGACAGAGAGGCCCGAACTGAACTTCTGAGTCAATCAGCCCCCGTTTCCCTGGATCGCGACGGATCAGGCGATCAAATTCGCGAATGATGTCTGTCTCTGAGTTGCCCATTCAAGCCCATTCACTTGCACAGACGTGCGGAAACTGGAACGATCCGAGAGATCAAAGCCTGACCAGAAGTCAAAGCCAAACCACTATCGAACCAGAAAATCAGGATGGAAGTCTTTGTTTCGTCAGTTTACTCTGGTTCATATCGAAACAACAGGCTGTGCCGATTGAAAAAAAGAGACAAAGAAAATACTATATTCCATGTGTGATTCCCGCGATTGGGACCACCAATAGATTGACCTTCCTGCTTGTGAGAAAAGGTTCGCTTAAGGGAAACGCTGGTTGTCAGAACGTCTGGGCATTGCCAGAATTGCTTAAGTAATCAGGCTGTAATGCCTCCCACCCCACGCAAGCAAACCTGTCAGAAACTTATTGCGGATTTGATCAAATCAGTCTCAGTATTTTTCTTTATATAATGGAAATTGTTGGCGTAACGAGATCGCCTGCAAGCAGTGGGGATTTGTAAGTACCTGTGGCTCTATCGTATCCCGGTAGGCAGGGGTGGAACTGTTTCCATCAGAGAGAAACCGGTTTTCTGTCATAAATATAAAGTGAGGATTCACTTCTGTGAGATTTGGGTTCAGTCATCTAATCTTGTTGCTCCTCTTTCCGCTGATCAGCTTCCCAGGTTGCGAACAGCCGCAAGTTGAGTTCGTGTTCGCTAAAAAGACCAAGGAACTCATGCCGGAAGCGGCGGGGCCCGTCAAAGCAGCTTTGGTAAAGCAGTTCGGCAATCCCTTTGCGCTCACGCAGTTTGAAGGCCTGCCAACAAATTTCGGTGATGTCCAGGCAACGGTAAAAACCGTCGAAGCCTCCGGAGCCGACCAACCGCTGATCCGCTTTCAAGCCACCGGCCTGGCAGACTCCTATGACAAATTACAGGGACTGCCTCTCGAATGGACGTCCGGCAAAGGGCAAGGCCATATTTCACGGATTAAAGAATACAACTTTGAGACCGGCACCATTGCCGTTGAAAAATCTGCCGAGATCGATCCTCAACCAGGCGACACGTTTCTGGTCGAATGCGTCCGGCTGCAGTTTGGCCGCGATCTATATAACCGACACTGCATGCACTGCCACGGCATGAGTGGTGAAGGAACCGGCCCCACATCACGCTATCTGAATCCCCCACCCCGCGACTTCCGTCTCGGCATATACAAATACACGTCGACCAAGTCCACCAGCAAAGCGCAGGAAGCAGACTTGGGACGCACGGTCAAAGAAGGTATCGCTGGCACGTATATGCCGTCCTTTAAACTGCTGACGGAAGACGAAGTCTCCGCGATTGTCAACTATGTGATCTGGCTTTCGATTCGTGGCGAAACGGAAAAGAAACTGGACGACGAATTGTTTCTCGATTATTCCAAAGAAGTCTTCGCCGAACGCACCAGTGAAGAGGGTGGCGAGACACGCGAAGAAGTTCTGGAAGAATTAAAAGATTTTATGGAAGAGGATTTTCCCGATACTTTGGAATTTTCCACTTCCAGCGTTTCCGAAGCCTGGGAAGAAGCCAACCTGGAAGACGCTGTGGTCATCCCCAAAACAGCCCGGGTGCCTGACACTGCGGAATCCCGTGAACGCGGCCGCAAACTTTATCTCAGCGAAAAAACCAAATGTGCTTCCTGCCACGGACCGCAAGGCCGCGGCAATGGAACAGCCACACAGGATTTCTGGACCAACCCGGCAACCAACGAGAAATATCCTAACCGAGGTCTGCATGATATCTGGGGAAATCAACTTCCACCAAGAGATCTGCACCGCGGCATTTATCGGGGCGGCCGCAGACCCATTGATACGTACCGCCGCCTGTTTGCAGGCATCAAAGGCACACCGATGCCCGCCTTTGGTGGTTCGTTATCGGATGCAGAATTATGGGATCTAGTCAACTATGTCATGAATCTGCCCTATGAGGGAAACCGCTGATTCCTGACAGACCACTGGATCCAACTGAATGACTGATTTTCAAAATGACTTTGACAACCAATTGTATCCTCAACATGAAAAC
>TARA_R110002095_G_scaffold116230_1_pt1 | contig 27242 bp, 21 predicted proteins | sample TARA_R110002095 | Tara Oceans TARA_R110002095 (sample SAMEA4397255) | marine metagenome | biome: Polar Biome; feature: [SRF] surface water layer (ENVO:00010504); material: water (ENVO:00002006), including particulate matter (ENVO:01000060) such as... | depth 5 m | reverse complement strand
TACGCAGGCTGCGAGCCGTAACCGGTGACGGCCAGATTCGCGGCGGCCACCCCCCACGCAGCGGCCTCACGCGGCTCAAGGCCTTCGAGCATGGCCACGGCGAATACGCCGGTAAAAGCATCGCCCGCACCAGTCGTATCGACCGGTTCTACGTCGCCCGGCGGAATGTGAAGGGTCTGGTCAGTGGTCGCCAATACGCAACCGCCATCGCCCAGCTTGATACATACGATCCCCGGCCCGTCGCGTTGCAGCTGGCGAGCGGCATCGGCGAGTTTGTCCATAGAGTCGAGCGAGTGGCCGACCAGCCCCTCGGCTTCCGAGACGTTTGGTGTGATTGCATGCAGCTTGGGCAACAGCCCCTCGTCCACCCGGTCAGGGAAGGATGGATCGAGCACCGCCGGAATGTCCTTTCGAGCCGCTGCCTCCAGCGCCTTGTTTACCACTCGCGCCGGCACTTCATAGTCGAGCACCAGGCAGGCGGGCGTTTCGCAGCCGTCGATCACGGCAACCATGGCGTCGATGGCAGCCTCGTCCCAACAATCGTTGGCATTCGTCGCCAGGACGATGTTCTTCTTCGCGTCGGGCGGCACCATGATCATCGACACGCCAGTGGACTGGCCGGCTGCGCGCCCGACGTTCTCGACCTCGACGCCGGCCTGGCGCAGCGGGGCGAGCGCTTGTTCGGCCAGCTCATCGTCGCCGACGCGGCCAAGCAACAGGCTGCGATGACCGAAACGAGCGCCGATGAAAGCCGTATTGCTGGCCTTGCCGCCAGACAGGCGACACAGGTCATGGGCAAGCTGGGTTTCGCGGCTGCCAGCAGGTTCGTCGACCCGCACCTGGAAATCGGCGTTAATGCTGCCAAGCGACAGCAGGGTGAGGCGTTGCATAGGCATGCTCCGACGGCTCAAGCTCGTTCTTCAACGGACCTGAACCGGCGGCGAGGGTTCGCCGTTCGGCTGTCTCGCGCAGCCTGATTGGTGGCTCGAGACGAGGGCCGGCTCAACCACGACCCTTACGCATTGACCGCCTCCTACCAGCCCGCAACGGATCAAAGCTGCGGCGCCGGCATCACAGCAACCCGCCATACGAACTGCCTGTACCGGCAAGCGCGCGAGGCGCCAGCGCCCGGTAATCACACCCGGTCATCTCGTGAGATGGCCGCCGCCGGAGCATCAAGCCGAGAAAAAATAACGGGTCAGATGAAAGAATACCGGCGCGGCAAAGCACACCGAATCCATCCTATCCAGCATGCCGCCGTGACCTTTGATCATCGTCCCCCAGTCCTTCGCTTGCAGGCTGCGCTTGATCGCCGAAAGCGTCAGCCCACCGAGGAACCCCATCAGCACGATCACAAAAGACATGGCCAAAGACTGATAGAAACTGAACGGCGTCAGCCAATACATGCAGCCACCGGCCAGCACTGCCGCCAGTCCGCCGCCCACCAGCCCTTCAACTGTTTTGGAGGGACTGACGATAGGCGCGACTTTGGTCTTTCCGAACAGCTTGCCGAATACGTACTGCAGCACGTCGCTGATCTGAACGACGAACATCAGGTAGAACAGCAGCAAGGCGTTCTGCCCTTCGAACCCATTCAGATCAAGGATGAGCAGCGCCGGTGCGTGACTGATGCAGTACACCGTGATCATGACGCCCCACTGAATCTTAGCCGCCCGTTCGAGGAATCCATCAGTCTCCTGTGACAGCACCGCAATCGAAGGCAGGAACAGGAACGCATAAACCGGAATCAGCAACGTGACCATCGAATACCAGTGGATGCCGATGAAGATGTACTGCAAGGGAATGAGGATGAAGAAGGCCGCAAACAGCGCATTGTGATCGCCCAGCCGGGTGGGGGTCAGTGTGATGAACTCTCGTAGCGCAAACAGCGAAACGAACGCGAACAGCACCACAGTTGCAGTGTTACCCAACAGGTACGAGGCGACGAAGACAGCGATCATCGACCACCAGGCATTGACCCGCAGATTCAGGTTGTCGACCGTCGCAATAGCGCCCTCCGTTCTGACGAAGCGCTTCAGAATCAGCCCGGTGATGGTGGCCAACGCCAGTAAGGAAGCCACCCCGACCATCAATAGATAGAACTTGTTTTCGATCATCATTTGGCGAGCCTCACGACAGCTTCACGGGCCCGGCTCAAGAAGTCGCCGATCGCTTCGTTCTCAACCACTGAAAGAGGATCGCCAATCCGAATGGTGCAGATGATTGGCAGCGGCACATGCTTGCCTTTCGGCATCGAGCGATAAAGGTTGTCCAGATAGATGGGTACCAGCAGCGCCTGCGGAAACGCTTGATGGAGGCGATAAAGCCCGGACTTGAACTCGCCGGGAAGCGCCTGAAACCTGCGTGTCCCTTCGGGAAATATGATGACCGAACAGCCTTGTTCCATCACACGATGTACGGGCTCCAGAGGGTCTTCACCTTCTCTGGATTTTCGATCGATCAGCACCGAATTTAGCCCACGCGTGGCGATATATCTCAGGAATCGGTTCTTGCCCCAATAATCGGCTGCGGCAAGTGGCTTGGTATTGAGCCTCGCCTCCCTGGGCAGGGCTGCCATGATTGCCAGGGTGTCGATATGGCTGGTGTGGTTGGCGAAATAGATGCGCTGGCCGGATAGGTCAGGCGTGCTTTCGAAACGAGCGCTGGCACCCAGTAGTAGCCGCAGAACAGAGATCAATAGGGTGGAGAGCCACATCACTGGGCCTCCTTCAACTGACGCGCAGTTATTCGGGTGCGGGTGATGCAGGTCACAACGGACCCAGCCGCGATGACGATTAGCGCGATATACAGCGCATTGTGAGTGGCGAACAGCAGTGACTCGGGAATGTTCAGCGCCAGGCCAGCCGTCATCACCGCCATGCGATGCTGCTTGGCCATGGGCCCGGCGAATGTTTGCTTGAGCCCGAGCGATCCGCCGAAGACCCGCACGTAGGCAGTCAAAGCAGCGGCAAGCGCAGCAAACCAACCTAAAGACGGATCGCCAGCTGCATACCCAAGCGCCACGATCAACAGGCTGTCTGCGATGCGATCCGGAAACTCGTTATACAGCCCACCCAATGTCGATTGCTTTCCGCCCTCGATCGCCACCATGCCGTCGAGCAGGTTGCATATCAGCCTGAGCTGAATAAATACGATTGCCGAAAGAGAAGCGAGTATGCCGGTGGACGCTGCCATACTTGCAGCCGCCACGGCAGCAAATCCGATACTGGCAACTGAAATCTGGTTAGGCGAGATATCGCGATTGATCAAAAGCGTGGCAAGTTCCATTGCCCAGCGTTTAGATCGGGATGTAATGGGTCTTCGGTTGTCTTGCATTAGGCGTTCCTTTACCTGTTGTTTATCCGGATTTTATAAAACGAAGACTGCTAGGCCTGCGTTCAAACGGCGCCGGCATTCCATGCCGACTCGTTATGCTGAAACAATATGCGCGGATGGTCATTCATGCATGCTTTCTACGCTATTACCAACTTCCGTAAGGAATTCCATACTTGTCTATGTAACGCCTGGTGTTCTCATTAACTTTGTAAGCGTAGCGTCCATCAGTTTTTCCTTGCGAAGGGCCGAGCGGCTCGATCTCGGCTCGTGCGCGGGCCACTTCGACCGGCCTGTTGCACTCATCCCTAGTCCATACCTGCACAATCCCGCCCGGAGCCAATCCCAAATGAAGAGCCGCGATATAAAGGGCCGGCTGATCTGGTGTTTCCGGGCAGCGCCGATGAGTGGACCTGTGCATGAGCTGCCGAGCTTCCTCAGGAATATCAATCCATACTCGATAGGTTTGCGGCTCCACTATGGATTGCCAACGAACATAGACACGCTTGGGCTGATCTGCACCGACAACTCCATGGATCCCTCCTGACTTGCCCCTGGGCCAACCTCTAGCCAGCTCGCTGTCATAGCCATAATGTCCAGTACCGATAACGCCGCCAACGCCATGGTTGAAAAGTTTGCCGTGGACATCTTCCACCCAGCTCGCTTCGACCCAACCAGTCATGTAAAGCGGAGCAAAGAATTCCAAACTCCACCACGGATCCTTTGGATCGCGCTCACCCGATAGCGGATCTACTGGATGGCAACCCGCTAGATATAAAAGCATTGCCACAGCACAAATATGCTTGATCATGGAAAGCTCCATTCGGCTACGTGAGGATGGAGCCGACGCACATTTCCCATATTAGGTGCATTGAAGTAAATCAACCTAATTCCGCTTGCGGTTTTCTTGCCGAACGGATTATTCCAATGCGCTGAAAAATGTATATAGCGATGATTCAGAACAACCTCTTCGCTCTCATTCAGAGCATAATTTTCATGGACAAACCGATCTCTTATCGCTGCCAGTTCATCGGGGACTGAATAATGCGGATCATCGGGAATATCATCAAACCTGACGCCCTTTTTTCTAGCCAACTCGTGCATGACCTGCAGATATACACGAGAAAGCCCGCTACTTACCCGACGCTTTAGCTGCAGTCCGGCATAAACTCTTTTCTGCCGAGGTGCCAGACGATCACGCGGATCAACAGGCAGTAACTGCGCCTCAGGGATGACGATTTCCAGCATGGCCGCAGGCCAACCCGCAGCGATCATGTGCTGCTTGGCATCCGCCGCATCCTGGTAGATAGAGGTTTTCGTGACATCGACCCGCTGCTCTACCACCAGCGCTTGCATGGGGCTGACCAGAACTCGTTCCTCGGCGTCGTCCAGGTAGCCGCCACCGATGTCCGAGTGAACGCCCGGGAGGGCGATTTCGGTATGGTCCGGGCTGACTTCGCTCAATGGAAAGTTGGCGCGTATCTCGTCGCGCGCCACCAGTTGAACCACGTTCGTAAAGTACTTGCGCGGCAGGTATAGGTTCAAACCCGGAGTGGTAGCGCTTTTGACGTTGCCCAGATTTGCCAAGCCGCCTACCGAAGCGACCGTATCGAACAGGCCGATAAAACCGACATTGATATCCCGTCCGTAGCGGTCGACGAAACTTTGATCGAACGCGCTTGCGTTGCTTTGCAAAGCCGCACCGAGAGGGCCTTGCTTGCCCTTGACGACTTCATTGGCGAAATGCCTCGCCGCTGCAGCTCCGCGACTAAAACCGAAAACATCAAAGGTCAGCGAGGTGATTTCGCCGCCAGGATTCCCCGTCTTCGCGCGACCGATAGCAGCACCGATTCTGGTAAATGCGTGCTGAACGCACTTTTGAACACCGGTAGCGCCCCGCCCCATGGCATACCCCAAGGCACTGTCTTCCTCACCGCTTTGCGTGCCAATACCCTCAATATAAATTCTCAAGGAGACTTGTCGTTGCGGGCCCGTCCCTTCGGCATCGGCCCGATCGACATGGAGGCTCATCAGCTTGCGCACATTGGTCAAATCATTCCCATAACTGCTATCCGGCTCGGCCATATAGGGCTTGCAGTTAGAGTTGAGATCCTCGACCGCTATCGGATGATGCGCGCCACATGCCAAGCCAAGCGCAGCGTTGGTGGCGTTGTTAAGGGTGCCATCGAAGAACACGCCGATACGCAAGGCCAGCTTGATCTTCTCAGGTGATCTGGCCGGCTCGCTGCTGTGGCGCTCGTATTCCGCCCAGCGCTCGGCATGAATGTCGACCGGCTGAACATCCTTCAACTCGGCGTCGCGCTTGGCTCTGGGGATATTGGGTATGTAACCGCTCATTGTTCCACCGTCCATGGTTGGAAGTCTGTGGCCGTGTATAGGCGCGCTGGACGTGGTCACGATGAATCAGGCGCCACGCCATGGTGTGCCAGTAGGGCCGAGCGCTGGCGTTGTTTCAAGCGCATCGTTCACACTGTGCTTAGCTAGTGTTGCGGATCTGTGCGGTAAACAGCAGGGCGGAAAGGTGACGCTGCCATTTCCTGGAATGCTCAACGCAGAACCGATCGAGCCAGTCATCTCAATCTGATTGAACCTGCCAAGCCCCAACAGCGGGCGATTGCCCCTTTCAAGTGCACAGAATCTCCGTATAGTGGGCTGCGTCTTCCGCCCCTGCCGACCTTACCGGGTCCACCGCGGCCGGAGGACCCGGGCATGATCCTTGCCTGAACTGTTTCGCAGCCCACCATCCCGGCGCTGCGTTTGCCGAATGCCCTACCCGGGTGGCCGGCCTGATGCTGGAGATACACGATGTCTACCGAACCCGTCACCCTGATGGTGGCCCGCCGCGTGCGCGATGGCCGCTACCACGACCTCCTCGCCTGGTTACACGAGGGCGAACAACTGGCCGCGGACTTTCCCGGCTACCTGGGCTCCGGCGTATTGGCGCCTCCGCCTGGCGACGATGAGTTTCAGATCGTCTTCCGATTTGCCGATGAGCAGACCCTCGACTCCTGGGAGCATTCGGCTTCGCGTCGGGCCTGGCTGCAGCGTGGCAGTGAACTCTTCGGCCAGCCGCACGAGCAGCGCGCGCGTGGCATCGACGCCTGGTTTGGCGGCGCCGACAGCCCGCCGCCGCCGCGCTGGAAGCAGAGCATTGCGATTTGGCTGGCATTCTTCCCGGTCTCGCTGCTGTTCAACCTGATGTTTGGCGGCGTGCTCGCCGAGCTGAGCCTGGTGATGCGGATACTGCTCAGCACCCTGGCGCTGACGCCACTGATGACCTACCTGTTCATCCCGCTCTCCACGAGGCTGCTGGCACCCTGGCTGCAGAGTTCGCCACGCCCCCGGGTCATGCCCACTAAACAGCCGATCACCGCCCGCTGATCGGAACGGCTGCGGCAACATGACAAACTTGTTGCCGTCATTCGCCTGACGCCATTAAAGTGCCATCACCGCCTGTCGATAATATGACTGGGCGGTCGCGCTTGAGTGCGCCCGCCCAGCGCACCGCAGAGCAGGAAACCCAGTCGAGGCGACCCGCAACAATAGGGGTTACCGCGACGGTTCGATATGGACATGCCGCAGCGGATGGACAGCCTGATGAACAACCTGAAACCACTATTCCGAACCCCGGCCGCCCTCCTGGCCCTGGCCTGCGTGCTGTTTCCGTCGACCGCCCCGCAAGCGGCCCAGACCCTGAACTTGCTCAATTGGGAGGAATATCTCAGCGAAGCGGTAGTCGAACGCTGGGAAACCGAAACCGGCGTGAAGATCGAACAGGTGTATTTCGACAGCGGTGACAAACGCGACGAAGTCCTGGCCAAACCCGACCACCTGATCGACATCGCCCTGACCGAGCGGATCAGCGCCTCGCGATTCGGCCAACGCGGGCTGCTTGATCGGGTCGATGAGCAAGCGCTGCCCAATATCAAGCACATTCCAAAGCGCTGGCGCGACAGCTGCGGCGCGCATGCTATTCCCTACCTCTGGGGCACACTGGGCATCGCCTATCGGGCTGACCGCCTGCCTGAGGCGCCAGAGTCCTGGGCGGACCTGCTTGAGCCGGCCAACCGCGACGAACCGCACATCATCATGATGGAGGACCATGAAGACATCCTCGCCGGTCCGCTGCTCTATCAACAGCGCTCGATCAATACCTCGAATGATGACGAACTGAAAGCGGCCTTCAGGTTGCTGCAGGCGCAATCGCCTGCGGTGCTGACCTACGAATACGTAATCACCTCGTTGCGCAGCCAGCGTTACCTCGACAAGGCCGACATGGCGCTGGCCTATAGCGGTGACCAGCAAGTGCTTAACGCAGTGCCAGGCATCGACGGCGAACCCTGGCAGTACATGGTGCCCAAGGAAGGCACGCTGCTATGGGTGGATTGCCTCTCCGTTCCGGCCAAGGGCGCGCAGAAGGCATTGGCCTATCGCTTCCTGAATTTCCTTAACAACCCGCAAATTGCGGCCCTGAACAGCGCTGAGCTCGGTGTCGCCACCACCAACGTCGCTGCCAAGGCGCTGCTGCCTGAGGCGATACGCCAGGACCCGATCATCTACCCACCCGAAGCGGTGCTGCAAAACAGCCAGGTATACGAGACGCGGCCGCTGGAAGCGACGCAGACACGGCGACGCATCATCAGCGCTCTGATCAACGCTCATGACGCTCGGTAAGCGCGCACTGCTGGTGATCTTTCCGGTCATCCTGATCGTCCAGCTGCTGGCCGCCACGATGGCCTACATGACCCAGCGCGCATCGCTGCTGGGTCTCGAACAGGCACGCCTGGCGCAACGGCTGTCGGCTTTGAAATCGGCTTATCTGGATTACCAGGCGTTCAATCGCAGCGCGCTTTACTCGATCACCGATAGCGAAGCGCTGCTGGCATTCCTGCGGGAATCGGACATCGCCTACCGCAACGAAACCCTCGGCCTGCGCATTCAGCAGAGCATCCGCTCACTGTCCAGTGCGCGGCTATCGTTCGTCTCCTTTGCCATCGTCGAGCCGGACGGCGACGTCGCCTATTACTTCGAAAGCAGCCTGTCGCCGTTCGCCAGCATGAATGCCACCCAGCAGCGAATCGTGAGCGAGGCCAAGCAGGCCGCCAACACCGACGAAATGGTCTATGTAGAGAACGCTGAAGGCGGACCGCTGCTGCTGGCCACCGATTTCATCCTGCCGGCCTCGGCCACCCGCCCCTTGCCCAGCCAGCGCGAGGAGGCGTTTACCCTGCAACTGGCCGTGCGCCCGGAGCAGTTCATCGCCCTGAAGAACCAACTCGAGGCCGACTACAGTGCCGCGGTCGAGATCGCCCCGGCGCTGGGTGCCGAGACGTCACGCCTGTCCGCGGACGTCGAGCTGTCGGCATCAGTGAAGGCCCGCCTGACGCCTCCGCCGCACTACCTTGCCGAGCGCCTGCGCGGGCTCAGCCTCGCCTTTATCATCGGCGGTTCGCTGATCTGCCTGATTACCAGCGGGTTGTTGTTGCTGCTGATCCGCCGCTACGTCACCGACCCCATCAGCCACCTGGACAAACAGCTCACCGACCTGCTGCTGTGCAAGCGGACGGCGCTCGACGAGCCCACGGACGGCGGTGAAATCGGCCGTCTGACGCTGAACATGAAGACGCTCCATGAGCGCAACACCGAGGCCCTGCAGCGCATCCAGGAAATCTCCTGGACTGACAGCCTGACCCACATCAGCAACCGCGCCCACTTCGGCATATTGGCGGCGGCCATGCATGCGAAGTGCGAGCGAGGCGGACAACATCTGGCTCTGCTGTTTCTCGACCTGGACAACTTCAAACAGGTCAACGATCAACACGGCCATGATGCCGGCGATGCGCTGCTGCGGATCTTTGCCCTGCGTGCACAGCGCGCGCTTGAACGGCATTGCGAATCCCGTCCGGATACCGAAACGGCCTTTGCTCGGCTGTCCGGTGACGAATTCGCCGTCCTGCTCTTGTCGCCGGCCGCCAACGACAGCCTGACCGAACTCACTGACGCCTTGCTTGGCCTGTGCCGCGGCGGCTTCCGGGTGGACGACCGCCTCTATCAGGTCAGCGTAAGCATCGGCACCGCCCGCTACCCCGACGATGCCGCCTCGGTCACCCAGCTGCTGACGCGCGCCGACAGCGCGATGTATCAGGCCAAGGCCATGGGCAAGAACTTTGCCGTGGCGTTCTCGGCAGAGCTGGAGCAACGCGACCAGCGTATTCGCCTGATCGAGGAACAGTTGCGCACCCTCAACAGCGACGACCAATTTCGTCTGGTGTACATGCCAGCGGTGGACCGTGAAGGTGCGGTGGTCAGCTGCGAGGCATTGCTGCGCTGGCACTCGCCGCTGCTGGGCACGGTGTCACCAGGCGAATTCATTCCCATCGCCGAGCGCGCAGGCCTGTTTCCGAAGATCGACAGCTGGGTGATCGACCGCGCGTTGGCCGGTTACCCGCAACTGGTCAGCCTGTTCGGCGAAGGCGTCATCCTGGCGATCAATGTGTCGTCAGCGCAGCTGGACAATGATCGCCTGTGCAGCTACCTGACCGAACGCGCCGCGCACCATGGTATCTGCACCAGCCTCATAGAGATCGAGCTCACCGAGACCTTCGCCGCTGAACTCAGCAGCACCACAATGGCGGCGGTGAGTGCAATTCGGATGGCCGGGTTCCGAGTCGCCATCGACGATTTCGGGGTCGGCTACACCTCGATCCAGCAATTGCTCGAATACCCGGCCGATACCATCAAACTGGACATGGCGATCATCGAGCGACTGACCCGTCCGGAGATGCAGCAAAGTCTCACGGCAATCGTCGCGTTCTGTCAGGCCCAGGGCAAACGGGTCAATGCCGAGGGTGTCGACAGCCTGGAAAAACAATCCGCGCTGCTGCAGGCCGGCTGCGACCTGTTCCAAGGCTATCTGATCTCGCCGCCGCGTACGGTAGCGGCGCTGGCGGAATGGGTAGCGGTGCGTACTCGGTCGGAGACCGAGTTGCGTCTGGAACGGTTGCCGCCGCGTACGGCGGTGCAGCCCAGCTAATCAGTGCCTCGCCGCGAGCGACTCGTTTCTGGCGCTCGCGGACGATTGCTCTCAGCCAGCGCATTGTTTGCGTTTCAAAGGTCCCGGCACGGCTGCATCAGCCATTGTCGTCCTGCTCCTTTTCGCCCAGGCGGCGGTACAGCGTTCGCCGGCCGATGCCGAGCAAGGCCGCAGCGCGGCGCTTGTTGCCCTCGACCCGCTCCAGCACGTGTTGGATGTAGCGCAATTCCAGCTCGTCGAGGGTCGGCAAGAGCGGGCCGTCGATCATCAAGCCGAGCAGTTCGTCAGCCTGGCGCTCCGGCGGGTTGTCCTGAAAATTACCGATGCGTGCCGGCAGGTGTTCCAGTTCGATACTGCGGCCATGGCAGAAGGTCACTGCGCGCTCCATGGCGTTCTGCAGCTCGCGTACGTTGCCGGGGAAGGGATAGCGCCTGAGCTGCTCCAGCGCCGCGGGGGACAGGCCCCGCACTGGGCGGCCGTCACGTGCGGCGAAGTGCGCGACGAAACCGGCGGCGAGCAGTTCGCGGTCTTCCTCGCGATCGCGCAACGGCGGCACCTGCAGGATGAAGGTCTCCAGGCGAAAGAACAGGTCTTCGCGAAAGGACTCCCGGCCGGCGGCGGTTTCCAGCGGCCGGTTGCTGGCTGCGATTATGCGCACATCCACGTTCAATTCGCGCTCGCCACCCACCGGCCGGATGGTGCCCTCCTGCAGCACACGCAGCAGCTTGGCCTGCAGCGGCAGCGGCATTTCGCCAATCTCGTCGAGAAACAGGGTGCCGCCATCGGCCTGCTGAAACAGCCCCTTGTGGGCGCGGCTGGCGCCGGTGAAAGCACCCGCGGCATGACCAAAGAACTCACTTTCCAGCAGTTCGGCCGGCAGCCCGGCGCAGTTGATCGCGAGGAACGGGCGCCCGGCCCTTTCACTTTCGGCGTGCACGGCGCGCGCCACCAGCTCTTTACCGGTGCCACTTTCGCCGATCACCAGGACCGGCCCGGCTGCACGGGCCAATTGGCGGATCTGATCGAACAGCCCGCGCATCACCCGGCTGCGCCCGAGCATGCCGTGGAAACGGTCGTCGCTGAGCAACTGCTGAAAGCGCCGCACCTCGTCGCGCAGATGGCGTGTTTCCAGAGCGCGCGATACGGCGAGGCCGAGGTGGTCGAGGTCCAGCGGTTTGGTCAGGAATTCATCAGCGCCTTCCTTGAGCGCCGCCACCGCCTGCTGAATGCTGCCGAAGGCGGTGATCACCAGAAACGCGGGCGCCGCCTGCATCGACTTGACCCGTCGCAGCAGCGCCATGCCATCGGCACCTGGCAGGCGCAGATCGCTGAGCACCAGATCCGGCTCCCAGCCTTCCAGCAACGGCACCGCCTCCTCGGCGCTGGGCACGGCTCTCACGCTGAGTTCACGATCCTCCAGTTCCTCGACCAGCAGCTGACGCAGGCCATCGTCGTCTTCCACCACCAGCACCCGCTGCGGTGTGCTGTCATCCATTTGCATCGCCATCCTCCTCACCGGCCAGCGCCAACGAAATACGAAATGCCGCGCCACCGAGCGAGCTCTCGACCAATTCGATCCGCCCGCCGCACTCAGCAACCACGCCGTGAGCCACGGCCAACCCGAGGCCGCTGCCCTGACCCACCGGCTTGGTGGTGAAGAATGGCTCGAACAACGCCGCACGGTGCTGCTCGGCGACGCCAGGACCGTCATCCTCGACCTGGAACAACAGACAGCCCTCTTCCCGCCACCAGCGCAGCAACACCTGTCCGCCGGGGCTGGCCTGGGCGGCATTGCGCAGCAGATTGGTCAGCGCCTGCTCGAAACGAGGCGGATCGACCTCGCAGAACAACGGCTCGGGCGCTGCCTCCAACTGCAGGGTCACGTTCAGGACGGCCAGCTCGTCCGCCACCGCGGCAGCCGATGAGTGCGCCAGCACCTCGGCAGGCATGCGTCGAACAGGTCGCCCGGCGGCACGACCGAAGTCGAGAAGCTGGCGGACAATCTCGCTCAGGCGCTGTACCTGGCTGCGGATCTGCAGCAGCCCTTTGCGCTGGCCATCTTCCAGCGTCTCGCTGCGCAGCACCCGTTGCGCTTTGCCATCGATCACGCTGAGCGGGCTGCCCAGCTCATGGGCAACGCCTGCCGCCAGCCGCCCCACGGCGGCGAGTTGCTGGGAGCGCCGCAAGCGTGCTTCGAGCTCCGCCTCGCGCGTTTTCTGTTCGGCCATGCGCTGCTCGGAATCGGCGATGCTGTCGAGCATCTGATTCAGCGCCCGGCCGAGCACCGCGATTTCCTGGGGGCCGCTGCGCGGGGCGCGGTGTTTACGATCGCCGTCAGCGACACGGGCCATGCTCTGGGTCAGTTGCTGCAGATGGCGGCCAATGGCCGACCAGTGCCCGAGCAGCACGATGCAGACGGCCGCCAGCGCCAGCACCGCCGCCGATATGCCGGCGATGAACCTCAGCCTGCGGGTGTCACGCTCGAAGTCGTTCCAGCGGCGGGTCACCTGCAGCAGCCCGTTGATGCGACCACCGCTCTGCTCCAGCGGCAGAAAGTAGGAATACACCTCACGCCCACGGATGCGCTGATAGCCGCCGCGGCGTTTGCCGTCAGCAGTGAGCTCCTGAATCGAAGTCTGGTCCTGGTCGGGCTCGATGGCGCCAGCGAAGGCCACCAGCTCGCCCTGATCGTCGTAGAGGTAGGCGCCGTAGACACGACCAACGCCGAGTACGGATTCCAGCACCTGCTGCGAGGTGCGTTCGTGTTTCTTCTCCAGACTGTCACTCAGCGGCAGCCGAACCGCCCGCGCCACCAGTTCGACCTCTTCCTGCAGACGCCGCTCGCTGTTGCGCTCGACTGTCCACAGCATCAGATAACTGAAGCCGAGCATGATCGCGACCAGGGGAATCACCACCTTCAACAACAGCGCGCCGCGCAAGGTTGAAGTTCTTTGCCAAACTGCTACATGTGCCATTTTGGCACCATACAGAGCGCCGATCAGCCCGTCGAGGTAAACGGGACGAATGGCGAAACTTTAAAAGAATCAACAGGTTATCTATTTTCCATTGAGCTGGCATGGCTGATGCAAAGCCCTGAGTGTCTTTTTTCAGAACCAGGATCAAGCTCATGACCATGCTCAAATCTCGTGTCGTTTCTGCCAGCCTTCTAGCCCTGTTCATGGCAGCGGGCAGCTCACAGGTGTTGGCGCAGCAGGCTAGCCAGCCGCAGGCGCCGCAGACCGCACCGGCCATGCAGGCCTCGGACATCAGCGATAAGAAACTGGAGAAATTCGCCGAGTCTCTCGATCAGATCATGGAGATCCGTCAAGACTTCACGGCCAAGCTGGAGAAAACCGGCGATCCGGCAGAAGCCCAGCAGCTGCAGCAGCAGGCCAACGAGAAAATGCTGGAGACGGTGCAAAACAATGAGCTGAGCATTGAGGAATACAACGCCATCAACCAGGCGGTACAGAACGACCCTCAGCTGCGTGACAAGGTCATTTCGATGATCCAGAGCTAAGGCTCGTCAGCGTGACCAGAAGCCCCGCTCATCAAAGCGGGGCTTTACCATGGGCGCTCGACAGGCGTTCAGTTCGCCCGCTGCGCCAGCCCCTTGAGGAAGTTACGCAGCAACTGGTCGCCACAGACACGGTAGTTGCTGTGCCCGGCCTTGCGGAACAGCGCGTTGAGTTCCGGCTTGGAGACCGGAAAGTCGACCGACTGGAGGATCGCATGCATGTCGTCTTCCTTCAGCTCGAAGGCGACGCGCAGTTTCTTCAGCACCATGTTGTTGGTCACCGGCAGCTCGATAGGCGGCGTCGGCCGGCTTTCATCCTTGCCGCGCTTGTAGATCACAAGGCCATCGAGAAAGTGCGCCATGATCCGATCGGGACAGGGTTTGAAGCCGTCCTCGTCTTCTTTCTTCAGGTAGGCCACCGCTTCGCTGTCGGGAATCTCGCAACCCGTAAGCCGAGTGATCTCGGCGATCTTGGCGTCGTTGACGTTGAGGATGTAGCGCACGCTGCGCATCACATCGTTATTGATCATGGGTCGCTCCGACTTCAGAACCTAAACAAGGCCCGCATGGTGAAGTTCGTTAACCAGAAAGGGAAGCGAAAAGCTCGCCGGCCAAATAACTGCCACACCCCGTCGGATCAGGCGAACACGGCCGGGCTTTGATCGACAAAATAGAAAGCAGTGAAAAAGCTGCAGCACCTGCGCCCCGAAACCATTGCGGCCGTGGTTACCAACAGCGGACGACATCGATATTGCCAGGCCGGAGATGGCGGCGCAGATACCCGAGCCGAGGAGAATCGACATGAAAACAATCACCCCGTCATTGGCCACGCTATTGTTCTGCACCAGCGCGCTCGCCGTCACCCCCGGCACGCAATGGGATTACTCAGGCGAAAAAGGGCCCGAGAACTGGGCGACGCTCACCCCTGAATTCAACACTTGCGCGGGCGAAAATCAGTCGCCTGTCAACTTGCAGGGCTTCGTGGAAGCGGAATTGAAACCCTTGGCAGTCGACTACAAGGCCGGCGCCAGCGAGGTCGCTAACAACGGCCATACGGTGCAAGTGGCCTACGAGCCGGGCAGCACGCTCACCCTGGATGGCGAGACGTTCCAGCTCATCCAGTTTCACTTTCACATGCCCAGCGAAAACCACATCAAAGGCCAGTCGTATCCGCTGGAAGGCCATCTGGTGCATGCCGACGAAAACGGCAAGCTGGCGGTCGTGGCAGTGATGTTCAAGGAAGGCCAGCAAAACGCGGTACTTGCCGACCTCTGGAGCGCTCCGCCGACAAGCGGTACGAAACAGCCCGTGGCGCAACAGGTGAACATCCGCGACATGTTGCCAGCTGATCTGGATTACTACCGGTTCAACGGCTCGCTGACCACACCGCCCTGCTCGGAAGGGGTTCGCTGGCTGGTGCTCAAGCAGCCCATCGTCGCCTCGAGCGCGCAAATCCAAGCCCTGACCGAGGCCGTTGGGCATGCCAACAACCGCCCACTGCAACCGGTGAACGCTCGGGTAATCCTGCAGTAGCTTCCCGCTTAGGCGACCGGCTATCGCATCCGCGGCGGCCGGCCCGCCTCACTCGATCCTCGTTCATGACAGTCTGACCCGTCGCAGCTAAACTGCGCGCCGCGCGAGCCACCCGGGTTCGCCGCGTCGCCACCTCACCTCTGCCGGGGCCACCGGCCAGGACCTGTCATGATTCGCATCAACGAACTGCAACTGCCGCTCGACCATCCCGCCGAGGCCCTTCGCCACGCCATTGTGGCGCGGCTGGGAATCAGCGATACCGAGCTGCTCGACTTCACGGTGTTCAAGCGCAGCTACGATGCGCGCAAGAAGAACAGCGAAATCACCTTTGTCTACATCATCGATGCCAGCGTGGCGGACGAGCCGAAGGTGCTGGCGCGCCTGGCCGATGACCGCAACATTCGTGTCTCGCCAGATACCGGCTACTACCCGGTTGGCCAGGCGCCAGAAGGGCTGAGCGAGCGCCCGCTGGTGATCGGCTTCGGCCCCTGCGGCCTGTTCGCCGCGCTGACGCTGGCGCAGATGGGCTTCCGCCCGATCGTGCTGGAGCGCGGTCGTGATGTGCGCAGCCGCACCAAGGACACCTGGGCGCTGTGGCGCAAGAAGGTGCTGAGCCCCGAGTCCAACGTGCAGTTCGGTGAAGGCGGCGCGGGGCTGTTCTCCGACGGCAAGCTCTACAGCCAGATCAAGGACCCTAAGTTCTACGGCCGCAAGGTGATGCACGAGTTCGTCCGTGCCGGCGCGCCTGAAGAGATCATGTTTGTCAGCAAGCCGCACATCGGCACCTTCCGCCTGACCGGCGTGGTTTCAACGATGCGCGAAGAGATCAAGGCGCTCGGCGGCGAGGTGCGTTTCGACAGCCGTGTGGTCGATTTCATCATCGAAGATGGGCGCATTCAGGGCGTGCGCATGGCCGATGGTGAAGAGTTGCGCAGCCGCTACGTGGTGCTCGCGCTGGGTCACAGCTCGCGCGACACCTTCCGCATGCTCCACGAGCGCGGCGTCTATATCGAGGCCAAGCCCTTTGCCGTGGGCTTTCGCATCGAGCACCCGCAGTCGCTGATCGACAACGCGCGTCTGGGCAAGTATGCCGGCCACCCGGAACTGGGCGCGGCCGATTACAAGCTGGTCTACCACGCCAAGAATGGCCGCGCGGTCTACAGCTTCTGCATGTGCCCGGGCGGCACGGTGGTGGCGGCAACCTCCGAGCCAGAGCGCGTGGTGACCAACGGCATGAGTCAGTACTCGCGCAACGAGCGCAACGCCAATGCCGGTATCGTCGTGGGCATCAACCCGGACGAGGATTTCCCCGGCGGCCCGCTGGCCGGCGTCGAGCTGCAGGAACGGCTCGAGTCACGCGCCTTCGAGCTGGGCGGTCGAGATTACTGCGCGCCGGGGCAGCTGGTGGGCGATTTCATTCGCGGCAAGCCGTCGAGCGAATTTGGAGAGGTCGAGCCGTCCTACAAGCCCGGCGTAAAGCTGGGCGACCTGGCGCCCTCGCTGCCCGACTACGTGATCGAGGCCATCCGCGAAGCACTGCCGGCTTTCGGCAAGCAGATTCGCGGCTTCGACCGCGCCGATGCGGTGCTCACCGGCATCGAGACACGCACCTCTTCGCCGGTGCGGATCAAGCGCGACAACGAGTCCCTGCAAAGCATCAACACCCGCGGCCTGTATCCCGCCGGTGAAGGCGCTGGATATGCTGGCGGCATCCTCTCGGCGGGTGTGGACGGCATCAAGGTCGCCGAAGCGGTCGCCACGGCAATGCTGGCCGATCTGCAGAGCTAACACCGTTTAGCACGGGCGACGGCGATGCCGTTCGTCCGTGCTCCTCTCTCTGTTGCCTGCCCATCAAACCCTTTCGCTGCGCGCGGCGGCGGCGCTAACGGCTGCGCGTCACGAGACGGCACGGCAAATTTGCAGTGACCTTTTTCGGTCCGTGAGAGGTCGACACCTTTACACGGCTGCTCCCGATGCAGCTGACCCTCTCTAAAAGCGCGAGCGGACCGGATCAGGAGGCAAGGGTGGCGAAGGCAGCAAAAATCATTGGCATCGTGCTGGCGGCCCTGGTGCTGCTGGTGGTAATCGCGGCAGTACTGGTACAAACCCAGTGGGCCCGCGAAAAAATCGAAGCCCAACTGAGTCAACGTCTGGATGGGCGCGCCGTTGAGATCGGCAGCCTTGATGTCGATTGGGGCTTTCCGCTGGGGATCAGCGTTGGCGACGTGCAGGTCGCTAATCCCGAGTGGGCCGAACACCCCTATATGCTCAAGCTTGACGCCATGCAGGCAGAAATCGACGTGGGCGCACTGTTGACGGGTAACCTCAGTCTGCAACTGCTTGAGCTCGACAATCCCGAGGTTCATCTCGCACGACAGGAAGACGGACGCTCCAACTGGGCAGCCTTGACCGGCAGCGAAAGCGACAGCAGCGAGCCGCCCATCCAACCTGAGACGATCCGCATCCAGAACGGCCAGCTGACCTATCGCGACGCCAAACTGGACGCACAGGTAGAACTCGACATCGAGACGACCGATAACGGCCCGGGGCAGCGCCAGCTGTCCATCGAAGGCAACGGCAATGTGCAAGGCAAGCCACTGACCCTGAGCCTGACGGGCGAGCCCCCGTCTCAGGCATTGGCCAGCGGTGCACCCTATGCGGTATCGCTCGATGCGCAACTGGGCAAGATTCAGGCGAGCTTCAAAGGTGAAGCCAAACAGCTTCCAGCGCTTGATGCCCTACAGGGCAAACTGACGGTGAGCGCGCCAGACTCAGCCGAACTGATGAGCTTCGACAGCCCAGCCATCAACGTGCCGGCCTTCGACTTCAACACTCAGCTCAAGCGTGATGGGCAGCGTTGGGCGTTGCAGGACATGGACCTCAACACGGGCGAAAGTCACCTCACCGGCTCGCTCGTCCTGGAGCGTGGCGATACGCCCGAACTGACCGCAAAACTGCAAGGCAACAGACTCGACCTCAACCGTTGGGGCGTGATGCGCTTGCTCGACTCCGAACCGAACGGCGCACAGTCGCAAGCCAAGGACAACGAGCAGTCGCTGCAACAAAGCGCTCAAAACCTGCTGCAGCCTTTGCGTCGCTTTCGCGGAGAGCTCGACCTCAATCTGGAGGAACTTCTGTATGGCGATGCCGCACTGAGCGACATCGTGCTCAAGGCCAATCTGGCCGAGCAGCAGTTGAAGATCGAACGCCTGCACGCAGCCCAAGGCGAAGGGGCTGTAGATGCCAGCGGCTCGCTTGATCTGACCAAGAATTCGCTGAGCGGAACGGTCGACCTGACCGTTGAACAGCTGGACTTGGGCCGTGCCCTCGCCCCCTTGGGCTATCCCAGGCTCGGTACGCTGGACGGGGAACTGCACACCCGGCTGGCGCAGAACTCTGCCCGTCTTAGCGACACGCACCTGCGCTATGAAAACCCGACACGGGATCTGCGGGTCGAGGTCGACGCCACTTCCACCGACTCCGGCCTGCAACTGACGGGCGATGCCTGGCGCAACGACGTACCGCTGCAGTTCGAGATCGATGTCGGCGCGCTGGAGGAACTGTTCGTTGATCAACCCTACCCCGTCGAAGGCACGGTCAAGTCGCGCGAAAGTCGGCTGACCGTAAAGGGCACGGTCACCAATCCCTTGCAGTTGGAAGCGGCGGATCTCGCGATTTCGCTTGAGGGGCCGAACCCGGCCAACCTCAATCCTCTGACCGGGTGGAGCCTGCCGTCACTGGCCGGCTACCAACTGAACGGTCAGCTGCTGTGGGAGAACCAGCAACTGCGCCTGCAGGATCTGCGCGCTACCTGGGGCGATAGCGACGTGAGCGGCGACATTCGCCTCAGCCTTCGTGGCCGCCCGATGCTCTGGGCCAACCTGCATTCGGACACGCTCGAGACCTCTGATTTGAAGGCGCCCGATACGCCGACAGACCCGAATGACGGCCAGGTATTTTCCAGCGAGCCGTTGGGACTGGATGCCCTTCGCGACCGCGATGCCATCATTCGCTACGAGGCCGACCAGGTGCTGGCAGAAGCAATTCCGCTGAATGCTGTCGACTTCAAAGCCGAGCTGGACAACGGTGTCTTGGTCGCCGAACCCCTGACCCTATCGATAGGCAAAGGCAAAGCCAATGGCCGGCTGCGACTGGACGTTCGTCCGCAGCAACCCACGGGCGAGCTGCACCTGGATATCACCAGCGTCAACCTCTCCCCGATTCTGCGCGAGGCCGACCTGTCCAAGGTCGCGCAAGACTCCGCAGGCACCATCGGTGGGCAGCTGGACGTCACGCTCGAGGGGCAGTCGCTGGGCGAGATGGCGGCCAACCTCGACGGCAAACTGGAACTCGCCATGTCCGGAGGCAAGCTCGACATGCTGGCCGTGGAGCTGCTTGGCCTGGATGCAGGCGAAGCGGCACTCGCTGCCCTAGCCGATTCGGATCAGGTGGATATGAACTGCACCTACCTGCGCTTCGATTCAACTGCTGGCACCGCCAAACTGGAGCAGTTCTTTATCAGCACGGCCGACAGCAACATCACCGGCGGCGGCACCATCAAGCTCGACAGTGAACGACTGAATCTTGCGTTCGAAGCTCGCGCCAAGGACTTCAGCCTGCTGTCCGGCAACTCACCCGTAGAACTGCAGGGCACCCTGAGCGACCCGCAGGTCAGCGTTGTGACCGGCGAGCTAGCCGCCCGTGCCATTGCCAGTGTGGTCGGCGCACTGGTCGCGCCACCGTTGGCCATCTTGCCGTGGCTGGAAGCGGGCCTCGGTGAGGGCTCCGGCATTGGCTGTCGCAAGGCGCTCAATGAATTCGAGCAGAGCGGTAACTGAACCCGCAGACGACAGGTAGCGACGGTCAACGCGAACCGCCCATGAGGCGAGCGAGCGTACCGTCTGCCTGCAGCGTTTCGAACGCGGTCTGCGTGCGCAGGACGGTGGCATCGTCGGTCTGACGGCTGAACGCCATATATAGCTGCGTCGAATTTCCGGGGGAGAGCGTGCGCTCGACCTCGCTAGGATCCAGGCCGGCCTCTTTGCACTGCGCAAGCATGTCTCGCTCGGGCATCGGTATCAGATCAACCTGACCATTGAGCAGGCGTTTGAAGTTGTCGCTGTTGTGCGCCGTCACCACGATCTTCTTGAAACCGTTGGCCTGCAGATACTGATGGCGCACATCGTCGCGCAACACACCGACCCGATAGGCTTTCGCTGCCTCCAGGTCGGGCACCTTGATATCGTCTCGCTCACGTAATTTGTAGAAGTGATAGTCGATGCGCATGATCTCCCCCACCCAGCGGAACAACGCCTCGCGCTCCGAGGTGCGCGCGATGAGGTAGATCAGCACGCCGGGCTCCTGCAGCGCCATGTCGTAGGCACGCGCCCATGGATACAGACCGATCTGGTAGTCATCCAGCCCTGCACGCTGCAAGGTTGTCTCGACCACTTCGGTGGCCGCGCCACTGACCTTGCCCGCTTGCAGGTAGCTATAGGCCGTCTCCTCGGTCACCACCCGCAACGGCCCGGCATGTGCGACCGCGCCAAGTAACCCCAGGGAAACAGCGATCCAGGCAATTGGGCGCATCATGCGGTCCTCGCGATCATCAGTCGGAAATACGGTTGCGGCCCTGCGTCTTGGCTCGGTAGAGAGCCTCGTCGGCGCGGCGCAGCAGTTGTTCGAATTGGTCCATGCTGTCCGCGTCGAAGCCGGCGAGGCCAATACTCAGCGTGACATGGGGCGAAACGGCCGAGGCCTCATGTGGCAACGCCCGCTCGGCCAGTCGCTGCTGCAGCCTTATCGCCGAACGATGCGCGGACTCAGCATCCACACCGGGCAGCAGTACGACGAATTCCTCGCCGCCGAGCCGCGCGACCACCTCGCCGGCGCGGGCAAACACGTACCTGAGCGTATCGGCTACCCACTGCAAGCATTGGTCGCCCTGCGCATGGCCGTAGTGGTCGTTGTAACGCTTGAAAAAATCCACGTCGCACATCAGCACGGTCAGAGGCTGGCCGAGACGCATCGCGCGGCGGAATTCAACTTCCTTGATTTCGTCGAAATGCCGGCGATTGGCCAAGCCGGTCAGCGGGTCACTACGTGAAAGCTCTTCCAGCAGCACATTGGCAGCCCGCAATTCGGCAGTACGTTCCTCGACCAGCTCGGCGAGGCGGTCGCGGTGCGCGGCCAGTGCCAGCTCGTCCTGATGTTGCCGCTCGAGGTAAGCCGACAGTTTTAGCTGGACACTGTTGATGCCCGACTCCAGCAGGCTCAGCTCATCCTGGCGTTTTACCGACCGATCGAGGCGCAGGGTCTGGTCGAGATTTTCCGGAGTCAGGCGGGTTAGGTGCTGGGCGATCCGACGCACGTGCAGCGTGACCGTGCTGTTGAACATCCACATGATCAAACCGGCCAGCAGGAGCGACTGGATGACCTGGGTGATGATGATCTTGGTCACGTCGTCAACGAGCCGTTTCCAGAGCAGCCCTTCGTCGCCTTCGAGCCTGAGCTCGCCCACCGTCTCGCGGGCCCCGGCGTAGGCTTCGTAGGTCAGACGACGCTGCAGCACCGGCGCGCGGTGCTGAGGCTGCTGCTGCGGCCGTTGGCGCTGAATGACTTCCGGTGCACGCCCGGCGCGGAAGATCCGCAGTTCGACGCGGCCAACCGGCTCCGCCCTGGCGACGCTGTCCAGCTGCGTTTCCAGTGCGTCGCTGTCCATTTCCCAGATGGCTTTGGCCAGATTGCTTTGGAATACCTGGTCGATCAGCACCAACTCGGCGTTCATTGCCGAGCGGCCATCCTCCCAGGCCAGCCAGGTCCGCAAACCCACGGTCGCGGCGGTAAACAACAGACAGAAGCCGAGCGTCGCCAGTACCAGACGACGCCCAAGCGAGCTGCTGGGCCGCTGCGCGCTCGCTGAGGTGACGGAAGCCGATGTATTGACGTTCATTCCAACCAGCGTGCGGCGATAGTGTCATAGCGGCCATCAGCACGAACGCGCGCGAGTGCCTGGCGGAAGCGCTCGACGACCTCATCCGGCGTGTTGCGGCTGAAGGCCATGCATAAGCCGTTCGCGCCGCCGAGGTCGTCCAGATTCAGTTGAGGAACCGCAGTATCGCCAGGGCTGCCACTGGCCTGACGGACCAGATAATGAGCGTTCAGCTCGTTGGAAATCCACAGGTTCACACGCCCAGCCTTGAGCTTTTCGTAGTTGTGCTCGTATTTGTTGCTCGACTGCAGGTTGCGGCCGATGACGAACCCCTTATCGATCAGGTACTGCTCACCGACGTCCTCTTTCACGGTGGCGATCTGGTACTGGCGGGCGTCGTCGAGACTCTTGAGATTGAACTCAGTGCCAGGTAGCGAGAACAGGAACCAGCGCGTGGGCGCGATAACACCTACCCACTTGAACAGACCCTCGCGCTGCGGTGTGCGGGCAATGGAGTAGATAAGAACATTCTCCGAGTTCAGCGCGATGTCGTACGCGCGTGCCCACGGCATCGACTGGATACGCGCAGCCTCTCCCACCTCATCTAGAACAGCCTGTACCACCTCGGTGGCCATGCCGGTGAGCTTGCCGTCAACTGTCATGTTGTAGGGTGGCAGTTCCTCCGTGACGACCGTGACACCGTGTGCACAGGCGACCTGGACGCCGAATAGCGATGCGACTAACCACAAGGCTAGTGTCAGGCGGCGGAGCGAGGTTCGAAGCATCGGGCGACCTCCCGGACGACTAACGTCCGGCGAGCAACAGGAGAGGGCCATCATGATGGCATCATTCAAACGGCATCTGAGCACTCTTTAGTCGGCACAAGCGGGGCTGACTTGAACGCTGGGACGCTTCTACTTCAAGCCCGGCGACGGGCGGGAGGTGTGATCGTTCGAACGATCTGGAAAGAGCGCCCCGAGGCGCTTCTACACAACTTTACGGACTGCTCGGCCGGTCGCCTTTGCTTAACGCAATGTATGCCGTACCAAGGTCACGATGGTCGGCATCCAGGCTCATCCGTCGTCGCAACGGAGTGGCAGCTTGGCTCAGCCCTCACACCCGTGAACGCACCTGCCGCGGACTGATGCCGAACTGCCGCTTGAAAGCAGTAGCAAAGTTGGCTGGGCTGTTGTAACCGGCGCGCCAAGCCGCTTCAGTGACCGTTGCGCCTTCTCGCTCCAGTGCCTCGCGTGCGCTATTCAGACGCCGCCCGCGCTGGTATTCGAATACCGTCATGCCCTTGAGCGAGCGGAACTGGCGCTGCAACGTCGTCGCGTTGACGCCCGTTTCGCGTGCGATGTGATCAAGGCTCCAACTGTCGGCTTCGCCGCTATCAAGCAGATCAACGAGGCGCTGCAGCCGGCGGTATTCCTGGGGCCGCAAACCGTGTTCTACCACGGTCGTCGCCTCGCCAAGGCTGGCAAGCGCTTCGCAGGCAATGTCCAGCGCCCGGCTTTCCAGATACAGGCTGGCCAGCAAGGCGTCGTAGCCCGGTGGGTTGAGCATCTGGTCAGCCAATGTCAGCAGGCGCGACGAGGGTTTCCAGACACGAGGCGTCAGGTGACTGCCCATGAAGCGTCGAATTGCTCCGTCTGTCGCACCCACGCCTTCGCCACGACCTTCGAACCAGTCCGGCGTCAGGCTCACCACCAACTTTCGAATATGACTACCGCGGCGTGCCTGACGGCGGAACTGTACCGGCTCGTTCATCGAGACTGCGACCCCCTCGGGCGCACGCCGGCTTGAGGGATGACCGAGCGTCAGCGACAGGTCGCCATAGCTGACCTGACTCTGCCCCTGAAGAAAGAGCACAAAGGACACTCGCGGATCCACGGTGTTTTCGGTAACGAAGTCCTGTAGCTCCTCGCAATCGGACCAATGCAGGGAAAGACCATCACGCAGCTGTGCCCATTTCACCCGGCCATAGAACAGGCGGTCATCGCCGCCGTCTGGCAAGTGCAGACCAGTCCGGCTAGTCGCCGGCAGCTCATCGCCACGGATGATGTGATCGGGTTGGTTCATGCTGCGCTGCACCTCGCACGCGATTGCAAAGCAATTACTTGGTCGCGCAAAGGTTCGCGACCCGGACGCATGGCAGACTACGCCCCGACATCTTTTGATGCAAATCGTTATCATTAAGCGCCGCGAACCTTTGCCATTTACGCAATGCCCGCGACAGGAGCCGACCCATGGACAGAACGCCTCGCACCCTCAGCCTCGGACAACGTTCGCGGCGCCTGCTGCTGGCCGGCTTGCTTGCGCCTTTCCCGTTAAATGCGCTGGCACAAAGCGTTTCCGTGCAGAACGAGACGGTCGAATTGGAAAGCATCACGGTCGAGGGCAACCGCCTGTACGACATGCCCTCGTCGGAGCAGACCGGCGGCTATACGGTGCAAGCAGCAACGGTTGGCACAAAGACACCTGCCGAGCTGCGCGATATCCCGCAGTCGATCACCGTTTACACAGACGATTACATCAGGGACCGCCAGTTCGTGAATCTCGACGACCTGGCCAAGTACACCGCGGGCCTACGTACCCTGACCAACGACAGCGGTCGTTCGTCGATCTATGCCCGTGGCTATGAGTACGATGAGTTCAATATCGATGGGCTCCCTGCACCGATGGCCAGCATCCACGGCACGGTTCCGTCGCTTTCGCCGTTCGACAGGGTAGAGATCATGCGCGGTCCTTCGGGCCTGTTCAGCAGTACCAGCGAAATGGGCGGCGTCGTCAATATGGTACGCAAGCGCCCCACGAGCGAGTTCCAGGGCAGCCTGACTGGCCGCTACGGCAGTTGGGACCAGAACTATCTGGAAGCCGACCTCTCCGGTCCGCTCGATGAAGCAGGTCACATACGCGGACGCACAGTTGTCTCTCGCGCCGACAGCAATGGCGAGGTGGATTACAACGAGAACACCAGTGAGAGCTTCTACGGCGCGCTGGACATCGACCTGGGAGACGCAACCTCAATTTCGCTAGGACTGATCCACCAGACCAAGGACATCGCTCCCCACAACGGCTACCCCACCGATTCGGCTGGGAACCTACTGGACTGGAGTCTCTCGACCTACTTGGGCGCCGACTGGAACGACTTCAACGGTCGCACCACCGATGCAATCGCCGAGCTGACTCACCGCTTCGATACTGGCGGCTATGGCCGACTGGCCGTGCGGGGCTCCACGCGTGACACAGACTATCTGTACGCCTATACCGGCAGCGCTGTGGCAGCCAACGGCAACACGCGAATGGTCGCCGCCGGGCGTGACTTTCAGCAGGACGCACTGGCCGTCGATGCCAGCTACAGCCAGCCGTTCGAGCTGCTGGGCCAGGTCAGCGAATTCGTGGTCGGCAGCGATTTCAAACGCTACGACAGCGACTATCGCAACGGCAGTGCTGTCCTCGGCACGGTCGATATCTTTGGCTATCAGCCCACGCGCTTTGCCAAACCGAACCTGAGCTATTCAACACGCGTCAGTAGCGACGATCAGGAAGCAGGTCTCTACGCCAAGCTGACGTTCCGGCCGATCGAAAGGCTGGCGCTCATCGGTGGAGCTCGTGTCAGCTGGTATGAAGGCGACGCCACCTCAACGAATCTCAACACAGGCGTCGCTGCCTCGGATGAGCAGCATGAGAACGGCCACGTCACGCCTTACGGTGGCTTAGTATTCGACCTCGACGAACGGCATTCGCTGTACGCCAGCTATTCGCAGGTCTTCAAGCCTCAATCCGAGACCGACGCTAACGGTCAGCTCATCGACCCGCGCGAAGGCGAGCAATACGAAGTCGGCATCAAGGGCAGTTATTACGGCGGGGATCTGAACGCCCGTGTCACCGCCTTTCAACTGACCGACGAGAACCGCGCTACGGATGCCGACGGATTGTCCGGTACTGCCGAATACGCAGCGGCTGGCAAGGCGCGTATCCGCGGTGGTGAATTTGAGGTCAGCGGTTACCTGACGCCTCAGTGGGAGCTGATTGCGGGCTACACCTACATGGAGACTGAAAACCTTGCAGGTGACGAGAACGTTCTGTTCGTACTTATGCCCACACACCAGGCTTCTTTGTGGAGCAAGTACACCCTGGCGGGCGGACCGCTACGTGGATTAGGGCTGGGCGCAGGTATCAGCGCCATGAGCGACTTTTCCTACGAACGCCAAGGGATCACCGTTAGCGCACCAGGGTATGCCGTGGTCGACGCCAAGCTGTCGTACCCGGTCACCGAGCAGCTCACTGCGACTTTCGATGTAAACAACCTGCTCGATCGCGACTACGTTTCGCGCGTTGGCAGCACCTCGACCTTCAATTTTCAGGGTCCGTCACGCAATTTCACCATCGGAGCGCGCTACGAGTTCTGATCCACTCGCCGCCGGCTTCGGGGTCGGCGGCGCTTAACGGAGACATTCATGCCCAAGTTTCATGCACGAGTCGCAACGCCACGCGCATCACGCAACATGACCCGCCTGTTCAAGCACTTCGCCCACAAAGGCGAAGTCCGACTCGAAGATCAACAAGCAGAGGTCGTTTTCGTCTTTGGTGAGTGCCGCATGTTTGCCGGACCGGAGCAGCTCTTGATCGATTGCCAGGCAGCGGCTGGGGAGGCAGAAAAACGCCTTCGTTTTGTGATAGCCGATCACCTCAACCGTTTTTCCGGTGACGAGGCGTTGCAGGTCGAATGGCAGGATGGCCCCCTGCCGGATGCGCCTGCCGAGCGGCCAGCATGAATGCCTTGATGGCGCTGCTGATTGCCAGCCTGGGACTCGGCTGTGCATCGGCTCGAGCCGCCGAGGCGGGCGGGTGGAAGCCAGTGGTGCTAC
>TARA_R110002095_G_scaffold213841_1_pt1 | contig 28511 bp, 25 predicted proteins | sample TARA_R110002095 | Tara Oceans TARA_R110002095 (sample SAMEA4397255) | marine metagenome | biome: Polar Biome; feature: [SRF] surface water layer (ENVO:00010504); material: water (ENVO:00002006), including particulate matter (ENVO:01000060) such as... | depth 5 m | reverse complement strand
GGCAAAACACCCCATAACACTTACTCGTAATAAAACGATTTATTCCTGCTTCTCCGTAGATTCTTCCGTCGCGTTTTCAACATTCACTGGCTCTTCCTGAGAACCAATGACTTCGTCAGAATCGGTCTCTATATCTAACTCAGCCACAGCCGCAGGCACTTCTTCCTCAGAAGCAACGGCCTCTGACTGTGAAGTCTCTTCAGTAACACCTGCTTCTTCAGTGGCATCTGCTGCTTCAATAACGCCAGCCTCTTCTTCAGTGGCAGCAGTTTCTTCAGTAACTCCTGCAGCTTCTTCAGAGACGGCAGCTTCTTCCTGTGGTGCTGGTTTTTCAACAGGCGTTTCTGGCTTCGCTGTTGAACCAGCCGGGTGTTTTTTCTTGGCAGCACGCAGCGCCTCTTCTTCTGCTTCGACGCGTTCACTCTCCCGATCAGCAACATCAACAATCTGCTCGCACTGTGCCGCGGTCAAACCGCCTAACTCTGCTAACTGATCTGGCTCAATAACCGATAAGTCATAGTAGCTGAAGAAACCCTGGGACACCAAGCTCTCTGCCAATTCCTCAGAAACACCGGGAATGGTAGAAAACGCCTCAACAGTTTTATCTAATTGCTCGTCCAGCTCGGTTTGAGTCATCACTTCGATATCCCAACCAACCAGCTTGGATGCCAAGCGTACATTCTGCCCTTTTCTGCCGATTGCCAGCGGAAGTTGATCGTCGCGTACCAGCACAATCACACGCCCTAACATCGGGCATAAAATGACATCTTCCACTTCAGCAGGCTGCAGTGAATTCGGAACCAGAACCTGCAGCGAATCATTCCAGCGAACAATATCAATTCGTTCGCCAGCAAGTTCATCAACAATATTCTTAATCCGGGCGCCACGCATACCAACACAGGCCCCGACACAGTCAATACTACTGTCCATACAGGAGACTGCTACTTTTGAACGATAACCAGCTTCGCGAGCCAGTGACCGAACATCAATAATTCGATCGGCGACCTCAGGAATTTCAAGCTCAAACAAGCGACGTACCATATCAGGATGAGTTCGAGAGAGAATCACTTTGACGCGACTCCCGGCCTTACGCACATCCAATACAATCGCCCGCACACGATCTCCAACACGAAACGATTCACCTGGAATCTGTTCGCCTCGGGGAAGAATGCCTTCAATTTTCCCCAAGTTAATCAGGATGGCTCCCCCTTCGACACGGGACACTGATCCCGAAACCGACTGGTGCTGCATTTCCATATATTCGTCAAACACCGTGTCACGTTCGGCTTCACGAATTTTCTGAATCATCACCTGCTTCGCTGTTTGAGCGGCAACGCGACCCAGAATTTCACCCAGAACATCCTGAGGCAACTCTTCATTATCACAATTAACGGTTGGCTCACCCGATTCACGGTCAATATTTACAGTAAGCTCGTGAGCATCCCCAAAGTGTCGGCGCGCAGCTGACAAGATAGCCTGTTCAATCCCACCAAACACGATCTCTTTATCGATATTTTTATCGCGTTGAATGGCATCAACAATCCGGAGAACTTCCTTACCGTCCATAATTGTGTTTCCTTCATTCGACAGTCGATCAAATCAACTGACTCGAAAACTACTCAGACAAGACCTGAATCGGTCAAATCCTTATCTATTACTTTACTTCCGAAGCCGCCACAAAAACGGGCTTCTGAGAGATCACTATAACAAAAAAAAGCGGGAACATGCCCACTTTATGACTACCCGCACCACCGTAAAACGATAGCCAAGTAGAGCTGTGATTGGCATATAAATATAACAAATCACAACAATCGGATTGGTGAGCGAGTGCTCGAGTTCCCAACCAGCCTACATATCAGAGGACTCCATCCGAGTTTACGAATGCCGATATCATCACAAAGAAACAAACAGCCATAACGGCATGTCACCCCTTGCAAGCGCAATGCTTACTGAACACCAGTATGCAAAACAATTGCGCATGAAAGTATCCCTACTATGAATACTTTCTTATCCAGTGAAATTAATCTCCACACGTTCAGAAGTCAAGCACCGCAGGCAACTATTTCACAACGACTTACCTCATAGATCCTAGAAGTAGGCGCATAAACGAGCGCTGACAACATGTGCAGTTGCCGCAAAAAAAATGCTCGCTGAGCAGAAAAGAGGTTGAAAATGACCATTTATCCAGTTTCTTCACGATGTTGAAAGATTGATCTCCTTCAAAACAGGAAACTTCTATAGTATTTAGAAGAAATCCCGTTTTTAGCGATTCCACTTTGCCGCTGTCCGGGTTTGTAAATTTGAACTACAAATTATCCTGTTTTGAAGGACACACCTATAATGTCTCGTCTACTCCCTCTTTTGATACTCTGCCTTGGAATTCCGGTCGCCGCGACTGCACAACCACCTAATCCCAACGACCCGTTTGCACAACAAAAGATGCAAGCAGATCAAGCCCAACAACAGGGTGACCATGCAAAATCCATTGAACTCAGCTCTCAGATTCTACAACAAAAACCGGATGACCACGTCGCCTTTTACCTCCGTGCCAGTGCCCGTGTCGAATCTGGCAGAGAAAAGGGAAACACACAAACCATCAGAGAAGGGGTTGGCGATGCCCGTGAAGCGATCCGCTTCAGCCAGAACCAAAATGTGAATTACTACCTCCCCTATCTATACGGGATGATGAATCTGGCTGTGATGGAAAACAAGAAAAGCCACGCAGAAACAGCCCTCAACGTTGCCAACCAGATCCTTGCACGCCCAAGCCTGACCACAGAAGAGCGTGCCAATTTCCATTACCAGCGGGGAATGATCTACCTGCCACTGAATAAACCCCAGGAAGCAGCAAAAGATTTCACCGAAACCATCAAACTGGCACCCGACCACTTTGCCGCCCTGCTCGCTCTCCCAGACGCTTACGCGTTAGCCGGAAACAACGAAATGGCACTGGCCAGCTTCAATGACGTGGTCCAGAAGCAACCTAATTCTCCCATCGTTTACAACAACCGCGCCATGTTTTATCAGCAACAGGGAAAACTCCAGGAAGCAGTCAACGACTTCTCCCGCGCAATTCAGATTGACCCTAAATACCACCATGCCATCACTAACCGAGGCTTTGCTTACCTGGAAGGCGGCAAACCACAAGTAGCTGAAGCAGACCTGACACAGTCTTTATCCATCGCTCCGAACCAGCCGTTTGTCCTGGGAATGCGAGGAGAAGCCCGGCTTTTGCAGGGAAAAATTGCTCAAGCCATCGAAGATCAGAAACAAGCCGTTCAACTTGATCCACAAAACGCCGCCCTGCACTCCGACCTGGGCTTCTCCTATTACTTCAATCAGAATTTCTCCGAAGCACTTGCCCAGTTCAATCTGGCCGTCCAGCTGGCTCCGGAACAAATGAAAGTCCTCAACCCCTGGATCTACATGGCCATGGTACGCAGCAACCAGAAACCAACGGCAGATGCGAAATTCCAAGCGACTCTTTCTCAGAAACCAGAGTCGCGCGATTCAGTCGACACCATCCTCGCATTCCTGCTAGGTGCAATCTCCGAAGCAGATCTGCTGAAATCGATCGATCCCAAAGATCCAAAACGCGCCAAAGCACAAACCTGTGAAGCACACTACTTCATTGGAGAAAAAGCACTCCTGGCCGGCGATTCAGCAAAAGCAACCCAGAACTTCCAACTGACACTCAACACCAACCTGAAGAATCTGTCAGCTTACCGCGGTGCACAATACGCGCTCAAGAAGTTCTAAGACACTCCTACTTGCAAACCCCTCACTCGAATCAGGCAGAGGCTATGCAAACCTGAAAACACGTTACAAAAACAGCCCCGGAAAGACCTGATCTTTCCGAGGCTGTTCTTCTAGACTGTGTCCAGTTTTACTGTAGCGTCTCCAAGGCCAATTGGACCGAGTACATTAGTATGGAAGATGCTATGGTTAAATGAGATGCGCTCTAGGATTCGTATAATTAACTCAGACACCACAGATAACGGACGCGCTGGCTTGCCCAAATCCTGTCGTACTGATCTTCAGAAACAACTTGTTCTCTGTTGGCAAGGGTTCATTTCGAACTACATTCAAAGGACAATCTGGATCAGGAGTTTCGTAGTTCAATGTTGGGGGAATCACGCCCTGCTTTAATGCAACCAGCGAACCACTGGCTTCAACAATCCCACAACCAGAACCAGAATTACCAAAGTAGCTCTTGAGGGCCGTCACGGGAACCTCCGAGGCCTTATCACCAAAGACATCCTGAATCGCCTGGTATTCCTGCACGTCAAATAATCGTTCCCCCAGGCCATGGGCATTGATATGACCGATGTCCCCAGGTTCAACCCCTGCACGATTCAAAGCGGCTCTGATGGAGTTTGCCATAGCAACTCTGGCATCAGCCAATCCATCCCGATTCACGACACAGGAAGCACCGGTCCCGAGGACTTCGCCCCAGACTTTGGCACCACGTTTTTCAGCATGCGTCTTTTCTTCCAGCAGCAATGAACAGGCTGCTTCCCCTACCACCTGACCGGTTCGGGCTTTATCAAAAGGACGGGAACGCTTTGTGAAATCTGCTGGAGAGTCTGCCAGTTCTTCCCAAAATTTAGCATGAATCGACTTCACTTCATGCACTCGAGTCCCTGTCACGCCGGCGACCATCACGTCGGCCCATCCGCGTTCAATCACGCGCTGTGCTTCTCCCAGCACCAGATTCCCAGATGCTTCTGCCTGGGTTATCGAATTATTCGGCCCTCGTGCATCGATAATAATGCCGATATGACACGCTGGCATGTTGGGTAGATATTTTAACAACCAGAGAGGTTCCATCTTAGCCAACCCATCCGTGCCCCAGCGCTCGAACTGAAACTGATCCCCGTCACTGCAAGCGACACAGGCACCGTACAGAACTTCTGGCGGGCTCAACATGAGATTCGCACCGAACTCGATACCAAACCGCTCACTATCGACAGCCTCAAGGTCGATTGCCGAATCTTCCATCGCCAGATTCGCGGAGGCGACCCCCAACTGAATCTCACGACACATAACCTTAATGCTCTTTCGCTGCCCTTTAAGGTACTGCTTCTTGATCGTGGTACTATTAAAATCAGAAACTTCCGCGACACACGTATCAGGTGCCGCCAGATAGGGATATAACTCCGATTTCTTGACGCCTGATTTGCCTGTCATCAAACTGTTTTGAAAAGCTTCCACTCCGATCCCGATAGGACTGAGAATACCCATCCCTGTAATCAGGATACGACGTCGTGATTCTGTGTTCATTTGAATCTCTTTAGAAAGTCCCGCTTATCTACTTACGCCAACTGCCTTCGAATAATGTACTGCCATCCTAGAAACATATTCCCCTCAGACAAGGCCCTTGCCCAATTCCATATCAAAAACCGACTACCGGTCTCACTACAGAAAAAAAGAATTTGCGCACTAAGTAACGACAATCTGCAATTCGCCTGAACCCAACCTGACGGCAAATAGCGACATACATACACCACCCAGACCCATCCAGGCACCTGTAACAAGGGATAGCTAAGACAATCAAGGCACGATTTTCAACCCTGAAGCAACCACGAGATGAAGAATTCTTTGGGAAAACTGCCCCTCAATCCACGTCACTCCCAAAGAACACTCGTCAATAACATGCGATCAGTGACACAATAGATTCAATGCAACCGCTCACTTAGGAGACTTTTTGCAGAACCAAACACGCATTGTGTCCACCGAACCCAAAACTATTCTTCAAGACCCGCTCAATTTTCATTTCGCGTGGCTCATTGGGAATGTAATCGAGATTACATCTTTCATCCGGTTCATCCAGATTGATTGTCGGAGGGGCCACCTGTTCCAGCAGCGACTTAACCGCAACCACAAACTCAACTCCACCCGAAGCTCCTAACAAATGGCCTAAATGGCCTTTTGTACTGGAAACAGGCATCGTTTTCACATGGGAACCAAATACGGAATTGATCGCCACCGTTTCTGCCACATCCCCTAAAGGAGTACTCGTTCCATGCGTATTGATATAATCAATGTCTTCAGGATTTAAACCGGCGTCTTTCAAAGCATGCTGCATGGCACGTGCCGCACCCCGGCCTTCTGGATCGGGGGCCGTCATGTGTGTTCCGTCAGCCGACATCCCATACCCAATAACTTCTGCCAAAATCGGAACGCCCCGCTTTTTCGCATGCTCATATTCTTCGAGCACTATAATCCCGGCACCTTCAGCCATCACAAAACCATCGCGGTCTTTATCAAAAGGACGGCTGGCTGACTGAGGATCATCATTGCGGGTCGACAAAGCATTCATCCGGGCAAAGCCGGACAGCCCCATTGGAGTGAGAGCCGCTTCGCTTCCACCGGTCACCATAATATCGGCGACATCATGCTGAATCAGCTTATAGGCATCTCCAATCGCGTTCGTTGCTGAAGCACAAGCAGTTGCAACGGCGCTGTTCGGTCCCTTTAGCCCATAGGTCACTGAAATATTTCCACTGGCGGCATTCACCATCAGCTTGGGAATCATAAACGGAGAAACCCGTGCCGGCCCCTGATTATACAGGCGATCGTGCTGGCTTTCGATTTCGTTCAAACCACCAATCCCGCTTCCCACCAGAACGCCTCTGCGGTAGGGATCACCGTCGAAATCTTCCAACTGGGCCTGCCGATAGGCGATATGCGCCCCCACCAGACCAAATTGAACAAAACGATCAACGCGCTTCAGGTCCCTGGCTGTAATATTGGTATATTCGGTGGCATTAAAATCTTTAATCTCACCACCAAAGCGGACTTTGTAGTCGGAACAGTCAAAGCGCTCCACTGGACCAACGCCACTTTTGCCAGCGCATAACTTGTCCCAAAACTCTGAGACATCCAAACCCAGAGCCGTTACAACAGAGACCCCCGTAACGACAACTCGCCTGCGCATTCGAGAACACTTCCTACAATGAAAAGACAGGACTCAATGAAATCAAAACACCGGAAACAGAAACGAAGTAGTGCCTGCGTCTGATCAGCTGGCTTTCTCGGTAATATAACCAACTACATCGCCTACGGTTTTGATTTTGTCATAATCATCATCGGGAATCGTAACATCGAACTCGTCTTCAAATTCCATAACAAGCTCTACGATATCGAGAGAGTCGGCCTTCAAATCGTCGATGAATTTACTTTCCAGCGTAATATCTTCCTTTGGATGGCCCAATTGCTCACTCACGATACCAACCACTTTTTCTTCAATTGACACTCTTCTTCTCCTTCACCGTCTTAGTGATTTATTTTTACTATTGTATGGCTGGAAACATCTTAACCAAACCAACTTGGATGGATTTACCAATTAGTGGTAGCGAGATATATCCAGTTTCCCTAATTATGTAAACCTTAAAATGAGACAAGAATTATGAGTCTTGTCTAATCCACCAAAGTTCTCTCATAATTTGATTGGGCTGCGTTTACCAGTCTCGGAACACACGAATTTGAGTTCCCGTAAATTTTCTTCAGCAACCCTTCGTAAGTTGTTGTAGCACATGTCGATAGATTTGATCAAGACCGGACAAACCACCAAAATGCACAGACGACACCACCGGCCTTATGCTTGCGAGCTCCGGGCAATGAGATGCCCCCGAAAAACCGCTGTTTATGAATCGTTGACCGTCTCGCAGGAAATCTTGCGATTGACGCGTTTCATTAATCCCTTCAGAACTTTTCCTGGACCGATTTCATAAAATTCATCGAAACCAGCATCCAGCATTTTCCGCAGGGAATCTTCCCAGAGAACAGGACTGATCACTTGGCGTATCAGCAATTCGCGGATTTCGTCCGGATCTTCATGGATTTCCGCATCCACATTCGAAACCACAGGAATTTCCGGTTTTTTCAGCCCCACACCGGCCAGTGCCTCAGACAGCGAACTGTCTGCTGGCTTCATAATTTCTGTATGAAATGCACCTGCCACCGCCAGAGGAATGGCACGACCGCCTTCCTGCTCAGCCAATTCGGCAGCCCGTTCACAAGCACTATTTTCGCCCGACAGTACAATATTTCCGGGACATAAATAATTGGCAATCCAGATTTTTCCAGCTGAAGAAGCGGCCTGACATATCTCAGCCACTTTTTCGCGATCCAGCAGCAGAATACTGACCATGCCCGAAGGATTCGCGTCAGCCGCAGCCTGCATCGCTTCCCCGCGACGCTGTACCACACGTAAGCCATCTTCAAAACTCATCGCACCGGCAAACACCAGCGCCGTATATTCGCCCAGACTTAATCCAGCCGCCATCTCGCACGCCAGAACTTTGTCAGGTGAATCTGCGCGGAGCATTTCCAACGCCGCCAGACTCGTCACAAACAAAGCTGGCTGGCTGATGACCGTCGAATCCAGCTCTTCACTGGGCCCTTCAAAACAAAGCTTAGCTAAATCGTACTGGAGTATTTCAGCAGCACGATCAAACAGCTCCCGGGCGGCGGGATACTTTTCGACAATTGTTTTGCCCATGCCAACATGCTGAGCCCCTTGGCCGGGAAACAAAAAAGCGATTCTGCTCACAGGTCGATCCCTCTATTTATTCTGCGCTTAATTTAATAATGTCGGGTTTACGCTACGGGCTTCTGAGCCAGATGCTCGGCAATCTGAGAATTAATGCCACGATCCTTGAACATGGCACTCCCCCTCAAAGCATTGGAAATCGAATGGGCATCACTCGAACCATGGCAAATGATACAAATCCCATCAATGCCCAATAACGGAGCCCCGCCGGTTTCATGATACCGAAACCGTTTTCCCAAATCCTGAAAGGCCTGCTTGGCTTTGCCCCGCTCGGTGTCGAGACTGCCGAGAATATGCTTCGAAGCCTCTTTCATCAGGAAATCAGCCATCCCTTCGCTGACCTTTAACACGACATTCCCGACAAACCCCTCACAGATCAAGACATCTGCTTCACCCTGATAGAGCCCACGACCTTCGACGTTTCCGACAAAGCTGTCTTTCAAAGGACTCTCACTCAACAGGCGATAGGTGTCACGATAAAGATCATTTCCCTTAACGTCTTCACTACCGATATTAATCAGCCCAATTTTGGGAGATTCAATACGCAGCACTTCGCGGGCATAGATTTCACCCATGACGGCATATTGATAAAGGTGCGAAGGACGCGCAGAAGGATTCGCCCCGACATCCATCAGGACGGCATGACCGGCAAGGGTCGGCAAAGTCACTGCAATTCCGGGACGCTTTACGTCCTTCAAAAACAACCGGGTTTTCAATCCCGATGCGACCACAGCCCCCGTATTACCGGCACTCACGATAGCATCGACCTCGCGGGACGCCATCAACTTCCAACAGACTGATATCGAGCTATCAGGCTTTTGACGCATCGCGTCCGTTGGCTTCTCCTCCATGCCAACGACCTGGCTCGCATGCACGATCGATAAACGATCGCCACAATAGCCGGAAGCTTCAATCTGAGATTCGAGTTGATCTTGAGGACCCACCAAGACCACATTCAGCGCAGAATCTGCCTGTAATGCGGAAATGGCTCCTGTTATGTTCGGTTCGGGGACAAAATCTCCCCCCATTGCATCCAGTGCAATCCGCATTGATGCTTAATCCTCAGAATCAACGATGGTCCGCCCCTGATAGAAACCACAGTGAGGGCAAATGGCATGGGAAGGGGACGCGGTTCCACACTGGGAGCAATAGGTCGGCTTAGCCGCTTTGACACCATTGTGACTGCGTCTCTTACGAGAATTGGATTTAGACATCCGTCTTTTAGGAACTGCCATAAAAAAGACCGCCTTAAAACACCTAACTTAACTTAAACAACACTTAAAACACAACTTAGCGTTAAACAACCATCCTGTAAGCGCACGGAGACCACTCTGGCCGACTTTTCTGACAGGAATCGAACATACTACGCAATTTTCAAAACAACTGTCAAGCTACAGGGCACCGAACAGACGATATCAAAAATGATATTTCCATATTGTTCCCACAACATAAAACATCAGTACACACATTGTTGTGCTAATTCCTCAGGAAATCGAGAATCGCCATGATGGATCATCGTCTCAAATCCCCTGCTCGCCGGCAATTTCTGCGAAACTTCGCCAGTTTCACACTCACCCTCCCTGCAGCCAGCTCCCTCTTGGCCCCAGGCACTTCTGCCGCAGCGGCGCCCCAGCAAATGACGCCCCAGGAACTGCAGGCGTTTGGCAAACAGATCCAGGATACAGCCAACTCACAGGATGCTGTGAAATTCCGAGCACTCTTCGACTGGAAAACATTCGTCGATCGGGTTTTAGCAGAATACGAACAAAACCCAGCGATCAAGCAGGCGATTCAACCCGTCCGCCAGCAACTCGAAACCGCCTACACTGAAAATAACCAGGGTATCGACACCGAAATCCTCGCAGAAGTCGGCAATGGTGCCGACTATCGCTTCCTGGCCATGCGCAAAGAGCAGGACCAGTACAAAGTCGTCTTCCGGTTCCTCCGCCCCGACTGGACCCTGAATTATCAGGCCCTGATTGTTGAAAAACAGCAGTCCGGCAAATTGAAAATTATCGACCTCGACAGCTTATCCACGGGCGAATTCATCTCGCAGTCCCTGCAGCGACTCTACCTGCCGGAAATCTATAAAGCCCATCTCAGCGTGAAGGATAAACTCACCGACCAGGAAAAGAGTCGGATTATCAATCAGAAAAAACGCTACGACTTCCTCACGCCCACTGAGGAAAACACGGCCCCCTTTCAGGCCTATCAGCAACTGCCCAGTCAGTTCAAAGGGGAAAAGACCGTGCTGCTCTTCCTGGCGCAAAACACCATCGAAAAAGAGAATCCAAAAAAATATCTGTCCGTTTTAGGTGCTTACCGGAAACACCATCCCAACGATCCGGCGGCAGAACTCTTAAGCGTCGAGTACTTCTCCCTGACCAAAGAATACAATCAGGCTCTGGATAGCCTGGATCGTCTGACGGCTGCTATTAAAACCGTCGACCCCTATCTCTACTCCGTCCGAGCCGGCATCCTGATCGAAATGGGGGATTATAACTTAGCCGGAAAATACGCCGGCAAGGCATCCGAAATTGAACCGGATCTGCTGCAGCCTTATCTGCATCTGATCAACATCTCGGTAATGCAGAATAATTTCGACGACACAATCAAACACCTGAATACTTTAAAAACCAAATTCGGCTTTGAATACGAAGACCTCGATCTCAGTGAACTGGAAAACTTTGACAAGTTCACGGCTTCCCCCCAGTTCAAAAAGTGGCAGGCGAGTCAGCCGCCGGCAAGCCCGAAATAGTAAACTGCTATCTTGCCGTAGTCTGCTTCAAGGGAGGTAAGCCATTACATTTCTTGAGCGCCAACAACGGATAGAGCGTCCCACTGTAGGTAATAAAATGCCAACGGTCCGTATTCAACGACCGCGTCCACCAGCGGCCCGACTCCCGTTGATGCGTCAATAACCAGTTGATTCCTTTTTGAATCTGCGGATCGTCGGCGGGCACGCCACTCTCACGCAACACCAGAATCGCCAACCCGGTCTGATGCCCGTCGCTGGCCAGATTCTGCCATGCCTTGGTAGTCTTATCAAACTCGGGCTCATCGCGTAGTTTCTCGGCCCGATTCCCTTTGCCCCAGGCTTCCGGGTCCGCAAATGTTCGAATCGACCAGCCACCATCGAGCAGCTGATGTTTCCGAACCATCTTGATCAACGCCTGTTTTTTCTCAGTACTCAATAAATCCGGGTATTGCGCGGCCGTCCACAATAACAGCAAACGACCATAATCATGCGCGGGTTCGGTGTTCCGCAAATAAGCGATCAGTCGGTCTACGCCCGCTTTCAATTTCGAATCCTGCAAACTTTCGAGCCACCCCGGTGCAGAAGCGAGTGCCCGCGCCGCCACGGTTGCTCCCTGATAGTTGCTTGATTCAAAAGGAGGCCAGCAATCCGTATTGCCCCAGCTCCCATCCTTCGACTGCAGACTCAGCATGAACCGCAGCGATTCCTCGGTTTCCGGCGACAGCCTCTTACTGACATGACGATCCCATTCCGCGAGCCCCGTCGCGACATACGCCATCTGCGTTGGCCGAATCCCGCTAAGCTGCTTTTCCCGGTCCATCGCTTTCAGCTTGCGTAATTCCGCGATAAAGAAATCACGATTCTCCACCGCAGGCGGCCCCAGCTCCAGCGTTAGCTCAGGGCGGGAAAACAGATACAGGCCATTCGTGTGACAACTCACACATTTCCGTTGCTTCGTCCAGGCTACCGCCCCCTGCTCCAGATATTGGTCCGCCAGTGCCAGCGAAAACTCCCGGCGAATCGGCTCGTCCGCACTCGCTTCGGGAATCGCAATCTGCTCATATTTGTACTGATACTTTTTCTCTTTTTCCGCCGTCTGTTTTTTCGGAGCCTCAGCCAGTACCAGCGAGACACCAACACAACTCACTACAGCAAACACAGTGATTCTTAAACGGCCCATCAATCTGGCTCCCTGAAAAAGTTCAGACTCGGTTCAACTGAAGTTTCTGCTCTCGGCAATGAATCAGCATATCTACATATTTGCCATTTCACCACTCAAAACCGAACTTTGCAGTCAGCCACCGTCTTCCAACCAGTTGGCTGGAAGACGGGCCCGAACAGGGCTACTGCGAGCGAACGCCACAGCCGTTTTTAGTATTCTCCCACAACCTGTCCATCATCACGTAAAGCAAGTCGCTGCAATGTCGAATTGATTAACAACAACTGGGCACCAGTCGTACTGCCTGAAAGTGTCCCTTTCTTGTAGTCGATATTCTCGCTCAAAAAGTGAACCGAACCATCACAGAACACAAAGTGGGCGCCACCAACATGGTTGCTGCTGAAACCACGTACGTCATGCTCGGCACCCGCTACCGCGTTGATCCCATTATACGTCAGACCAATCACAGCCATCCCGTTCCCCTTCCGGGCGTAACTGCTGCTCTGCGTATTATTAGCCCCAGAGAAGCCGATCACGTTAGCGCCACCAATTTTATTCGACCCCTTGTAGACATAGGCTCTTTCGCCGACCAGAATTGTGTTACTGCTCCCATCAGTAATATCGCGAAAACGAACACTCGAGTTAGCATACCCGACCCCATGAGCCGGACCATACTGAACTGGATACGCGGGAGGCGTGGTACTGTCCCAGGCGTTAGCCATCATCACGTAATCCGAACGAGCGATCTGGTAGGCGTTGGTACCATCGGTCACATTGAAATTATAGTTATTGGAAGCCGACGTATAATCATTGAGGTTCGGCCCCGGATCAGACGGGCAGAGAAAAACGGGGATCGGTGATTGCAACGCTTGACGCACGGTCGCATTCGCCAGGTTTTGATCCAGCGTCACACTTCCCGAATTAAGTATATTGTAGAGCGGAGCCTGATCGATATAAGGCAGCACGGATGCCCCCCAGCCATAAATCCCGAGTTCCCCCTGATTACAACCAGACCAGACCGTTGCGGAATTGCACGGGTTTTTGGTGATATACCCCGGTGGAAACGTGTTGTAGGCGTCATGGTAGTTATGCATGGCCAGACCGATTTGCTTCATGTTATTCTTACACTGCGACCGTCGGGCGGCCTCGCGCGCCTGCTGTACTGCCGGTAACAGCAGCGCAATCAGAATGGCAATGATCGCGATCACAACCAATAATTCAATCAGCGTAAATCCACGCGTTTGTTTTATTCGAATCTTTTTCATATCGGCTCTCCTGAAAAAATAAATCTCGAACTGCAAATTCAAAGCGCATAAATAAATCGCCACGGCGTTCTTTACTTGGACTTCATTTCGATATCGAAAGTGTTGCCACCTTGTTTCACATCCAGTTTCAGTTCACTTTGGGAGCCATACTTTGCAGGTATTACAAGCGCGGGCCCGTGAATCCCCCGTTCGACCCGGACGGTGCACGGCCCAAGCTTGACTCCCTTTTCATCAATCAGGTAAAGCGCTTCGTAAACACCGTCCGTATTCACTTGAGCCATCGAGGAACGCCCTTTTTCCGGTTCGAAGTAAAGATTCACGCCGGGGAGGGGTTTCCCGTCCAACGTGACGGTTCCGTGAACCTGCCCCAGCTCGGGCATATCTGAGGCGCGTTCGCTGCAACCAACGCCAATGACGACCATTGCCGTAAGAGTTGCTACTGACATCATCCGTGTCATAAGCTTTCCTTTCAGAAACTTGCGCAGCACAAAACCACTACAGAATTGAGCGGAGACACAGGCAAAATCGCTTAGATCCAAGAGAAATGAGGAAAACGTCTTCTTCGTTGCAGAGCGCGACTTAATGTTATGATTTCATTAAGCAAAGATCTGTTTAGTATCTAAACCTTAACACGAAATAGCAAGAAAATTATTTCTGATTGCACCGTTTTTGTTTTCTCTTCTTACTGACGTTTCAACGGCGGCCCCTTCTGCGGGAAATGCCTCAACAAGATCGCAGGATGATTTTGCAGACGCTCTGAAACGCGTTACAATGCAGGCCGATTCAGAATCTCCTTCGTTCGACGGCGTCAATTCTTGACAGATAAGGAATCAAACCATGCCAGCATTTGCATCACTTTTAATCGTCTTCAGCATATTCAGCACCAGTTTGACCCTGGCGGCGGACAAACCACAAGACAATGCTCAAACCACTGCGAAAAAACCCGTTATCATCCAGTCTATCGACTTGATTGTGGTGAGCCCCCAGTCGCGGGATAAACTGATGGCTTACAGCATGCAGACAAACACCTGGGACCAAATTGCGATTTCAGTCGAACCCGATCAGAAGGTAGAACCAACGGTCTCACGGAACATGGCGGCCTGTCAGCTCGGCCAATCGATCTATGCCTACTCTGCCAAAGCAGGAGTCTGGTCACGGTTGAAACTCCCGCCAGAAAGCAAGGCTCGTTTGCAGGTCGGTGATAACGCGATAACGGCCTCTGTCAAAACAAAACAGGGAAGCTGCTTCTACATCTTCGGAACAACCCTCGGAAAATGGTCAGGCATTGATCTTGCTACCGGAAAACAGATGCCTATCGAACAGGATCAAAAGTAGCCAGACATCCAATCCCATGAGTGCATTTCATCACAAAGCAAATCTGATCAGGCGGGAAGAACCGAACTACTGGTTTCAGTTCTTTCCCGACTTCATTAGTCATGAATCACTTTTTGGAGAGTTCTGCTTAAACATCCATGACGGGTCTTTTGAAATCACAAAAACCGTTGACCACTCTCAAGCAGCCTCATCAGTCGCAGGACTCGTCCACAAAATTCGAAAAGAGCACAAAACCTCGAATGCGATTCCGGAAAAAGTGGCTTTTGTTGCATAGCGTCAGATCACTGCCGGGATCTCTAATGACTTCTTTAATGTGTCTGGTCACGTTCCTGCTGACTGGCGTATTCAGAGACCAATTTAATCAGCTTCATGCGGTTGATCGGTTTGACAGAGTAATCGTCACACCCGGCTTCGAGACATTTCTGTCGGTCTGTTGCCATCGCATGCGCGGTCAAGGCGATAATCGGGCCGAAATACCCAGCCTTTCGCAGTTGCTTTGTTGCCTGATAGCCGTCCAACACAGGCATCTGCATGTCCATCAAGATCACATGAAACGGAGATCCTTCTGAATTAGCTTTCGCCACCAGATCAACGGCGACCTGTCCATTATCGGCAACAGTCACCTCTGCTCCGGCTTTCTTCATAAAGAAGCGAATCAGACGCTGGTTATCATGTCCATCTTCGGCAAGAAGAACGCGGCAACCATCGAGACGTGTTTCCGTTTCCGTTTCCGTTTCCGTTTCCGTTTCCGTTTCCGTTTCACCAGACAAATTGGTCTCGATTTTGTCTTCGACCGATTTGATCGAGTCATCAACCAGTCGCAACTTGTCTGATAGACCGGTGGGGACGGTAATCGAAAACGTACTGCCCGTTCCCATTACGCTGGACACTAAAATCGTGCCCCCCAAAAGTTCGAGTAGTCGTTTACAGATGGCAAGGCCGAGACCAGTGCCACCATACTGTCGCGTTGTTGAGCTATCAGCTTGTGTAAACGGCAGGAAGAGTTTCTCGATCTTGTCTTCATTGATGCCAATGCCTGTGTCGATCACGTCGAATCGAATATATTGTTCGCCCCCCGATTCATGCAACAGATGTGTGACCAGCTGGACCGATCCCTTTTCCGTAAACTTGATTGCATTTCCAATGACATTGATAAGAATCTGCCGCAACCGAGTCGGATCTGTGTGAATCATCTCAGGAATTTGGCCATCAAAGCGGACTTCCAGTGGAATATTTTTGGCCATCGCCCGCACTTGCATCAACGAGTAAACGTCGGCAATGATTGCCTGCGGGGAACAGTCAACCCATTCCACATCAAGTTTTCCCTCTTCGATCTTGGACAAATCCAAAATGTCGTTGATCAGATTTAGCAGGTATTCACCATTTTGATGGATCGTCCGTGCCACCTCAACATCCTCCGGTCGCTTCAATTCGCCAAGCAGAATATCTGTGAAGCCGAGAATGGCCGTCATCGGAGTTCGAATCTCATGGCTCATATTCGCAAGAAACTCAGACTTAGAATGGTTTGCCGCTTCGGCAGCTTCCATCGACTGTTGAAGCTGCAGGATCGACTGAAACCGTTCGATAGCAATCCCCGCAAGATAAGCCGTCGTTTCGATCAACTCGCGTTCATCGGTTTCTGGCAAGCGGTGCGAGCGATAGTACATTGCAAATGTGCCGAGCACTTTTCCATTGCGGGATCGAATCGGCACGGACCAGCACGCCTTAAAGCCAACTTGCACAACCAACTCTCGAATCGGTTTCCAATTCCGATGCTCTAATACATTCTCGATAAAAACCGGCTTGTTATGGAATGCTGCTGCGCCGCAGGAACCCGCCGCGGGACCAATTTTGAAATTATCTACGGCTTTGGTATAAAATTCCGGCAGGCTGGGTGCGACTCCATTCACCAGGCGCTGGCCGTCCTCATCCAGCAGAAGAATCGAGCAGTTCATCTCGGGATAATAAGCTTCTACACCATTTACAATCGTCTCCAAGACTTCTTCGAGAGGCACGGACGATGCCATCTGTTTGTAAACTCGTTTCCGACTCTTTGCCAGAGACGCTTGCCGTTGGCGTTCAGAGATATCGACAACGAACGCAACAAACACAGGGCGACCGCCAAACGTCGAAGTCTGAACATGTAATTCCACCGGATAGAGTGAACCGTCCTTGCGACGATGCACGGTCTCGAACTCGATACTATCCATTGTCCCATCGAACAATGGTGCCAGCATTTTCCCCACACTGTCTGGCGTGTGCTCTGGTGTGATATCAAGCGGCGTCAGCTGCCGAAGCTCTTCCATCGTATAACCGATGTTTTCCTGTGCCCCATGATTCACATGCACAAAACGGAATGTCTCTGCATCCGCAATATAGATTTCGTTAAGAGATTGCTCAAGAATTTTGCCAAAAGCGCTCAGATGCAGCGGTTCTTCTGTTGCCGATTCCGCTTCAAGACGAACAGTTTCCAGGCGCGCTTTTGTCTCTGCCAACTCAGAAATGATCTCAGCTGAGTGAACCATCGCATCCGACTGAGGCTCAGGCAGCCTGTTTGTTTCCTGAAGCTGATGCGAAACAAATCTCTGAACATCATTCAATGCACTGTTTAACTCAGCAGCAGCTGAAGCATCGAGTTTATTGATACACTCTCGCAACTGTTCAATCGGATCAGATGGAATCTTCATTCGTTTAGCGCCTTTGGATTCCGGCTTTCGTACCAGATCATCTATGACAGACTTGTACCACACGACAAGATCCAGAAAAAATGGTGACATCACCCACAGGAGATCTACCACCTCTCTTCAAACCCGCGCCGCTACGATTCAGCTCACACCTCGTCAGATATCAACTTCGACAATCTCTTTGCCCAGACCGAACCCAGACCGGCTTTAAAAACAACACCGCAAAACAACACCGCAAAACAACACCGCAAAACAACATAAACATAGACTGTATTTCGACAAAATGCGTAGACTAGGATCAGTCCATCAACGCGGAAGTTGCGCGGAAACCAGGAATTCGGAAGGAACATTTCCTATGAACCTTAAAATCAGATGTGAGAGGCATCGATGCCCATCCTGACCGCCTTTACTCTTTGTTACTTCTGTAGCAGCTACACAAAATAGCGGGCAAATCAACCAGAGCCAAATGGCCGTGTGTTGCTTGCACTCGGGATAAAATTCACCCTAACGGGCTCATATCTGAATCCAGACCAACCAGATGGTTAACAGCGGTCCCCTTGCTATAAATCAGTCTCGACCAGGTTCTACAAATACGGCCGAAAGAACAATAGACACATAGATACTCGTAAATACACCTGGTAACTTCTGTCCAAAACGGCCGCGATCAACTTGCCAATTGGCGGCGGAGCGATGCTGACTGTTCATTCCGGTCCAAGTTCAGATCGCGTTTTCCAAGTCAGAGGAACGATCTCAGGACAGGAACATCATTAAACATAACTCCAGGCAACTGCTGTAACCGTTTACCAAAACACCTTGCAAAATATCGATTTACGTCGTTGACCCTGAAACTTTACTTGAGAAATATAACGTCTTGCATGGAGATTCCTCTAGATTTCCTAACATTCGTAGGTATACACTTAATCCTTAAATGCACTCATCTAAACTTTGATTACTATGTTTTATTTTTTTATCAGGAGTGAGTTATGAGGAATAAGTCAAGAAAGTATGGATTTACATTAATTGAATTGCTGGTTGTGATTGCGATCATTGCCATCCTAATCGCGCTACTCTTACCGGCAGTACAACAAGCCCGCGAGGCAGCCCGCCGGAGTACATGTAAAAACAACCTGAAGCAAATTGGGCTGGCACTGCACAACTACCACGATACCCATCGCACGTTCCCGCAGGGAAATTACGGAATGACTAACAATGCCTGGCCTTTACGCGACGGGACAAACTGGCGAACCATGATTCTGCCTTACATGGATCAAGCAACGGTCTACAACCAACTGACGTTTGACAATACAGCCGCGACCTTCAACGGAAATTCCTACACCGGCAATGAAGTGTTGATCGGCTTAAAATTGCCAATATTCCTGTGCCCTTCCAGCATTCTCGACCCGTTCGATACAGGGGGGAATAATTCGACCGGAGGTCTCAACCATCATTACGCTGGAATTCAGGGCGCTGCGCGGCCCATCCCCGGGAGCAACCCCGACAAGGGAACGCGTGACTGTGGCCATGGCTGGTCATGCGATAATGGTACTTTATTCTCGAATGAATGTATTACGATCGCAAAAATCGTTGACGGATCTTCGAACACGATCATGGTAGCCGAACAGTCAGGAGAGGTGGACGGGAAAAACCTGACTGCCAATTACTACGGTGGATGGCATGGGGCGCGGAATGACTCCCGGGTCAGCGGGTCCTCTTGTTCAGACTTGTGGTCGGCCGGCACAACCTGCGTCCGATTCGCCCCGAACTCAAATATTATTCAAGGCGGTGCCACTGACACGAAATATCGTAATAACACCGTGATCAACTCGGAACACACTGGCGGAATACATGTCTTGCTGGGCGACGGAAGCGTTCATTTTATCTCCGAAAACATCGACTTCACCACGCTTAAGCAACTCTGCGTGCGCTATGACAGAGTCCCCGTGGGAGAGTTCTAATCCGCTTTAGACACTCTCGGCCTCGCGTTGGACGGCCCTTGTGTCTCGCTTGACGTATTTCATTTTCTGCTAAGTCTGCTAAGAAAGAGATCACCATGAGAAAGTATGGATTCCTGATTGCCCTGATGTTTGTCGCAGTATTTACGAGCGGCTGTGGGCCATCTGAGCCAGTGTTCAAAACCGGAACGATATCCGGGACCGCAAAGATCGGCGACAGCCCATTTAATGCGAATGCGGTGCTGATGTTTATGGATAACTCCTCGGGACAAGCCTATACCGCTCCGGTAGCCGCAGATGGGACGTTTACCGTCGACGGAGAAGTCAGAGCAGGAACCTATGTGGTTTACCTCGCTCCGAAGCTACAGGGGGATGGCAATGCCGATGAACAGCCTATGGCCGTCAAAATTGACACTTCAGTACCAGAGAAATACTGGAATGAGGCCACCAGCGACGTCAAAGTGACCGTCGAAGAAGGAGAAAATACCCCAACCCTCGTCTTCGAGAAAAGCTGAGCGGAAGAGAGATTGGTCGAGGTTTATCGAATTAGATTAAGGGGGGAGGTGGAACAATTCTGCCGCCCCCCTTCTTCACATTCCTTACTCAGGTTGATAGCCGCGCCAAGTCCAGATCAGTGTATCGGCCAGAGTTTGTTCGAACACTTTGCGATCACAGTGTCTCGTGCCACGACTAAAGACATAGCGGTAGTCATAACCTTTGGCCTTGAGAGCCGCGGCCGTCCGTTCGTTGGCCATCACCCAGTTGTGATAGGTGGACTCCGGATCTTTGGCGCGCAGATCATTTTCGGCAACATGCGTGAAGATTCGCAGCGGTTTCTTATCACTGTTTTCGATCAGCTTCATACTGGAATGATATTCCCACGCACCGAGGGGGTACTTCGCTTCTTCGGGTGCATCATCATCCTGTTGATCAACGAACGTACCAGAATACGTAATCAGACGACGAAATAAATCTGGACGAAACCAGCCCATCGTCAGTGCAGCCGCACCGCCGGAACTACAGCCCATCGCAGCTTTGCCCCAGGGATTTTCTGTAAACGCAATATGGGGATAGGCGGCTCGGATCTCCTTATTCTTCAGCACGGCCGGCAGGACTTCGTCATTAATGAACCGGGCGAAGCGATCGGACATCGTATCATATTCCAAGCCGCGCTCGCTCCCCTTGCCGTCGTTACCGCCGTTCTGCACGCCGATCACAATGAAGGCCGGCAACTTGCGTTCCGGGTCCTTTGAGATGGTCAGATTATCCAATGCATTGCGAACCAGATCCATACGGCTCGGCCCGTCATGAGTGACCAGAATCGGTGCCTTCGTTCCGTCCTTGTAGGCGGCGGGTACGTAGACGAAAATCTTACGTGTTTCGCGCACGGGCTTTTTAGAATCGAGCGTCTTATCATCGCCGGGAAAAATCTTGCTGTCTGCCAGCGGCATGGAAAACTCAAAACTCTTCCCTTTGGGATTGCCTTGATCGGTAAGATCCGGGGCGATTTTATATTCGGGACCAACCACGAAATTTCCATTCCCTTTTGTGCCGGGGTTCTCTTTATATTTCTCAGCATTTTTCTCAGCAGAAAACACAATGCTGGAGGCGAAACTCACAACAGCCATTGTGAGAACACAACAGATCAACTTTGACAGGAACTTGGAATTCAACAACATAACACATTCCACCGATTGCAGGAGATCATTGGGGTAAAACAGAAACGACCAGCATATGAGACTACTCGATTTGAAGGCCGCTTTCAATTTATGCCTTGAAAAAAGCAAGAACGGCCACAAGCGCCTCACAACATTCGCTATCGCCCCCTGCTCTCTCGAAGCCTTTCCCGTCTGATGCGTGACATCATGTAGCGAATTAAGTAAGCTGACAGGGTCTGTGTTAACAAAAGTTTCCATTAAACATAAAGGAGTCTGAAATGACCATTAAACGAACAGGATCAGCAGTCTGGCAGGGTGGACTGAAGGATGGTAAAGGGACGGTCTCCACAGAGAGCGGTGCGTTAACCAATTTGCCCTATGCGTTCTCCAACCGATTTGAAGATCAGCCGGGAACCAATCCCGAAGAATTGCTGGGTACCGCGCACGCCGGCTGTTTCTCAATGGCGCTCTCCATGATTCTGGGCGAAGCCGGCCTCACGGCTGACAAGCTGGAGACGACAGCAGAAGTCTCGTTGAATCAGGTCGATGGCGGCTTCGCGATTACCGCCGTGCATCTGACATTGAAAGCCAGCGTCCCCGGCGCCGATGCCGACAAACTAAATGAGCTGGCAGGCATGGCCAAAGCCGGCTGCCCCGTCTCAAAACTATTCAATGCCGACATCACACTGGATGTGACGTTGGTTGATTAAAGTCAAGACATTAGAATTCACCAGAGCCTCAGTATCGAAAACGGTTTAGATAGTCGATGCTGAGGCCCTGCTATTCTAGCCTGAGAAAATAAAAAAACAGAAAAAGGTTCCTGACACCTTTTTATGTCCATCTTGTCAGTCAGTTTGATACGTTATCTACATCAGTTACATCAAAAAAAACTGCGAGTGATTTTGCAGAAAGCCTTCAAGGTAAAGGAACTTATACTGGGGTTGATACATATAGAGATATTACTCTTAAGAAAGGCAAGGTAATTTATGGAGGTGCTCCTGGTCAAAGTGAATTTTACACAACATCGAGTGCGATAAGGCGAGCGGAAGGTAGTGCTGAGAAGTTATTTCAAGGGCTCCAAGTGTCTCCGCACCCACAGTATGGATATCGTCCAGGTGTAACAGCATACGAGGTTTTAGAAGATATACCAGCTGCATTTGGTAGAACACTTGCTAATCCACAACATGGTACAGGAGGCCTTCCTCAAATCGTTATTGAAAATTACTCAAAGTATCTACGTCCCTTGTATAGTATCCCACTTAAGTAGATTTATGATTAATAAAGTGAATGGAGAAATCGAAATTGGGAATGTTCGGGTAAGTCCATCAACTACTTTGAGCAATTTTTCAAAATCAACACTTGGTATAAGCTCAAAAGTTCTTATCAAGAATAATGACTATGTGACGCTTCAGGTAGTTACAGCCTCTCAAATTGGGCTTAACCTTTCGTTTTCCAATGACCGGCTCTCGACCGTGATAATTTATCTGAAATCGCCGGAATCTACCTGGTCATCTTGGTCAAAAAATGAAGAACATGAAAAGAAAACCAAACATGATAAGATCCTTAACGCAGATCTTGGTTTAGAACCATATCGATTTTCATGGGGGGAAGTTGAATCAATTTCAGATTCCAAGTCAGGCGATAGTTATGTTCTAGTTAAATATCGAACGAAATGAAAACTATTATGAAACCTGCAAATTAACCATATGTGTGCCGGAGTTGAAAACAAATCATTATGAAGTACGCCTAACAAAGAGTATGGAGATGAGAATTAGCAGACAGATAAAAGAATCAGTACACTCTGATCGAATCACGAGTCTCTGGAACGGCAATTAGGTATTCTTTTTCAAATGAGGAAATATCCGGCAGGATATACACTACTCGTGGAATAGTGAATCGTACTTATGGCTGAAATCACGCGAAAACTAGCGATCTTCACTTGCTTCCTTTTCACCGGTTTATGCTTCTGGAAAGTGGGAGCGGGGCTGATTGATGGTGCCGATGCGTCTGTGCTGCCTTCTGCGCAGGCGGCTTTGAGCCCGGCTGTCACGCCGCCGCGGGTGGTGACGACGCCGATTCAGGAGATGCGGCCTGGGATGCGGGTGGTGGGTCGGAATCCGATTCGGATTGAAACGGAATCGACCATTGATCCCACGCCGGATGGTTGGCGGCTGGTGTCGGTGCGGATGCTCAAACCGGACGGCACTTATTTTGAAGCCGAACTGCTGCGGCCGTTAAGCTGGATCCGTCGGCATCGTGCGCGACCGGGCGCAGTCATTGAGCTCAACATGCCGGAGATGTATGTGGTGGGCGCGGCGGAAGTGCTTTCGATTTCGGATTGTCCCCCCATTGATCCGGGTGACGGGCCGGTGGTGCTTTCTACGTTTAAGAACATCGCGAACAATGTCCTCAACATTTATGTGGAAGGGGAGACCGAACCGATCGGCGTCACCGCCGGGCATCCGATCTGGAGCGAAGACCGCCAGGCCTTCATCCATTCCGACCAGCTGCAACCCGGCGAACGCCTGCGCTCGGCACTTGGTAGAACAGTCCGCATCACATCCATCGAAATCCGCGCCGGCCCCGAACCGGTCTATAACCTGGAAGTCGCCGGCGAACACGTCTACAGCGTCACCAACTCCGGCCTGCTGGTGCATAATATCGGATGCGAAGATCTTTCCACCACGATTGACGTTTATTCGAGCAATCACCTTGTTAGTCAGTTTAATACAATAAATGTCCCAAACAGGGGACTGAGCGTTGACGATGCTCTCGGTAGAGCTGCCGACTTCATGGATTTAGGCACACCTATCCGGGCAATTGATGGTAAGACTGGTGTGCAGTTCATCCAAGAAGCGATTGACAGCCAAGGTCGGAAGATCACCAAGCGAGTCGGTTTTGATCTGAACCCAAGTTCGCCGCACGTACGCAAACTGGGTCCACATTTGAATCTGCAGACCCAAATCGATGGTGTGATTCAGAAAAGCGCCGCCTTGAAAGATCCGCATTTCCCAATTGATCCAACGACCATTATTTCAGACGATTTTTAGAACTGTGGAGTGCTACAGATGAGAGTGGCGTACGATGGTGATAATGACGAACCCGAAGTACAGATTAGCGGGGAACCAGAGGAATACCGCGACCTCGGCGAGACCTTGAAAGTTCTGGGTAACTCTTGCGATGTTGAGGGGTTCGGAGAAGGTGATGAGTACTACCCTGAGGTATTGCGAGGCCTCCGATTGGAACTTACTACCACCAATAGCGACACGTTACTGACGATTGCGATTTGTAAACAATGGCTGTGCTTGTCAGGATCCACGCAAGCATTCGTCAAACTAGGGCAGTCGCTTCTGAACTTCTTCGACGAGGATGTCACAAATAATGCGCATCTGCATTTGGATTACTTTGAAGGTAACGAATTGCTCGCACCGACGACATGTCACCTCACTCTTGAATGCGCATGACTGGTAAAGCCTGGGGCGATCCATCGATAATTTGATTCACACATAGAACGATATTCATCGACAGAAACAATCTTAAACTTTGAAACAGACTCAACAGAATAAAAGCTCTTATAATAAAAGAATCGTATTCATGTCTGAAATCACTCGAAAAATAGCCATCTTCGGTTGCCTGATGTTGACCGGGTTCTGCTTCTGGAAAGCGGCTCCGGGATTGGTCGGCGGAGCCGATGCGTCGATGCTGCCTTCTGCGCAGGCGGCTTTGAGCCCGGGTGTCACACCGCCACGGGTGGTGACGACGCCGATACAGGAGATGCGGCCTGGAATGCGGGTGGTCGGGCGGAATCCGCTTCGGCTGGAGACGGAATCGACCATTGATCCCACGCCGGAGGGTTGGCGGCTGATTTCAGTGCGGATGCTGAAACAGGATGGTAGTTATTTCGAAGCCCAACTGCTGCGTCCCTTAAGCTGGATCAGTCAACACCGTGCGAAACCCGGTGTGACGATTCAATTAAACATGCCCGAACTGCACGTGGTAGGCGCGGCCGAGGTGCTGTCGATATCGGATTGTCCGCCCATTGATCCGGGCGACGGGCCGGTGGTGCTTTCCACGTTTAAGAACACCGCGAACAATGTCCTCAACATTTATGTGGAAGGGGAAACCGAACCGATCGGCGTCACCGCCGGGCATCCCATCTGGAGTGAAGACCGACAGGCGTTCGTCCATTCCGAAAAACTGAGTGTGGGTGAAAAACTAAGATCGGCCCTCGGACGCACCGTCCGCATCACCTCCATCGAACCCCGCGCCGGCCCCAAAGCCGTCTACAATCTGGAAGTCGCCGGCGAACACGTCTACAGCGTCACCAATTCCGGCCTGCTCGTTCATAACATGACGCCTTGTGATCTTGTCACAGAAATCGGTTTACCTGATGGGAGGGTTATTGATTTAAATGCCTCAGGGGGAGGACTGCCTACTGGTGTTACTCGTAATTCTAGAGGTGGTGTAGATTTTTCAAATTCGCCGGATCTATATCCTGTCCAATCTGGGCAGAGAAACATTGTAAAAATCCAGTACACAGGTTCTCGAAGGCATGACTTCGCAATGGCCAATGAGGCAGCAGGCTTTGGTACATCACAGAAACCACCAAAACTCAATGGTACCGATTTCACCTGGCACCATCTTGACGACTACGATCCCCTCACAAATACAGGAACTATGCAACTGGTGAAGCGTACTACGCATGAGGCGACTTATCCTCATCCTGGTGGCGTAAGTCAATTCAAGGCTGCTAGCGGGATCGAGTATGATCAGAATAATTCAATACGCGAAGCTCTCTTGGACTCTTGGTTCGAATCTATGTGGTTTCAATAAAATGGATGTGTCCGAATGCACTTTGTGAACCCCGATCAGCCCCTGTCTGAATCAGATATTCAAACCGTTGAGCGCAACCTTGACCTCGAGTTTCCGGCCGAACTTAGAGAATTGTTCCTCAAGCACAATGGCGCGGAGCCGGAGCCATACGTGCTTGAAAATGATGAACTTCGAATAAGTACGGTCGTATCGAGAACTCTTCCACTACTATCTATGACGGGGAATGGGACAGCCGTTCAATCGTATCACAGGCTAGTTACCCAAATGCAACTTACTCCTCATAATTATTTCCCTTTCGCTGTAGATGGAGGAGGCGACTACTTCATGATTGACTGTATTAGCGGAGTAGTTTCATTCCTCAAGTCAGATCCTGTGCAACTTATAAAGCTTGGTGTAGGCTTGAGTGGCTTCTGGGATCTTCTAAAAGATGATTGACTATGTCTCTCCTCACCTTCTTTACCTGATAAATACTAAGCACTAAACCCCGGAAACCAAACAATCGGTAAAAAGAGGAGTCAGGAGAATTAAAGTAATTATTTGAGATCTTTCGCTAGGATTATTGATAAAGTGTTATCCATTGAGGGGTTGATTTATTGGCGGATAAAATCTCCTCATCAAATTAAAGAATCGATTTCATGTCTGAATTCTTTCGTAAACTAGCCATCTTCGGCTGCCTGCTATTAACCGGGTGCTGTTTCTGGAAAGCGGGAACCGGGTTGGTTGGCGGAGCCGATGCATCGATGCTGGCTTCTGCGCAGGCAGCTTTGAGCCCGGCTGTCACGCCGCCGCGGGTGGTGACGACGCCGATTCAGGAGATGCGGCCTGGCATGCGGGTGGTCGGTCGGAATCCGATTCGGAATCAAACGGAATCGACCATTGATCCCACGCCGGATGGTTGGCGGCTGTTATCGGTGCGGATGCGCAAAGAGGACGGTACTTACTTTGAAGCGGAACTGCTGCGGCCGTTAAGCTGGATTCATCGGCACCGGGCGCAACCGGGCGCGGTCATCGAGCTCAACATGCCGGAGATGTATGTCGTGGGCGCGGCGGAAGTGCTGTCGATTTCCGCCTGTCCGCCCATTGATCCGGGTGACGGGCCGGTGGTGCTTTCGACGTTTAAGAACATCGCGAACAATGTCCTCAACATCTATGTGGTAGGGGAGACCGAGCCGATCGGCGTAACCGCCGGGCATCCGATCTGGAGCGAAGACCGCCAGGCCTTCGTGCATTCCGACCAACTGCAACCCGGCGAACGACTGCGTTCTGCGGTAGGGAAAACCGTCCGCATCACCTCCATCGAAATCCGCGCCGGCCCAGAGCCAGTTTACAACCTGGAAGTCGCCGGCGAACACGTCTACTCCGTCACGGATGCCGGCCTGCTGGTTCATAATATGGCACAGTGTGAACCTGATTTGTATCAAATATCGAGTGGGCCACAAGGTGGCAGGAAGGTTGCATTTGCACATGGTACGCATGTAAGTTCAGCTCAAAATATCACGGATAACGGACTGGATGCTGCCGCTGCAGCCGCACATTCTAGGGGGGGATTATACAATCAACGAACCGCATTTGATGCCCATCCAATTGGACCACCTGAAAACGTGGGCCCTGGAATCCAGGATGCTTATGAATGGTCTTTGCGTCATGCGGGCCCAGGAGACCGACGAATTGTGATAGGGGAAATTGACGAGACACTATTTCAGCGACTCGTAAAAGAACGTAAAATTATAATTTCTGAGCTTCCTGGTGTTAAATCTCCACAATGGCGATTTCTTCCTGAAGCATATGATGAGGTTAATGCTGAGGTTATTTGGACAATCCTTGATCCCAAGAAGTGAATATGAGCTCTGGATACGAAGATGAAAATTTAGTGAACCACAACTGGCCTCCAGTTTCTAGGGGGCATGATGGAATGTGGCACTCAATGTGGACTTTTGAGTTCAGTTCTCAGCTTGGTACTGAGATTGACTTAGAGAAAACTGGGGAAGAGTTTAGCTCCGCTCTTAGCAAGATCGTTAGTGTGGTTACTGAGAATTTGAATGAAACGTTTGCTATCTTTCTTGAGTCGGATGGTATTCATCTCTTTGTTCATACGACAACAGAATCACATCTCATCGGATCAGAGTATATGTTAGCTATTATTGAATTATTCAAACTTGTGGAACAAAGATTTGGGCGGATCGAATTTATTCAGTCACAACCGCGAGATCTCTGGCCACCGTGGTGGAAGCCTCTCTGGTGAATAAGAAGTAAGGTGTCAGAGACGAATGGCACTGTCGAGCCCTAACATGTTTCAATTGGTATTGTTGC
>TARA_R110002095_G_scaffold52332_5_pt1 | contig 28765 bp, 25 predicted proteins | sample TARA_R110002095 | Tara Oceans TARA_R110002095 (sample SAMEA4397255) | marine metagenome | biome: Polar Biome; feature: [SRF] surface water layer (ENVO:00010504); material: water (ENVO:00002006), including particulate matter (ENVO:01000060) such as... | depth 5 m | reverse complement strand
ACTCAGGGTGCGCTTGAGTTGCTGGGTAATCAGGTGTTCAGCGTAGACGCAAGTTGGTCTGGTGGCACGCTACAATTTCCACGCATTCAAGGTGCTGATGCATGTGGCTATATCGTTGCCGTTGGTGAACAAGTAAAGGTCGATCGCATGGGGGAGCGTGTTCTCATCGAACCCTGTATCTGGGAGGCTCGGGGTGAGGAGCTAAAACAACCTTGGTACTTCGGCTCTGAATGTGACGGTGGATTCGCAGAGTATGCCGTTATTGCCGCTAGGCACGCCTATAAAATTGATAGCGAGCTTTCAGATATCGAGCTCGCGTCATTCCCCTGCTCCTATTCAACTGCCGAGAATATGCTAACCCGCGCCAATGTTAAGCAGGATGAGCGGGTGCTAATCACCGGCGCATCGGGAGGGGTGGGTTCTGCTGCTATACAGCTGGCAAAGGCTCGCGGAGCCTACGTATTAGCTATAACGAGCCCTGACAAAGCAGAAATGGTGCTTGGGCTTGGTGCCGATGAAATTGTGCACAGAGATATCGACCTCCTGGAAAAGGTAGCGGCAAACAGCATTGATGTAGTTGTTGATTTAGTTGCGGGGCATCAATGGCCGCAGTACTTAGAGGCATTGCGACCAGGGGGACGCTATGCCGTTTCAGGGGCTATCGGTGGCCCGCTTGTGGAGCTGGATGTTAGAACTTTGTATCTAAAGGATCTGAGTCTGTTGGGCTGTACCGTTTTGGAGACTAACGTGTTCCGCAGTTTGATCAAACGTATCGAGCGGGGCGATATATCACCTGTTGTTGCTCATTCTTTTCCGTTGGAAAATATCGATGATGCTCAGAACATGTTTCTGAAAAAAAGGCATGTGGGGAAAATCGTGCTGAAGATCTAGCGCGATTCTGAATATCCAAACGGGAAGCTTCAGCCCGAGTGATATCGCCTTCCGCCGCTTAAGGACCCCAAACCTCTGTGGCCACTCTGTCGGTAATGTAGCGTGCTAAAAAATTCTGACTCTGCACCCAGGGCGGAAATCAAAAATAATTGCGCCGGAATATTACCATCGCAGATATGCTTACTTAGTGAAAGTCATAGGGCTCGTTCTTACTGGCTGGTATGAATTCTAAAGCCAAAAATTAGTTGAACTCGGCTAATAGAGCTTCGATGGTGCGTACAACGCGCTCTGTTTTCTGAACGTCCAAAGCATCGAGGTGGGGCGCGGTAAATTGATTCGAATCATTGTCGAAATATAGGCCAGAAGCCGCTGAGAACTCTTCGGATAGCGCAGCGCGGGCGAGAATTTCAGCGCCTATGCCTAGATCGTTGCCCGTCACGCCAAACCCTTCCTTCACCATCTTGCTGCCGAGCATCGACCCGGGATTGACGGCGATAATCGCTGGGCCTTTACCCGATTGCGCATGGGCCATATGGCGAGACCACATCGTCAGCGCCAGTTTACTTTGTGCATAGGCCGCAAAATCATCGGCTAGGTTGAGACGGCCTGCCAGCGCTTCGATGTTGACCGGTGATTGTGCCGCTGATGACAAATTGACTACCCGACCGGACGACCCAAGCAGCGGCAATAGTCGCTGCGTCAGCAGGTAAGGGGCAATTGAATTGACGACGAAGCGGACATCCAACCCTTCCTCGGTGATCGGTTGTGGGGTGCGGAATACGCCAGCGTTGTTGATTAATACATCCAACGTGCTGTGCTTTTCGGCCACTGCATTGGCTAGCGCTTCAACCTCATCCAGGCGGGATAGATCAGCGACATAGGTTTCAATCTGGCCTGTATCAGCTACTAATGACACCACCTGCTGAGCATCCGCGAGTTTCGCCTGATTACGCCCGTGTAGCAGCACATTGTGGCCATTAGAGGCTAGTAGTTTGGCTGTTTCCAGACCGATGCCATCGGTTGAGCCCGTTACCAGAATAGTTTTTCGCATGCTGTCGTATCCCTCACTCAGAGAAGTTTGATTACCTTTAAGCTAAATCATCCTTGCCTTCGATCAGAAAGTGGTCACTGATCGAACCGGCAGTACGGGCTTTCAAATGAGGCACGTATTCCGGGTCGTTCATAAAAGCGATAGCGGCATCCTTCGAAGGCCACTCAAGGATGATGCGTAGAGCAGAGTTTTCGCCGTCACCTTCTAAACGTTCGTGACTGGCAGTGCGGGCCAGATACTTGCCGCCGTGCTTGGCGACAAGTTTATTCGCCGGTCCGATATAATCAGGAACCCACTCTTCGCGGGTCGGTGTAACTGCTAGTACTGAATAATAAGACATAGTCTGTGCTCCAGTCATAATTGGGCAATAGCTGTGAATATTGCTGTTGTTTGTTATCGAGCAAAGCCGCCGAAAGGTTTGAGTAGCTTTGGTGCCAAGGCCGAGTGACGTTCACGTAATTCATCGGGAAGATTACCTAGGTGCACCATGCGAGTGGCGGGCGCGGCAGTAACCCAGCGCTCTGAGTAGTTGTCCCAGTTGTTGATATGGATATGCGCCGATTCAACATTAGCGAAGCGCTCGTAAACCAGCACGTCACCTTCATCAGATACGTAGTACTGATAGTTCAGCGTGCCGCCCTCTTTTTGCGTCGCGGCAACGATCTCTTTCATCACCGCTTCAAATTCATCACGTTTGCCGTCTTTGATCTTGGCTTCTACGATCCAACCAATATTTTCAAACATTATTAATTTCCTAATTCTTTTTAGTTAATTTCGCGCTGTTGAACTGAGGAGCTCTGTCTAACCACTCAAAGCATTCACAACGTGGGAAGATCATAACAAGGCTTTTTTGTATTGATAATTGAGCAGAATGTATAATCAATTTATAGAAAATATTGATAATAAGATTCGGTGAGGATGAAGCTGTTGTCGATGGGCTTTTGAAGGTTTAAGTCGCCTCGTGGGGGTAGGTGGTAGGTTGATTGCTTGCAGGTGGCTGGGTAGGCGGGCGGGAGGTTGCAAGTTACCTGGCAGCGCAGATTCAGACGGGATACAAAATCTTCGATAAAGGCTCCAGCTCATTACACCGGCTAACAGGTTGCCGGCCATCGCACCGATAAACAGGCCGTTGAGCCCGGCCAGTTCTGAACCGATCAACAGTAATGGCAAGTAGCAAGCCAATAAACGTAGTGCAGAAATGATCAGTGCCAAGCTTGGCATTCCCATCGCACTACTGACTGACACCATGATCATACAGATGCCTAGCGCGCTATAGCTTGTGGGTACCACCCATAGGAATTCACGGAGAATCAAGGTGACGGTTTCGTCATTGGTTAATATTTGGCTCAATGGGATCGATGCGCTGTATAGAATGGCCGCAACCATCAATTGCCATACAGCCACGAAAACCACCGCAATTTTGACTAGAAGGCGAATCTGATCAATATCGCCATTGCCGCGCAATCTTCCGATGATCGGCGGCATCGCCATGGTGAGTGATAACACCGCGATTAGGGAGAAAAATTCGAGGCGGATTGCCAAGCCCCAGGCGGCAACGGCTGTGTCACCATAGAAGGCCACCAGTGCAGTCGCAATCATGGCCGATAGCGGGGGGATAAATTGGCTCAGCATGGCTGGAGCCGTAAATGAAAACAGGCGTCGTAGCCCTGCGGTTATCGCCATCAAGCTTTGAGGTAGGCAGATCAATTGCTGCTGTAGGATCTTCAGATACAGCAACAAACAGCCAGCCGCGAACGCGACACAGGTCGCCCAGGCAGCCCCGGATAAACCCAGATCAAGAACGAAGATAAACACAGGATCCAGCACCAGGTTGATCAGACTGGTTAGTACCATGATCATGCCTGGCGTAAAGGTTTCGCCGTGGGCTCGAAAAATGCTGTAACCCAAATGCAGCATCGCGCCTAACCCGCAGCTGATCAGCCAAGGGAACCAGTATTCACCAATCAACGGGTAAAGCTGTGCATCGGCACCCAAGGTCGAAACGATAGACTGCTGAAACTGCCAGAGCAGCAGACAGATGATAACAATCAGCACCAATCCGCAGCCAATGACCAGTACGCCAAACTCTTTAGCGTAACGCTGCTTATCCGCCCCTAAGGCGGTGGAGATTATGGTTGTAGTGGCGATGCCCAGCCCGACCTGGATACCGATGATCAGTTGATAGACGGGAATGCTGAACCCCACTGCTGCGAGAGGCTTGGCGCCCAGCTGGCCAATAAAAGCACTATCTACCAGTTGGCAGCTCAGAATGGCTAACAGACCGATCAGCATCGGCCAGGTCATGCGAAATAACTGTTGGCTAAGAGATGCCACTGTCGATGTCATGGGTTACCCATTACTAGATTGAATTTGAGTACCCAAAACTTGCAACTTAGCCTGAGGTTGGGCCTGTGAAGGGTGGACCTGTGAATGGTGGGCCTGTGAATGGAGAGTGAGAAGCCGATGCCATAGGCAGCGGCTTCTGGGCTGCTTTATAAAAACAAGAAAGCCTGTATCGGAGAGCCTTTAACTCATGGCGCTTTGTAGAAGAGAGCCTAGAACCAGGAGACGACCTGATCCATTTCCCGCCGGGTTTTAGCAAATGGTGGTTCGTCGCTGCGATAACCGAAGGCAACCATCACCGCCGGTTGGTATACCGTTGGGTCGATACCGAAGTGTTGTTCCAATACAGCGGCGGTCTTGTCCATCTCAAATCCTTCGATCGGGCAGGAATCGACTCCCATCAAGCTAGCTGCGGTCATCATATTGCCCAAAGCAATGTAGGCCTGACGCGCCGACCAGTCGGTGACCTGGCGCCCGCCTTCGATATGGAAGTCATGCTTCTGGAATTTTTGGAAGGCACCATTGATAAAACCAATGACGTCGTCTGGCAGCTGCTTGACCTGTTTCATATGTTGTTGCTGATACGCCGAATGATGCTTCATCGTGGCATCGGAATGCGCCAGGAAAATAACATAGTGACTGGCGGTGCCTAGCTGGCCAGCACTGCCGTTAAAGGCGCCATTGGCGCCCCAACAAAACTCGCGGAACAGCTCGCGCTTCTCCGGTGATTGAATCACCAATAGTTGCCAGGGTTCCATGCCAAAGGAGCTGGGCGATAGTCGTGCCGCTTCTAAGAGGGTGTTGAATTCGCCATCACTGATCTTACGCTCGGCATCGAACACTTTGGTCGCGTGACGGAAATTAAACGCGTCGATGATCTGCTGTTGGATATCGCCGTTTTGAGTTTGTTGTGCTTGTTGAGTTTGAAGGGTGGCTGTCATCTTGACGATTTCCTATACCAGGTTAACTTGATCTGTTGCTAGCTATGTTAATGGCGTTGATTACCTCTGATAAGAGTGATAAAAGCAGAATTACTTTCTCATTATTTTTGATAATCAAGAGTTTTGATAAACAAGAGTTTTGATAATGCTGGGCTTTGTGAAGCTAACTCTGTCTGACGGATTCGTACGCATTGCTACCAGGGTGAAGTCCCCAGTAGGTCCTGCTGGGTGATTGGATGCGTGGCGATGTCTGCTCAATCTTGCTCAAGAACAGTTGCTGGAACTCTGGCAATTGTCCTCGCATGGGGGTGATGTTATTGCCGTGATCGCCCCAGTAGAGGGTTTAGAAGTTTAGGTGTTGCAGCAGGTACTTCTCCTCCTCAAGAATCTGCAAGGGAGATGGGATGACGAACTCGCCAGCGGCTTTGGCTTTTGTCATGCCCTCTAACGCTTGTTCGGGGGTCATGCCTTTTTTGATCCGCTCGAGGATAACAGGGTCGCCTGACTCCAGTCCGGCATAGGCCATGGTTAACCCGGCCTGCTGCCGTTCGGTGAGTTCCTCGACAGATTTACGCCTGAGATAATAAACTATTGGCTTCTGTCCAGGGTCGGTAGATTTTTCCTTCGTAGTGCATAACGTCTGTTCTCCAGATTAGGCCATCCGTGATGTTCCCAGGTTGTTTCGCTTTAGAGATTTAGCTCCGCTAGATGGCAGGAGGCAGTTTAATAGCTGACATCAAGGAGGTTAATCAGGCATGATTGATAATCACTTTATAGATTTTGTTGATAATTAAAGATGAATGTTGAACACCTCAAACTATTTTTACGGTTAGCCACAACCCATAACATCAGCCAGGCGGGGCACGAATTGGGCTTGTCTCCTGCCGTAGCCAGTGCGCATATCAGCAAATTAGAGGAGGGGCTTGGGGTACGGTTGCTCCACCGTACGACACGCAAAGTGTCACTGACCGAAGAAGGCGAAGCGTTTCTGCCGCATGCCGAAGAGGTGTTGGCCAGTGTAGAGTCCGCGCGTGCATCGGTGGGGGCAGGAAAAGCGGCTCCCATGGGAACGTTGCGGGTTACCGCACCTGCGTCGTTTGGGCGTATGCACTTGGTACCGGCGTTGAAAGGTTTTATAACGCGCTATCCCGATCTTGCTATCGATCTGCGCTTGACCGATACGGTCGTCGATTTGGTTGAGGGTGGCTTTGATATCGCCATACGCAATTCAAAACTCAAAGACTCTTCCTTGATCGCCCGTAAGCTGGCGACTGACCATCGTATCATTTGTGCATCTCCAGATTACCTAGCGAGCAATGGTGAACCTCGCTCTCCCGGTGATCTGAGTAATCATCAATGCATCAATCTGATGGGGCTGGAAAACTGGGTGTTCGATAGTGCAAATGGCCAGCTGAGCATTAAAACCCACGGGCGCTTTCGCACCGATAATGGTGAAGCCATGCGTGATGCCTGTGTCGATGGCCTGGGTGTGGCGATAAGCTCTAGCTGGAGCGTCTATCAACATCTGCAGCGTGGTGAGTTAGTGCAGGTACTGCAGGACCATCCGTTGGCGGCCGATACAGCGATCTGGGCCGTTTACCCCAGTTCACGGTTGTTGGCCCATAAGGTCAGAGCCTTTATTGACTATTTCGCCGAGTATTACCGCAGTCCGCCCTATTGGGATAAGGCGGACTAAGCCATATGCCTAGCTCGTCAGCATTAAGATCAAAGGTGGTCTGTTACGTCGAGCGTTTCACCATGCATATTTCCGTCGACAGCAAGCGCATAGACCTTGGCGGTGTCTGCCGCGGAGATGCCAGTACTGCTATCCATGCCCATCATCTCCATAGTTTCTTTCACAAACGCGGGCGCGACGATGTTGAGGCGGAACTGATCGAGCTCCAGCGCTGCTGCACGGACGAAACTCTCCAACGCGCCATTGGCTAAACTGACGGACGCACCACCAGCCATTGGCTTGCGGGACAAAATACCTGAGGTGAGGGTAATTGAGCCTCCCGTGTTGACGAATTTGTGACCGATGCGCACTAGGTTCACATGGCCCATGATTTTGTTGTTCCAGGCTAATTGATAGTCATCATCGGCTTGCTGATCGAGCGGTCCGAAACTGGCCTGTCCAGCGGTTGAAATAACCGCGTCGACGCACCCAACCTGGTCGAACATGGCCTGAATTGAGGCTTTGTCACTCAAATCCACCCTCACATCACCACTGGAATAGCCCGCGCGGATGATGTCGTGATCGTTGCTTAAAAGTTCGGCGACGGCCTTGCCGATAGTGCCGCTGGCACCAATTAATAGAATTTTCATAAGCGTTTCTCGTATTCGGGATTTAATGGTTGAGGAAAGTTTAACCAAGCAAGTAAGATAGAAAAACAACCTAAATGAGAACTCATTATTCTTATGAAGAGAAAAATAGACTTGGTCAAGGCGATGCGCACCTTTGCGTTGGTGGTCGAACACCAGAGTTTTAGTGCTGCCGCGCGCGAACTCGATTTAGTGAATTCTGCCGTCAGTCGCCAGGTGAAAGACCTGGAAAATCATTTCGACTGCCAGCTGCTGTATCGCACCACCCGTGCCATGCATTTAACTGCCGAAGGGCAACATTACTTGGATCAGTTTCAAGATGTACTGGTACGTCTCGATGGACTTGAATCCCAGTCGCAAACTAGACAAACCCAGGTAGCAGGGCAGTTGCGAATCACCGGTCCTCTACACGTTGGACGCTTGGGAATTCAGAATACCGTGAGCGATTTTTTGAAGCAGTATCCGGACGTTCGTTTGTCTTGGTTATTGGTCAACCGTTATGTCAACTTAGTAGAGGAGGGGGTTGATCTGGCTATTCGAGTGGGAGAGCAGGATGACTCCAGTTTGATTGCTCGCCACTACTCAGAACTTAACGTTGTATTTGTCGCCAGTCCTGACTATTTAGCTAAACAGGGTACGCCCAGCCACCCCAAGGAGTTGGTGAACCATCACTGTCTGATTGACAGTTCCAATTCCCGGCCTGGGCGTTGGTCTTACTTAGAGGGTAAAAGGGAACGTCAGGTTCGGGTGAATGCAGCGATTGAGGTTAACCTTGGGCACCTAGTTGCCGATTTCGCCGCAGCTGGCCACGGTATCGCTCAACTACCCGATTTCTTAGTTCAGAGTTACTTGGACTCGGGTGAGTTGGTTACAATCATGGAGCCCTTCCAATTACCCACTATACCTTTTTATCTGGTGTACCCCTCTAACAGGATGGTGAACCCTGCGCTGAAAAAATTGATTCAGCACCTATTGGATAATCCACCGACGTCAGGTTCTGGTTAAATTCCAACTTTGCAAGACAGCGTTCATATGGTCGACCGCTTAGTCGCATCCAGCGACCATACTGGTCTCGCCTGCATTATTTACAATGTATGGACCCCTCCCTCCCAGCGAGACGCTAGGCTTAGTGTCTACCAAACGCTAAAAGAGGAATCCACACATGGCTAAAGTAAATACCATCGGCGTCGATCTGGCAAAAAATGTTATCCAGTCTTCAGTCATCTCCCCCTTTGGAAAAGAACTCCAGAACAGAGCGGCCATCGGCACAGACTCTACAGCTCCTCCTAATTATGAAACTTATTCATCGAATGGTTGGCGACCACAATGCCATGTGCGATTTCTAATAGGAGCTCCTTTGCAAGACCCTAACCCTGTAGCTGTTAGCTTAAATCGGATTAAGCAACAGCCTAAAGATTGTCAGCATCGGTACCCGTCACATCAAACCTTAATATAGGTAACCTCAAAAGCCTTACAGGAACGCTGCTCCTGCATCCGGTTAGACAGCTGAAAAGCATCGTTCATGTCGTAGTGTTGGAAGATATCTAGGCCTCGATCTAGAGAAATCTTCCAGCCTGTATCTGTAACGATATGGCGGGCGTGTTGAGCACCTGAGTTATCGAACGAGTAGGCAAACTTAACTCCAACGCTAAACATCGAACTCTGGATTTGCTCAAGCCATTCTCGTTGCTGCTCTCCCTTGAATTCATCTTCGACGGTGACCAGGCTAACGACAACTTCGTCTTCTTCAGCCTTACCCTTCACGATAGTTTCCAACAGTTCCATCAGATTTCTTGCTTGATAGTACAGGCGTATATAGGGGTCTGTTACCGTTATGTGCGTTGCGCCCTTCAGGTAAGGTCCAAATAGCGCGTCGTAGCAAATGCCTCGCTGGTTTTCCATGATGGTGAGATGGTGTTCTTTTAGCTCTGGCTCAGCGGCAGCTTGTGCGGATGTGGCATTAGATGTGGAGGCTACATCGATGGAGCCATCAACAGCCTCATCATCCCCTTCGCCAACGGTCTTATGGAAATAGTTGGGATACTCCTTCTCCTCCAGTGTGGCAACCGCAATCTTGGTGCCGGCATTGTTGGTATAACTGAAGTCGACATCTGCGTAGGTAGTGTCAATGCGGAACAGCTGGTCTTTGACCCGCTTACGCCCCTCCATCGAAAACTTCAGAACCTCTTCGATCTCTTCCGGCGTTGCTCCACCTTGCGGGAAGAGGATTTTCATCAAACCAGAAAAGGTTTTATTGATCGCGTCCCGGTCACGAGTGGATATATCACTCGATAGGCTAAAGTGTTCTTTGTACTGATCAGAGAAATCCTGATTGCGCAGATGGCGCAGTATTTCCGCCAGGTAATCCACCACAAAGCCGTAGCCATCGGAGAACATCTCCCCACGGATAATGTCCACCTCCCAGCCGGGGATGTAGCAATGGAGGCGATCCAAGAAGGCCGAGTCGTAGAACTTTTCGGGCAGGGCATCGAACAGGTCGGAGTGCTTGAGCATATAGGGCACGCTGTGCTCGGTATTACCGACAAAAACCATTGAGGCATCAGCCCCTAACGTTTCTACCCCTCGTGAGAAGGACTTGTTCGCCATATAGTTTTTCATGATGTCGACAAGGGCATTATCGACCTTCTTTTTCTTGCCTGCGAACTCATCAAAGGCCACTGTATCCCAATAGCCAACCAGTCCTATCTTGCCGGAAGCGTTATTCACAAACAGTTTCGGTACAGTGACTTCACCACCGGAGATCAAAATGCCGTGGGGCGAAAACTCGGAGTAGATGTGGGACTTACCGGTACCCTTGGGGCCAAGCTCGATCAGGTTGTAGTTGCGCTCACAGAACGGGATCAGGCGTGTAATCTGCGTGAGCTTGCTGCGGGTGCCAAAGTATTCCGGGTTAAAACCAATGCTCTGCACCAGTACGTCAATCCACTCCTCTAGGCTGAATTGCTTACGCGCTGCTATGTAGCCTTCGTAATCGAAGTGTGACATCTGGATGGGCTTCAGAGTGCTCAAAATCCAGGGGCTGGAATCCTTGTCTTCCGAATGCTCGTATTCAATATCCGCGATACACCAGACACCTCCGACCAGCAGCTTCGGGTGTTTTTTAACCGTACCGGAATCGACCAGTATCTTTTTGATACCCAGGTTGGAAAACTCCGCCTCGTACACATCCTTTTTATCGTTAAGTGCAACGCTGACCTTATCGATGACCTTGTGTCGGCCCTTTTCCCGGATGGTAGAGCGAATAAGCCCCGCCTCGTTACGGTGCACATAGTGCTTGGCCAGGATCTCCTTCACTGTCTGAATGCCTGTTTCAATACTGGCCTCGTCATTGGTGGCGCAGTACTGTCCCAGCAGATACTCCAGTACGTAGGAGGGGACGATGGCGTTCCCTTTAACGGTTTTTACCAGATCCTTTCTGACCACCAGGCCTGCAAAGATGTCACAGATCTTTTGATCAAGTGCACTCATGTTTTGACCTTGTTCCATCGTTCTCTCCCTAGCCTCTAAAAGTCAAAGTCACTGGTGAAGGAGCGACGTATGGTGTAAGTCATTGTCTTGTATTCCTTAAAATGGCTGGTACCAGAAACAGGTTCATCAAGCCGCAGCTGAACCTCTTGACCGTTTGCGGCGTCGGCCTCCTGTGTTAGCACAAAGCGCAGTTTCATCTCCCGCTCCCTGGGACTCTCTGCCGTTAAATCCATCACCACGTCATGCACGTCTGAGATGAGCGTATTGCCCTTTGTGTAAATACCTACACGCAGTGCTCGCGCCTGGACCTTTTCCGAGTTGGGTTCAGACTGGTACAGGGTGACAGCCAACTGGCCGGAGGTAATCACCGATGAACCGCTCCGCAGGATATCTACACCCACAGATGAGGTGTCACTCTGGCGCTTCTTGTTGATCTTGATAACGGGCACCACCACCTCTTGCAAGCTGGCTCCACCGTGAACAAACCGGCTACCGGAGCCTTGCAGGCGAAGGCGCTGAATACCTTTGGGGATTAAAGCACCCACATCGCCACCAAGTCCCAGCTGCTCAGCCGTAAAATGCTTGAATCCATCTCCTGACGATAACTCTTTTCCTAACAGGAAACGCCGATCCCGATACAGCACATCCCCATGGGCCTTGTCGTCGAGGAAATCACTCTCTTCAATGGGACGGTTCTGGTACAAAAAGCCATGATCGGCGGTGATCAGGATATTACTGGCGTTTGCATTGGTCAGTTTCTTTATTAGGCGTAGCAGGTCATCAAAAGTTTTTTCGGTCGCTTCAAAGGCTTCTCCTTCAGACTGCATCTTGTCACCGGTGTGATCAATACGGTTGTGGTAGAAGTACACAACATCGTTGGCCTTTAACAGCTCCCTGCTTTCGGCGATGGTCATCTCCATCACATCTTTGGCCAGTACTGCTGAAGCGCGTTCGCTGATGGTGTGCTTTAACCATTTATCGCGGTTTTGGGTACCCTGGGTCGACTGCTCACCATAGAATGCCGTACCGGTCTTATCGTTTGCCAACCTAAGTTCAGTGCCGAGATCGGTTTTCGATCCCTTACTAGGTAACAGCGATGCCATCCCCAACTGGGTGTAGCTGGGCAATGCAGATAAGGCGCATTCAAGTTCAGCGTGATAACGATCCTCCTGAAGAATACGCCCCAACATTTCATTACCGGCCTCATAGCGGAAAGCATCGGAGATGATGACGCAAACCTTCTTGTCCTTATCAAGATACCCTTCCTTCACCCATCGGCTGTAGAAGCGCTGCTGCGGATGGATATCCGCCACTCGCCATTGTTCCATCGCATCGATATGGGCCTGCCATTCATTGTTGAGTGGCAACAGGAAGCGATTGGTGTACAGGCTCTCGACCTGATCGGTCAGGGTACTGAGCAGCGTGGTCTGGCCGGAAACCTTTAAGGCAAAAATATATTGGCGGTATAGCTGATCAACTTTGTACCAGTGACGGGTATAGTTTTGCACCGCGTCTGTCGCCGTTGGCATGCTGAGCTGCAAGACATCCAGTTGGGCAAAGAATTGGCTAGCCACATCTATAGCATCGTAGAGGTGCTTAAACTCCTCATACCAGTGGCCCATACGGCGCTGGCGGCACCACAGCGTGACATCACCCGGGGATAGGGTTCGCGCCCCTACCTCACGTACCAGACCGCTAATCACCCGCTGATCAATCAGCCGGAAGTAATCGATCTCTATTAAATCCGCTAGGTCCCGCTTATTCAGGTCCGTTTCGATATTAAGTATCTCAGCGGATTCTTGTGATAAAGCTTCGAAGGCCTGTTGATGAGCGCGACTGTCTTTCCAGCGTTTCAGGAATACCAATGAGTCCCCACCCACGCCGTTTTGCGCGGTACTGGTATAGCTCGGGTCGACGCCCAGGGAATAGCAGGTCTTGAACAGTTCGATCACAAAATCTTTAAGGCTGGGCTTATCCCCATGGTAGCCATAGTGACGGGCCATCAGCTGCCAGAAGAAGCCGTCCAGCTTGCAGCGGCTGACCAGATTAAAGGCGGTCCCTTTGCCTTTGGCCAGCTCGGCTAATAGCTGCTCAAGAATATTATCAACCCGGGGGTCCGCACCTGCACAAACAGACAGCATCTTCAGGCGTACTGCACTGAGGGTGTCATCAGATTTAAGCTGCTTCTTAAGGGCGTCTTTGCGTTTGACACTTTCAAAGAAAACACCGTGCTGCTCAACGATGCTAATAAACTCCGAGGGCAGCTCCAACTCGCTGAGCCAGATGGCCGATTGATCGGTACGAAATTCGGCATTGGCGAGCTGTATATCCAGCAGCCAGTTGTTAACTGTCTCTGGCTCAGGTCCTTGTTTATACAGCAGGAAGTTCTGTTTGGGCTGTTCGCGCAGTAGGCGGTGCTTCAGAGTGAACTCATCATTGGCAATTTCACACTTCTCAACCCCGGCAATATCCAGCCGGTCATAGTCAGCACGCAGCTCTTTTTTTGCGTCATACCAAAATACAATCCGGTGCTTATCGAATAAGCGGCTTAGGGCCTGTTTTATACGGTCTTCAGTCATTGGTTATCCGCTCTCAAAAGCCTACGACAAGCCGGGAATTTTTTTCAGTGCTTTGCCAAACAGCGGGTAGTTGTGCTTTACGCCATTATCCAGGTCGATTTCACGATTCTCGCTCGCCAGCGGGTACAGAACATCCCGCTCATAGTCGTTGACCTCATCAATGACCTTGTTGATCTTCTCAATAGCTCTAATAGCCTGGGTCTTCTCACCTTGGCTGGCGGAGGCGCTGATCTCAACCTGCTCGTAACTGGCCTTGCGCGCTTCCAGTTTGGTGCGGAACTCACGCAAATAGTCGTTAAGCACGACACTGACAGTATCCGGCCGGTAGCGGTGCATATAGATCAGGGCGTTGAAAGAACCTTTGGCGCTGGAAAATAGCCAATAGATAGGGCGTTTTTTGTAGCGCTTTACATGGTCAGCGTAAAAGTCCTTCAGGAAGAATTTCCTAATGTCTTTACCAATGGCCTCTTCAATAAAGGCAAGATTTTCCGCAAAGTGTTCTGCACCAAAGGATACTTTAAGGAACTGCTTGAAGCGCTCACTGATTTCATCCTCGAACCAGTCGCCGTCAAAGTCGATAAGTGGAATGACATTATCGTCATCGGGTTGGAAAGTCGGATTAGGAGCTTGTTTTAAATAATCTTCTAATGTGTCTCCTTGATTAGCTAGGATTAATCCTTCTTTATTTAATGAGTATCGACCAAACATGCAACCTACAGCATAAGAGATAAACTCACGCATGGTGTCAGAACGTAAAAGTTTATTTCCTTCATATTCATTTGTTTTTAGTTTATATCGATAGGAAGGATTGCATGTCAATGTGACGTCATTCAAAGAAATCACTGGATTCAACTCATTATTAAGCCTATATGCGTCAATAAATTGCTGATTGTTGTCCTCCTCTAATTCTTTAGTCTCCGCAATCATCGAACGCCAAGAAGTAAGCAAGCTTTCATAACTATCATTCAGATAATTAGTTCTGTATTCATAAGAAAGCAATGGATGCTTTTTAAAGTTCCAGGATATTTCAAAAGCATCCCAGTCAGTTTTTGCTATATCTACTAGCCTCGAAGTTCTTTGCTCACTCTCTTTACCCCAAACTTTTTTGGCATATGGTAGCTTTTGATAATATCCAATATGGAAGTGTATAGTTGGGTTAATTAACCTTGCCAACTTTGTAGTAAATTTGTTATTGCAATACGCCATGAGACATAGCTTCCATGAGTCATCTCCTGCAAATTCTGAATGCCCTACTGCATCGTGAATGAACCCTGCAGGGTATCTACGAAATGAATTTGCTTCTGTCGTGATATCACACCAGCTAACAGAGTCACGGAAATAATAGCTATCATTTCTTACGTATGTTCTCTTTTCAGCACTAGGGTCACTAAGGATTCGAATTTCTCTCCCATCGTTTTCCCAATTAACATAATAACTTTGATTTCCATACCACTTCCTGAACTCCCCCCCTTTGTTACAAGGAAACCACTTTTTCCTAGACTCCTTTGCTGAGTGAAGATCAAAAGCCTCATGAAAACTATTTTCTTGTGAAACCTCATGCCAATTTCTCAAGAAGCGGTCATTATCGCTCGTCTGTAAACCAACGCGTGCATCAGAGACGGATAAAAGGGGTTCTTCTGTCTCAATAATTCTGAATTCATGATCGCTTAACCAATAGGCCAAAGGGCTCCCCGGTATTTTACTAAAATCATCAGCTGAAGCGGTGTAAAAAAAACTATTATCACGATATCGAATGGTCTTAAGTAACAAAGCCTCTTTTTCGGCCTCGGATTTTCCATTTACTAACCGGACATAATAACCTTTAAATTCAGCATTAACTCTATTTTCTAAAACATAAGCTGTTGTTGATACGACTTCACCACCTATGGAATCGAATGCCCTAGTGCCAAGGTGAATCATTGAGGAAATAGTTGAAAGTCGAAGTGATTTTAAACGAAGCTTTTCGAATGAAGATAAAAACATCCAACTTTGCATATTAATCATGGCTGAAAAGCCCGACTTTACCGCCAACTTAAGATTTCTTTCAATAAACATCGCAAACAAATCCGACCTGCTATCAGGGTAATTATCCTTCGCCCACTTCGATAATCTGGCATTCATACCCTTGCCCCCCATATAAGGGGGATTGGCAACTACCACATGATATTTGGGGCTCAAATAATCAGCTTGATCCAATGCTTTCAACACTGACTTGTGTGTTTCATATAAGAAAATCTGTCCGGATACATCTTTAGCTTCGAGTGCTGCCAAAGCCTCTTCCGGTGTCTTAAGTGTTGGCTGAATCAGCGATCCAAAATTATCAGCCTCTTCAAACTCCTTCAGTGTAACTCTTAGATCTTGTGTAAATAAATCTCTACCGGCAAAGTCGACGTACGCATCAAGCTCATCATCTGTGAACGTGAGCTTTTCTAGACGACAGATATTAGGCCTGACAGGATTACGGAAGAAACGACGGCGATTATTACCCTCGTCCTGCGGATTGCCCTTTAGCGCTTTCATCGTGAGAGCAAAGGCAGCTAGTTCTGCTGCACGTTCATCAATTTCGATACCAAACAAATTGTTGGTCAGAATCTTCTCTGGGATATCAGCTGAGTCGTAACCTGCATCCATATAGATGGCATAGAGCAAATCATAGGCATAGGTCAGCATATGGCCAGAGCCACAAGCGGGGTCGCAGATTTTTATTTTTTCAGGACTACTGATTCTCAAAAAGTCCTCATCGCCTTCAACTGGCTGAATGTAGTAATCCATCAGTTCGATGACTTTGGAGTTCGGATTGTTCAGCATCCATAGCCGGCCCAGTGAGTTCTCCACCAGGTATCGCACGATCCAGTGCGGGGTAAACAGTTGCGTAGCGGCTGGGATATTCTCTGGCGTGATCTTTTTGTTCTTCTTCAGACCCTCAAAGACTTCATCTTTCTTCTCGGAGATATAGAACTGGTAAAGCCAGCCAATGGACTCAACTGACTCACAGGCCTCTGGCGTCATCGCCTCGCGGGTATAGGCCAGAATAGAGTTGCCCGATAACAGATCATCCGGCATCAACAGCTCGGTGTAATCTTCAATACGCTCAAACAGATAGGGCATGATACGGTGCAGGTCATTACAGACCGCCACAATCAGTAAACGGAAGGCTTCCGATTGACCATCGCGGCTGGCAATAGAGCCACTTAACAGGCCAAATACCTTCTTACGAGTGGGCTCATTGACGGAAGATTCATCAATATGCCCCGCCTTAGCCTCCGCTAGAATCTCCGGTTGGAACTGGCCCGCTAGCGGCGAGATCACCATGATGCGGTTATATTGGTTTACATCCATAAAGCGGAGCGCACAGAACCGGTTAAACCAAAGGTAGGCCACCTGCTCGACTAACTGGGACTCCCCTAGCTCTTCCCGCTTCTTTTCAAGATCACTTACGGTATTTGGATGCTCACGTCTGGCCTGGCTTTCTGTAGCCAACACCAGCTTTAACTTGCTTCGAACCTGCTCAATCAAGCTGCGTCGAGCGTGCTGAGCGAATTTTTTCAGTCTGGATGTTTCCATTAAGCCGCACCATCACTAATTCGGCGAACAGAGTTCTCACCAAATTGTCTTTTATATTGTTCGAGATTAAGAATCACACAGCTCTTCGCTGATGGAATAGCCCAGTCATTGTGGTTAAGCGGAAGTTCTCTATGTAATGCATCTTGCTTAGTTAGCAGTAAAGCGGGCTCAAGAGAAGACATTGAAAGTAAAACGACATAATGCATCTCTTTGTTACCTTTATTGGCTAGAACCCTAAACAGCAAACTATCCCGATACTTTCCAGCCAAGCTATTGATTAAAATGCCGCTTCTTAATTTTTCTAGTATTCCCTGAGGGTTTGATGCCGCAGGGTCATCAGGGTCTTTTACCTCAATAAATCGATAGAAATTTTCATACTCTACGACAAAATCAACACGTTTCATTGAGCTGCTACCATGAGTTTGATTGTCATCAAACTGGACCGCCTCAACGGCATCACTAAAATCAAATTCCAAATCTAGCTCTATTAACTTAGTCATTTGGAACCCCCAAGTGATCGCTCTATTTCTGCATCGTAGAGCTCAGCATAGGTATCTGAAATTGCTGATTTACTTACAAGAGAGTAGTCGTCCGATGACTCACAGGTGACCTCGCCTGTAACAGGATCCTTACTTAGCAAGTGATACCGTATGCTGTCACCAAGCTTCTGATGCTGGTTTGCAAGAAGGTCAAACCACTTTAGAAGCACGTATTCATGAGTTGCTATAAATACCTGCTTACCATTACGAGAAATATCCAGCAGCGACTTAACGATCATCTTCATCAGCTTTGGATTTAGATTTGACTCTGGCTCGTCCCAAAATAACGGACTTTTTGCCGAGCTATTAATGCCACCATTTAGAATTAACTGCTGAAGCATACCTATTTTTCTGTAGCCTTCCGCCGTCATAGTAGTTGATAGTTCACTACCAGGTACTGATTTAAACCAGTATTCATCCTTTTTGTCTTTATACTCTTCGTACTTTCCAGCAACGAAATGGTGATCTTTATCTCGGTAGCGATATTGACCGCCCACATTTTCACAAAGTAGCTTTAACACATCACCCAATCTTTGATTTGTATTTAAAAAATTCTTTTCATCTATCGCTTCACCTTCAATGAACGCCTGGCACAAATCTACGACCGTTCTATCGAATAATGCACCTAATTGTTTTGAGTTGACTGCGCCGCTTTCAACTGCAGGAAGAAGGGTCAAGACCTCTTTGGTAGGAATGAATACACCAGCTTCGACATCAGGTGTTTTAGAGGAAGTCAGACTAAAATCTGGAGTGTCTTTAGCCTGAATACTTAGTCCAAAAGAAGCATCATAGCCATCCTTAATAGTTATTTTGCAATCTTTGGCTACATCTCGATTGACCAGTCCTCCTACCATTCTACTTCTGGGTTTAAACAGGCCTGTTAGCAGCCTCTTTATTTTTTCTTCAGAATCTTTTTCATCTTTGATTGCTGCAATCTTACTTAATGCATACGCTGCTTTTAAAATCTGAGTTTTGCCACAGCTGTTCTCACCAACGACAATGTTTATTTGCGAAGAACATTTTAATTCTACCTTTTTGAAAGCAGAGAAGTTTTCTAATACGATTTTACTTATCATAACTGCACCTGCTTTCCTTGCTTGATCGCATCAATTAAGGCTTCTTTATAACGTCTCGTGTAATCGTTGACATCCTGTTCCGATTCAAGCCAAGGCTTTGAAAAGGGCACTTTGATCTGTTTTGCTTGCACAGTCTCAATAGGTTTTGGCTGGGGCTCCTTAACTTCCGACTTAGGAGGCGTCGTGGCTCCGGGCGTTGCCGACTTTGGTTCCGGTTGCGGCTCAGGCTTCGGTTGGCTCCACACCATTAGCTTTTTAACCAGCTCGGAATAGCTCTCATCTTCAAAGCGACGCAGATCGTCACGGATGACTGCTACCAGACTTTGCGACTGTATTCTTGTGGCTGTGCTATCAAAACCGGTTAGTAGCTGCTGTTGCTGATCGGCGGTCAGTTTTGCAAACTGCTCGAAGCCTTCCATATTAGCCTTAAGCTCATTCAGGCTGATCAGCGCCTTGTCTTTTTCTTGCTCTATGATCGCCTCTAAGCCCTGCTGTATGGCTTCAGCATCGACTCTGAGCTGTTGAACTTTGTTGCCCTTATAGATCTCTGGGTCTAGCAGCGCCGATTCCAGCAGTTGATGTTTATTGGCATCGATATAACCTAGATTATTCTTCTGGGCATTCAGCAACTGCCTGGCCTCATCGAAGGCTTGTTTTTGTGGACCTTTGATGAACTTCCGGATGGGGTCGAAAATCTTGTCTTTGTGGTCAAACCATTTCTCTTCCTGGTTGATCAGCTCGCCAATAAACCAGGTGTAGGGTTTGGGCGTTAGTTCATTCAGCTCTGTGACAATCGGTTGTAGCATGCGCACAAAGGGATACTGGGCAGAGAGTGCTGAAATTTTTTCCAGCTCTAGCGCCAATTGTGCAAAGGCTGTTTGAACCTCTTTAGCGAGTGCTTTGGCCTCAGTAGCGGAGGTCATACGCTCGAAGAAATCGCTATAGAACTCTTTGACCGCACGCATCTGTGACTGACTGTACTCCACCTGGGGGTCGAGAATCAGATTGCCGTGGGTGGCTGTATTACGCAGGGCTTTAGCCAGATCGCTGTCATCCAGTAAGTTGGTGGATTCTCTGACTTCGACCTTTCCGCGCCCGCAGAGATAGGTCAATGAGCACAGAACCGCCGCATAGGACCAACCATAGGGCTTGCTTTCAAACTTATCGAGCATGGATTTCACGGTGGTGCGAACGCCCCCGCGATTGTTGGCTTGGATAAATGACAACATCTCTTGCTCATGCTCTGGCAGTGCCGCGTCGTTACCAAATAAGCCTTGCCCAGCCTCACGCAGGATATCGGGGATTTGGTTTTCACTAAACTGCACCCCACGGAGCATTTTTAGATTGGGGTAGGTGTGCTTGATCAGCTCATAGAAACCCTTGACCATTTTGTTTTGGCCATCATCACCACTGAACTCTAACTCCTGGCCGGCCACATAGAAGCAGGCATTGCCTACGAGTTTGCGACACAGGGTTTTTAGCTGTGTATAACGTTCGGAATTCAGGGTTCCTTTTTCGCTGAGAATACGTGCCCTGGACTCCTGCTGGGTGGTTCGGGTTTCGTGGGCTACATACTTTTCAGTGCGCTTGTACATCAACAGATCGCGTACTAAGCGTTCACTCTGCGGCAAAAAGACGATCAGTTCATCTTTGTAGACGGTATCAACCTTAAACTTTTCTTGTGCACCAGGTTCATGGGCAAAGTCGTGGAATGAGCTGATGATGTTGATGGACAGCTCATGCTCACGACCGGTTAGGTTGCCATCCAGGCGGCGGCTGAAGGGGTAGTCCTGACCATTTTCATCCCAGCGGATTTTGCGGGTCTTTAGTACGCCGTCATAGATCAACTTTTCCAGTTCATCGGCAACCGCCTTGCTATCGACGTCGGTATCTTTAATCTCCTGCTCGATATCCTGCTCTTCATCGGTGAGGTATTCATAGAGTTCACCGCTGCGCTGGATATAGGTTTCTATTTCCAGCAGGTTAAGTGCTTCTTCGACGTCCGTTCGGAGGCTAGGAATATCACGCTCAAAGCTGCTGTGCATTAGCACGCAGAGGTTGCGTATGGTGGGCTTGAACTCTTTTACGTATTTGACTAAGAAGAGCGCTTTTAGCAGGCGTATCGCAAATTGATTATCTAGGTGTTTTTCGGCTTTCAGAATCGACTGCTGTATGGCGGTTTTTAAAGCCGTACGGATACCTTCAAACATCAGATCAAAGGTGGCCAACTCACCCAATTTTTGCCCTTTAATGGCTATGGCGACCTGCTGAAACACCCCGAGCATAGAGCGTTCGCCCACCGAGCTGTGCTTACCTTCAAAAGCACTGTGGGTAGACAGATTTTGGATGGCCGACTGAAACAGGGCGAACTGGTAGGGGATGAACGGGTAGCTCTGTATAAAGTGCTCACGATCTTTGAAGTTGCGGTAGTTTTGGGCACCGTCGGCAAAATCAAACAGGGTTTTGAAGTTGTTCTCCTGCGCGTGGTAGAGGTCAGATAGGGCAGGAACGAACTCATCTTTTTTGTGCAACAGTCGGTGCTGGATCACCTCTGCCACGTCCTGACTGGTCAGCTTCATGCGATTTTTGAAGCGTGCCTGGATTTTTGTGAAATCGTTGCCTTCCTGTTTGCCGACTTCACCTACAACAGTTTTCATCTCTTCTTGCGCAGTGACGATCACCCAAGCCTGACCATTACACTTGGTTGCCAAACTCTCGGCAACGGTCTGCAGATTAGTCATCAGCTTGACGTTGTCGGCGACATATTGGCCGACTTCATCCACAAAGAAGTTCAAACGGAAGTTCGCTTCTTTACTATCGATGTAGGCCTTTATTTGTTCGGCAAAATCTTCGATTGAAAGGCGGTAATCCGCACGATATTTGTCCAGAATGTCCTGGCTACTTTGCCCGCTAGCACTGTTGTAGGCCGCATCGATTTCACTGGCCATGCGTTTGGCGCGGGTGCGCCCCCACTCCCAGTCTTTGCCAGTATTTGCTTTAAAGGCATCCCTAAAAGTGCCAAACAGACCATCACTTTCCAACTCGCGCTCAAACTGTGCAATGTAAGCTTGTTTGCCGTAATAGCCGCAATGCTCGTCAAAAACCTTTACGAATACGGCAACAAGCGCATCGAGTTCGGTTTTACTGATGACGTCCGCTTTCTGGTCAATGTTGAATAGAATGCTTTCTGAAGGAATTTTAACGGCTCGGGTCAGGTCGCCCGCAAAGATTTCATCGCCCTTGCATTTCGGTTTTTTCAGAAAGAGTTCTAGCGCTGAGGTTCCATCGATGGTTCTGTTCTCTAACAGCAGAGCCATTATTTTTAACAGGTGCGATTTACCCGAACCGAAGAAGCCTGAAATCCACACGCCGTTTGCGCCGGCGTAGCTATTGTAGGCATCGAGGAACTTATCCAATCGCTTACCGACCTCATCGGTAATCACGTATTCATCGAGTTCCTGCATCAAACTGGCATTGTCGTCGGCTTTAATGACGCCTTCTATGGAACGATCAACACTCTTTTCAAATAAGTTTTCTAATAGCATGGTCACTTCTCTTCCTACGATCCTTGTTAAATAGCTCTATCCAAAATATTGAACGCTCTGTAATAGCCATCCGGTAATTGGTTAAAAAGTACCAGCTTTGCACCTTCATCCAGGCTGTGTTGATACTGGCCTGGAAAGAACATCAATGTTGGTTTTTCTTTGGCGCATTTCTGTAAGTTATTGAGGATGTTATGTGAACGGATATAGGGAAAGACCTCACCGACACCGGTAACAAACATGACATCGAATGCCGCACTCTCCATACGCCTCACCATCTCTGGTGTGATGACGCTCTCTACATCCAGGACACCTTGCAGCTCTTCTTGAAGCTCATCCTTACTCATGGTGGCCTCGTTCTCCATCAGCCAGTCCCAATCGTCCTCACGTTTGAGAATATCGACGACCATGTCATAGAGGTTGATCTCAAGGACGGTCCTGCCCGCATCAGCCATGTAGTTGACGAGTTGTCTGACTAGCTGGGTCATCTCACTTTGTAAGGAGGGATGAAATGGACAGATATGAAAGGGCACCTCATTGTTGAGCCCCTGATTGGCCAAGAATGCATCGCTGGCAACAACATCGCTGAGGTGCACATAGACCTCATTCAAGTTCTTCTTGGTTATCCCGCCACGTAGCGCTTTGTTTGGCATGACTAGTAATCTACTCCTGGGAAAACTCTTAGGTCCGTTGGTTGTTTTTCTTTCAAATAATCATGCAGTTGTGGGTTGAGCCGCTGGGCCATTATTTCACTCTGCTCGTTGATGAGCCCGCACTCTCGCAACATCTTGAAGACGACTTGTCGCGCTTTGCTCTTTGTAGTGGATGATGCTTCGTCCAGGTTGCCGTGCCACTCGGCTTTTTGGTGATAGAAAACATCGTAGTCGTCATGGGATAGCAGGTACTGCGACTTACTGTAATTGTGTGAGAGCACCTCAACGGCAAAGTTTGCGATCAGCTTGTGTCGCCTGCAGATGGAGAGCCATATTAATTGTTTCTGTTCTTGCTCCGTGATGTGGGCAGAAAGGCTGATCTCTTCGTCACTCAGTGTTTTCAATCTGGAGCTAATCTCTCGATATAGCTTTTTCAGGGTGCTCTCTGTTCGGGCCTGCAATAGGTTGGTTGCCAGAACCTCAGTTCGGACCTGATCCCAATCTTTTTCTTTGTTGTACAGGTCAGCCAGCAACAAGGTCTCTGAGAGCAATGCGGCTCCAGTTGTAAATGAGAGTGTGTAGGGAGGTGTTGTCATTTCTACTTGGGGTCTCCACTCTCTTCCGCGGCTCCGCCATCACGCACCCAAGCGTCCACTTCTTGTGCTTTGAACTTCCAAAACCTACCGACACGATGAGCAGGCATACCCTTATTGGCACGCCAGGCATATATCGTGTCCTTACTGACGCCTAAATATTCAGCGATTTCTTCTACAGAGAGCCAGCGATCAGTCATCTGTCACACGCACCTTGTTGGCTTTGATTTTAGGTGACATCTTTCCACAGTCATGGATGGGAGTAAAACGGAATAGGGATGAATAGGCCGGATAAGCCATGATTTGGTTAACCTTCAAGCTCCTCAAGTTCTTCCTCGAAGTAGAGCAGTGTTGCGGTATATCCTTTCTCCATGACAAACAGCTCTTCCTGTAGCACCTCGGGCATTTCAAAGTATCACCAGTTGGAACCGCGTTAACTATCGACTGTAGAGCGCAAGATACCCCTAACGTCCATCTCCAGGTTGAATTTAGTTCATGCGGAGAGACCCAAGGCGAGCTGATCATCGACCTAATATTCCTCCAGGCTGATGGCCGCTTAGTCGCATCAAGCGACCATTGATCTGGCAGCCATACTTCAGTTCTATCCATATACGGAGGAACTAAGCCATGTATGCTACCGATCACTATAGCCACCGAGCTAAGCCTTGGAACAAGGGCAAACTAGTTGGCCAAAAGCGACCTCTGAAACTTAAGGAAATCTGGGGGATCAGAATTCGACTCCAGATTGCGCAAAACCTCAGAGAGCTAGCCCTTTTCAACCTCGCCATAGATAGCAAACTACGAGGGTGTGATCTGGTGAATCTTCGGGTTCGAGATATTGCGACTGGAAGCGAAGTTGCATCAAGGGCGAGCATTTTTCAAAGTAAAACAGGCCGCCCTGTCCAATTCGAAATTACGGAGCAAACGCGGGAAGCTGTCAAAAACTGGATTACTAGTCAGCCAGCTGAGTCTAGGAGACTATGTATTTCCTAGCGCCAAGGTATACGGATCACATTTATCCACCAGGCAGTATGCGCGGTCTTTAAGCTAACCCGCCGCGAAGAGACAGTGCTGCAGCAATTGGCACAAGGCGGCAGTAACAAACAGATCGCAAGTAACCTCAGCATCAGTGTTCGCACCGTTGAAACCCACCGCCAGAACATCAAATCCAAACTAGGCATTGACACCGCTGCCGGCTTAGCCCGATACGCTATCGAGCATGATCTGCCAGCGCAGCGAATGGGAACCCGATGGAGAAGAAGTTTTAGGCATGCGCTCACCGCGTCACTGATGACCGCTCACTTGGATCGGGGTCAGGGTTCACTGCCGCCATTATCGCTGATGCCAGAGAAGCTCGGAACGACGTATTCACATAGCTCATCAAGCACCTCAGCGACCGGTCGCGAAGAAAAGCGAAGGTTAAAGCTGACGTGATTGACACCGATATCACACAGAGCCTGCAGATGAGACTTCAGCACATTTCGTCCCAGCCGGTAACCCAGGTGAATTGGGCTTGCCAGAGTGTTCGGGTCATCGGTCAGGTCAATATATAACGACTGAGAGAAGGGTTTCCACTCATACCCAGCCGCCTGAACAGCGTGCCGCCAGGATGTCACCACCTCGCGCTGCGGCTCAACCGGGCGGGGATACATCAGCCAGCCATCCGCATTAGCCGCGATCCAGTCTAACGATTGGCGGCTGTTGCCAGTGACCAGCAGCGGAATATCACCAGAATGCGCCTTGGGCAACAGTTCAACCTGTTGCGAACCGGCGGCATGCTGGTTGCGCCAACTAGCTGAACGGTGTGTTGCGGCTCGTATGAAAGCGAAAGTATCACGGAACGCCTGATCCCGCTGGGCAAACGGCACTTCATAGACAGAATACTCGACCGGTCTGTCGCCTGAAGCGACGCCCATGATCAACCGCCCGCCGGATAACTGATCAACTGAAGCTGCCGCTTTGGCCAGATCAACAGGCCGTCGCAGTGGCAGAATGATAGAGCCTGTAGCCAAAGCAATCGTCGTAGTCTGTGCGGCGACATATCCCAACCACACCCAGGGGTCATAAATTTGCCCTACATCTCCGAAAGAAGGGTCAAGCAGGGGCACATCGCGCGACCAGAGTGCGGCGAATCCGCCTTCTTCCGCACGCTGAGCTAGCGTGATCTGATGCTGCATATCGGGAACGGGGCTGGAGTAGGCTTCGATTGGGAAGTTCAATCCCAGGGTCAACTCTCCTTCGTGATAGACCGCGTTGTACGCTTGCCCAAATTTGCGTTCATTCATAGTCGAGCTCACTCGTCAGGGACAAAATCGATGTGGATGTGGTTACCGTCCGGATCCCAGACATGCATCTGGATCTGTTTGATTGGGGCCAGATCAACCACGTCATAGCACATATCCATCGCTCGCAGTTTTTCTTTAAATGCAGCCGCGCCTGTCGCCTTAAAAGCAAAGTGCTCAAGCTTCAGATCAGCCTCAGAGCCTATGGCCGGTACGCCAGCAACGCCAACCAAATGCATGACTGCCGTATCGCCAGCATAGAGCCAGACACCCGGAAACGGAAAATTCGGGCGCGGGCCAATACACAGACCCAGAACCTCGGTGTACCATTTCGCCATCGCATCAACCTGGGTGGTGCGGATGTTCACATGGTCGAGTTTGGTGATATTCACTGTAATGCCTACCTCTTGATCGTGTAACAAGTGGAGGCGACCGGCGAACCGGCGGCCTAACAACAGGAGGAGGCTTCAAGACCCATGAAACGCCAGGGCGCTAGACTCGCACACCCTGCTGTATCAGGGCTTCAACGTCAGGATGAAGTACTCTTTATCACTGCCATCCACACCGCCGTTCAATGCCGGGTGGGTGTTGAGCTGGTTCGCGGTGACATACAGAGTGCCATCAGGGCCGAAGGCAAAGCCATCGGGCCAACGTAGACGTTTATCGTCCTGAGCGAGGGTCTTGATCCCGTTCGGACCGGAACGGGTGATAGCAGACGTTTCGATATCGCCCGAGATCACGCGGCCCTCAGCATCCACGATGAAACCATCGTTGGGACGCTTGTCGGCATAGCGCTCGATCATCGTTGCTAACGCAGCATCGCCCTGCGTCTCATCAGCCAACGCGGCTGCAGCAATGCGAAAGACATCACCACTGTTGATTGAGCCGAAATAGACATACTCGAACGCCGGGTCGATAGCGATCGCGTTAACGGCAAGATGCCAGGGCTGGGTTGAGCCATCCTCTCCTTTAAAGCCCATCAACGCGCCGTTGATCATCACGTCATGTGCGACCGGCATCAAGCGGCTTTCGCCCTCGAGCACACGGCGGGCTAAGCCACTTTCGATATCTACCACCACGAAGGCGGGTTTCATAGCAGAGGCTGGCGCGGTAAAGGTCATATCGGCGATGTAGATCTTGCCGTGTTTCTCATCAAGCACGAAGTCTTGCAGGAACGAGATCGGCTGCCTTACATCCGCAGGGATTTTAATGACTTTGTGCAGTTTGTCAGCCTTGCTGTCCCAGGCTACCAGCTGCGCAGGGCTGTTCTTCCCACCCATGTCCAAGATCCAGACCACGCCATTGCTGGCGGTGGTGATGCCGATGGTGGCGGCGATGCCGACCTTGCCCTTTTCCGGGCCATCAGCCCAGTCCAGGGTCGGGAAAGGTACCTTGCTGCCATCTGACTTTACTTCGACCACCCGCAAGGACGGGCCATCAAGCGGCTGCTGAGTGATAATCACGCGGTTGTCGGGCGTAACCGTAATATTGCCAGGCCGGGTATCGGAAATTTTGGCATAGGTCGTCAGTTGTTGGGCAACCACCGAGGTTGCGGCGGTGCTCATTGCAAGCGCAGTCAATGCAGCAACGATTTTAAGCTTCGAAAAAGTCATGACACTTTCCTTTAAAAAATCTCGTTTGTCGACGCATCTGCAAGCAGCAGAGATGCAGCGGGTATGGTTTATCATTTCAATCAGTGGAACGCTGACGCAGTAGGTCTTTGAGGGTGCTTAGTTGGGTGTAGAGGCAATCGGAAAACTACTGCGCTCGGTGATACGGCGTTGAAACAATCCTGCCAAAATACAAAGTCACACGCGGAGAGTAATAGGACCCCAGCCGCATCGACGACTACACGTCAGCCAATTTGAGTCATTTCGGATAATATAAATTCGGCCACGGCTCCGTCGGTAGCGACCATATAAGCGGCCAAGTGTGGCGCGTTCATGTGGGTCTGCCAAAGCTCACGCGATTCCCAGTTCTCATAGAAGGTAAAGTGGGCGGAGTTATCGTTGTCCTGATGCAGGTCGTAATTAATGCAGCCCTGTTCAGCACGGGTGATCTGGATCAGTTTTTCCAGTTCAACCTTAACCAAAGCAATCTTGTCAGGGTTGGCATAGATGTTTGCGACGATGGTAAGTTTGCTCATTGTAAAAATCTCCGGTGTGGGTGATGTGACCATCGTAGTACCTTGACCCTGCCGGATAAACGACCATAATGCGAAATATCAATCCGGGAAATCCGTATAATGCTACTCGATAACATCGCCCTTTTTTTTAAAATTGTAGAGTCCGGCAGCCTAACCGCTGCAGGGCGCGAGGCTGGACTGTCCCCTACGACAGTGTCAGAAAGACTTGCTGCGCTAGAAGCACATTACGCGGTGGTTCTCTTGAACCGTACAACCCGCGCCATTAGTCTGACCGAAGAAGGTCGAACGCTGCTCGAAGGTGCTAAAGAGGTCCTCGATGGTGTCGCAGATCTCGAAACACGTATCCGGTTTGGCGCGCAGACGTTGACCGGCCCCATAAGAATCAGCGCCCCCAGCGATCTGGGTAGAACACTGGTTTGTGATGCAATACAGAGATTTCTCGAGGATCATCCAAAGATCAAAATCGAGCTCCTATTATCCGACGGGTATGTCGATATCGTTGGCGAAGGGATCGACATTGCCATGCGTTTTGGCACCGTCGACGACAGCACCTTGCGGGTGAAAAGCCTGGGTATGAAACGGCGAGTACTTTGTGCCGCCCCCAGTTATATCGATGCCCGAGGTACTCCGAAAGTGCCAGCCGATCTGAAAGACCATAACTGCCTGCTGATGCGATTCGGACAGAAACTAGACAATTCCTGGCGCTTTGGATCCAACGTAATGAAACAGATAGTCACTGTCAGTGGTGACCGGG
>TARA_R110002095_G_scaffold1140_2_pt1 | contig 28904 bp, 26 predicted proteins | sample TARA_R110002095 | Tara Oceans TARA_R110002095 (sample SAMEA4397255) | marine metagenome | biome: Polar Biome; feature: [SRF] surface water layer (ENVO:00010504); material: water (ENVO:00002006), including particulate matter (ENVO:01000060) such as... | depth 5 m | reverse complement strand
AGCGTCAGGTCTTGACGCTGCGCGTCATGCCTGACGCACAATAAAAAAAGCCTGCGAGTCGACTCGCAGGCTTAATTGTTGCTCAGGAGCAACTAGCGCTCAATTGGAGACACACCATCAGAAGAAAGCGTGTGCAAATTCGTTGCTGTCTGCTCACACTTTCGTGTGAGCGATCTTAAAATACGTCAAGTTTGAAGTGATTCCCTTTGTGGTAGGGACGCTCACTGGGATAGAAATTGTGCCAATCCTGGTTGTATACCGGGATTCTCATATTTTCCGGATACCGGTAATAGAGATTGTCGTAGCTTCCCTGTGGTTTCTGGAAGTTCTGGGGATAGTACACATAGGGGTAGTAGTAAAATCGTTTCCAGTCAGTAGGTTGTCCTCGACCAGCCGCCATTGCATCGGAAGGCGAAAAGGTAGACGTGGCCAACCCAACCACAAACAGGAACAATCCTGCGAGCATGAGACGCCGCACCATCATAGTTCTCTCCTTGCCAATCGGTAGAATAAAGCGATCAGCCCAGCATGGGCTGTCTGTTAGCGTATCCATTCTGAAATATTCAGGATACCAATTTACTCATCGGCCTGAGCAGGGGCGTCACAACAGGAAACTTCAACATAAACGGATTAATCGTCGCAACTGGCACTGTACATGTACATTGCTTTGTACGCGAAAGTGACTTCTCAGACGAGGCGGGCCGTCGAAACCCCTTCCATAATCCAGCGATTCAGAGCCGCCATCAGTTCGGATTCGTGGCTCAGCTCAGCTTTCAATGAATTGACCGACTGCATTTGAACGCCGGTGCTTTGCCACATCCTTGCGACCAATGATGCAGAGACTGGATCGTCTGGCGCATTTGCCAGTGAATGATCCAGCAGAATCCGTTTGTTTTTCAATTTGACGCTGCTAACGTTCTGGAAGTCGGTTTTACCGAAGCGTCCCTTAAACAAAGCGGCTCCAGCAAAATAATGGGGCATCTGTAGTAACAGTTTCGTAGCGACTGAGCAGCCTGTACCTGTGCCTGCCAGATAGATTCTTTGCTCATGGATATGTAATACTTTCGTCAGCTCCTGCACCGTTTGCTGAAGCTGGTTAGCAAACTGTTTCACAAACAGGTGACTGTCGGGCCAGTAATAGCCTTTTTCCGGTGCTTTCGGGTTGATGGCAGGAGCACGGAACGAAAGTCCCAGATAGTTCCGCGTACTGATCTGTGGCATAATTTCATGTAAAGCGTGCTCAGAATCTCCATCGGGATGCAACCAGATGACGAGGGGATAAGCGTATCCAGGTTCATAATGTTCCGGCCGAAACAGGGCGACGTGCTTCAGCGGTAATTTAATCAAAGACTCAGACGGAGCAGGGGGCTCTGTCATTCGATCTTCGAGCAGAGAGGGGCTTAAGCCTGGTCTGTCGGCATTAAATCCATTTTCAATCCATTTAAGACGCTGCGTATAATCCATTCTCGTTTTACTTTCAGTGGTTGAATCTGAGGTAAGTCTTAAATGTGGGGAGTAACAGTCGTTTATTCCTGAGCCAGTTCGATGTTTGCGGGCCGTGCTGTCGTTTGTGGGGATGTCGCCCCATATACAGGCCGGTCTATAGCAGCAGCCACTTCGCTCATTGGGAAATATTTTCCGGGGCAGGCAGTTGCTTTGACATCGCGATGCCCTTGTACGTTTTCACCGGTAATTTTGTATTCTGCTTTGAGCACACCGACCAGATTTTTGACGGCGGCCAGTTGTGCTTCCGAAGGGGGGGCCTCTTCAAAATTTCCCACCAGGCAAATGCCAATCCCTTTCTGGTTGTATTTATTATTTCCTGCGTGTGCCCCATGCATCTGTTCGCGCCAGCGAAATGTAGACTCGATCGCCCCATCAGGCATCCCGTTTCCATTTCCAATCACAAAGTGATAACCAATGCCAAGCCACGAATTGCCAGATTTGTCTTTTTTCTTGCTATGTAAATCATGAATACTCTCCACGCTCCCTTTTGAGGATGCGGTATGATGAATCACGATATATTCCCACTCACGTACTTCCGCTTCGGGTTTCCAGGGATTTTGCGGCTCAATGGCGATGGTTGGTGGAGTTGTAAACAAGGGGGCCCCCGGAGGCACCGGCCTCGCAGCCAAAGGCGGATATTGAGGCATCGGTGAAGGCGAATTAATCGTAACGGGAGGCAAAGATGTCTGCTGGGTACATCCCGAAATTTTAATTGCCGGCAACATCACGACACAACACATTATAATGCCCTTCATATTGCTGCCCTCCCTGACAACCAATCTGCAGATCAACTCATTTGAAAAAGTCACAAAACCCGGAACTCATTCCGTGAACCAAATTTTCTAAGTCGGGACTGTAATTCCGAGTCGATTTTGTGTCAATGCGGGGAGAGTCGGCGGTTTAAGCGGTGCTGGTGTCAATACGGAAAAGCCCCCAAAATTTTGATTGGAAACGCCCTCGAAAGTAGAAATAAGAGTAAATTTCAGCACGTATTTTCTGCCCTTAGCCCCCGGTTGACCCATATTACGCAACAGGCACGATTTTGAGCGAAAAAGGCAGAACTTTAAAATCGGCCTGATCTAAGCGCCGTCTTTAGCCGACGAGCGAACGCGCGCAAGAGGGGAAAAGTTGAGTTACCATGCAACTCAAACCAAACACTCCCTTAGCAGACATCAATAAAGAACGCGGAGGCGGTCCAATGTTTGAACCACTCGTGGAGCTGGTTCCCTAAGTCCTCGAATTCCATCAGTCCTGATTCCGCAAGTTGCGTGATTGCCTCGCCGACCTGCAATCCCTCTTGCAACCGGGAAAGCAGGAAATACTCCGCAGGAGTCACGGCTTCGCGACGCACGACAAAATTGCGACGTGTAATCGCCAGAGACGTTGTCTGTTGCTCGGGAATAGTCGGCGCGTCTCCCTTTCTGGCATTGGTTATAAATTCATGGACGGGATATTGAAACTGCATCAGTCGAAAACAGGGCGCCATCTTGAGCCTCAGATCAGGCCAGTCTTCCGGGGCGATGGCATTCAAAGCCTCTGCTGTCAGCAGGGTTACCTGTTCGATGCCGGGACCATCAAAGACTTCGCTGTAAACACGCTCCAGAGTAGCCAGTTCAATCAGAAAATCGGTCCAGTTGACTTCGTCCTCACCTACCTCTGCAGGGGGTCTATGCTCTCTTAAAAACTGTGGGAACCGGGCTCCCAGATCTGCGAGTGTATAACTGGCGGAAGGGTATTTCTGCAGGTACTCCATACAGAATACACCGAATGCCTGCTTGCCCATCGCAGTTACGAGGGCCGGATACTCCTCGCTCAAACATTCAAGGAGACGGGCATAATAGGCGTTGGCATAGATTCCGACTCGTTCCAGACTCGTTAGTTGGCTGGAAGCGGTGATCACTGTTTCCAGCGCGTCCGGCTCCAGTGGAATCCTGCTTTGCGCAGCTTCCGAAGCGATGCCGTCTTCAACGCCGCCCGGCCAACTGATGATGGTTTGCATCCAATGTTGTATCTGTTCCAGATCACGTGGTTGATGACTCATTCGACTTCAGCCGTAATAAACGAGGCCGGATGAGGAATCGCTGTCGCAGAAGTATCAGCAACCACGGCTTCTGAAATAACCGGTTCACCTAGAGGCAAATGCGCATCCATATATATTCGTGCTTTCAGGACTTCCTGGTGTACGACAGGAAACGGCGGAATATCCGCATCCCACTCCAGCAAAGTTGAGACGCCGCCGGTGCGCTGGTGCATTAAATGAAACAGGTTCCAGACAGGATCTATTACCCGTCCGTTATGTGTATCGATTAAGTGCGTCCCACAATTGGTGTGTCCTGCCAGATGACATTGCACGACCCGTTCGGCAGGGATCGCTTCAATGTATTCTACCGGATCAAATTCATGATTTACGCTGGAAACATAAACGTTATTCACATCCAATAGTAAACCACAGTCTGCTTCTTCCGCCATGCGGCAGACAAATTCGGACTCGCTCATCGTAGAATCCTGGAATTCGAGATAACTGCTTGGGTTTTCCAGAACAAGAGGTCGCTCGAGAATTTCCTGCACGGTCCGAATGCGTTTCACAATATGGGACAGTGTATTTTCATTGTAGGGAATGGGCAGCAAATCATGCGAATTGCGTCCCGCGACACCGGTCCAGCAGACATGGTCGGAGACCCAGCGCGCGTTGACTGACTCAGCAAGCATTTTCAGTTTCTGAAGATACTCGCGATTGAGCGGGTCGGTACTGCCTATCGACAGGGAGACGCCATGCATGACGATCGGATAGCATTCGGCGATCTGCTCCAGTACATGCCGTGGCCTGCCAGCGGAGTCCATGAAGTTCTCTGAAATGATTTCAAACCAGTCCACTTCAGGCTGCTGTTCCAGAATATGGGAGAAGTGGACGGTTCGCAGGCCCACTCCCAAACCCAGATTGTCATGCCCGAGACGTGGTTTCAACATAAGTCACAACTCCCTTCCTGCGATGCGCTCTGCTTATGGGGAGATCACAGGAGTATTGCATTCTGGCTGACATGAAAAAGCAGGCTCCCCATCAAGTGAATTGATCGAGGAGCCTGTTTTTGAAGTCTTAAATCAAACGTTAGTTCTTTTTCGCAGCGGGAGCGGGACCGACTTTTTTACCCGCTTTTTCCATGCCTTTTTCAAATTCAGCACGGGCCAGTTTCCAGGCATCTTCCATCAAAGGAATATGACAAGCTCCCTTTCCTTTGCAGGAGTTCATGCCGGGGTTCGTACTGCAGCCACCCTGGCCTTTGCATTCATTTGCTCCAGCACAAGCGTGGTCAGCAACCGTAGCACAGGCTCCCAGGCCGGCACAATCATTTTCCACACCCGCGTATGTTCCTTTGCAGGTATTGAGACCACGACAGACATGAGGCTCTTTCATCAGCAGGCTGACATCTTTATCGGTCGTCTCCTCTTCTGCATGGTCATGCTCGTCCTTGGTCGAACTGCCTGCTTCTGCGTCTTCAGCAGGTGCCTTAGAGGCTGGCGGAGCTGGTTTATTACAACCGGTCATCGAACCAGCCACCATTCCGCCGAACGCAGCAAATGTCAGGCGGTTAAAATCGCGTCGATTGATCTCAGGGCGTTTCATGGATTACCTCAGAGTTTCTATTAGGGGGATTGATGAGAATTCATTTAAGGCATCAAGACTAAACAGAGATTTCCTCTCGTTCTGTGAGTTATCTCACATTTCCCGCAGAATTTAAACTGCGGATTATTGATTTCAGCCAAAATTCCCACTTCTTTTGCAGCAGAGGGTAGATGTTAACTCGCTTGCTTTTCCGTGGTTTCCCCCCGCAGGATCCTGAAGCCCGGCAGCACCTGAAGGAGTTGTGCGTTAACTCACAGATTCATTTTTCGAGAGGCACGATAATTAATTCAGACGCAAACCGCTTTCTTTATTCATGGAGGATCACCGGAATCATGTCAGGATTGAAATCGCTCTCAAGATCAGCAATGCGGGCACTTGGAATCATGCTGCTCAGTCTACCTCAAAGTCATCGTGGGGAGGCTGCAGAAGCGATCGGGCAACACTGGCCTGCCAATCAACAGATCTCTATGACACAAATCGATCATAGCACCTTTGATCGACTATTAAAAAAGCATGTGGATGCAGAAGGCATGGTCAATTATGCCGCATGGAAAGCATCTCAAACGGATAGAAGTGCCCTGCAGAATTACCTGAAGCATCTCAGCCGGGCAAATCCGCGTGCAACAGCTTCGAAACAGGCTCAGCTCGCGTTCTGGATTAACGCATACAACGCGCTCACGCTGGAGGGGATCATGCAGGTTTATCCCACATCCAGCATTCGCAATCATACGGCGAAAGTGTTCGGATATAACATTTGGAACGATCTGCCTCTGGTGGTAGGCGGAAAAAATCACTCTTTAAACCAAATAGAACACGATATTTTACGTAAGATGAATGAGCCCCGTATTCATTTTGCGATTGTCTGTGCTTCCATCGGCTGTCCAAAGCTGCGGAACGAAGCCTATACAATGGAAAAAACCGATGCACAATTGACTGCCAATGCCATTGATTTCTTCCAGCATCAGAAACATTTTCAGATCAAGCCAACCCAAAACACCATATACCTCAGCTCCATTCTGGACTGGTTCGCTACCGATTTCGGATCAACGCAATCAGAACAGCTTCGCTATATTGCTAAATTTTCCCCAAAATCTTCACGGCCCCTTTTGACTGGTCAGAATGTAACCGTGAAGTACCTCGACTACAACTGGGGGTTGAACCTCAAACCATCACGCTGAAACGGTAGAGTGATACACCTCCTACCTATTCTCGTCAAAGCAGGGGACATAGGAAGTATCTGCCGATGTAATTCTTCTACTGTTTTTCCTAATCGTTCCAAGCCTCAAATCAATTACAAAAATATGAACCAGAATATTCCTGCAAACTGAACATAGCATCAAAACGGACCGATATGTAAAGCGTGCAAGACTTTTGGGTCAATTTCATAAGGGATTATTATGCGTGCCAAACACTATCTTGTTTTCTCACTCAGTTTGATTTTCATTCAATCACTCTCCTCATACGTTCAGGGAGAGGAAATCCATTGGCAAACCAATTTGAAACAGGCTGCCCAGCAGGCACGGGCTGAAAATAAAGCCATGCTGATTCAAATTGGCGCTACCTGGTGTGGGTTTTGTCATAAAATGGAAAAAGAGACTTACAAAGATCCGAAAGTAATCAAACACGTTAATTCCTGCTTCATTCCGATTCGCGTCGACGCCGATCAGAATGCCGAGCTGGTGGAAGCCATCGGCGTCGCCGGGTTGCCCACAACCGCCATTATCACTCCGCAACTGAAGATCGTAAAAAAGATTTCGGGCTATGTCGCCGCTCCAGAGCTGGAAGGGCATCTTAATAAAATCTGCCTGGCGAACCACGAACAGGAAGCACCGCTTCGTTCGAAACAACCGATCAAAAAGATGAGCCAGAAAAAGGTCACTGCGGAATTTGCATTTAAAGGCATTTGTCTGGTCAGTATGTTGGATGACCAACTGTTGGTCGAAGGGCTGCCTAAAATTTCGTCTGACTATAATGGCCGTAAAATCTGCTTTACCTCAGTGGAACACAAGCAGAAATTCGATTCTAATCCGGATCGCTATTGGCCTGCCTTTGAAGGGCACTGCCGTGTTTCACAACTCGATCAAAATCAGTCTGTGGAAGGCGATCCACATGCAGGTGGTGTCTATCGGGAAAAGCTGGTGTTCTTCTCATCTGCCTCAGAGCGGGATCGATTTTCTTCCAATCCTTCCCACTATCTGCTGCAGAAGTAACACACAAACACCTGACAGCATTCCTCAACTTAGGTTGGAAGGGAGAGGAACTAAATTGCTGCCAGGTGTAAATCAATCAATCAGCCTGGCACGTTCAAAGTGTCAGGCTGATTTTTTTGCAGGCTCTATTGAAGCTTTTCAATCGACTGCGGTTCAAGCCAGATAAACTTGCCTTGTTGTGCGATTTGTTTGCCTTTCACACTGATTTTCAAACTCTCAAAACGTTTTTTGTAAAGAGCAGGGTGTGAATCATGGGCACCTTCAATTACATAAATCTTGCCATCTTCACTTTTCACAGCCAACCCTAACGTGTTCGGATCTTTTTTGGGGTGCACGCCATATTCACAGGCGGCACAACCGGTAGTTCCCTTGATGGAAACCAGTTGAGAGGCAGCAGCAGTGGTGCTGCTTGTACTCTGATTTTCCGACTTTTGGCCAACGTACTTCGCAGGGTTATCCTGAAATTTCTGCATCACAGCTGCACTGGGGAACTGATACCGCATGCCTTTGTAGATCGCAGTGAATTCCGGTTTTCCGGGAACATTTTTTCCGCCATCAATTTTGCACACGATGCATTTTCCGTCACAGGCCAGATCGACGTCGGCGTATTTCTGGGGCGATTGATCGAAGATGGATTTGATCTGGGAATTTGGAAACAGGAACGCTCGTCCCTGATAAAAACTGACATGATCAATCTTGCCAGGGTTCCGCACGCCGTCATGATGGGCAAAACAGACAGAGCAATCACCGTTCAACGCAGGAACATACTTTGCCGGGTTAGCAACAAACATGTTTTTGACATTCTCTGAAGGGAACAGGTAAGTCTGGCCGTCATAGACAACGGAATGCTTTGCATCTCCTTTGACGACTTTATTACTTTTGACCAGGCAGACGGCACAATGCCCATCGAGTGCGACAGTGGCTTGTTTCGACTTCTGGTTTTCTTTGGCATCAAGTCCCTGGCTGAATACAACAAGGGATGCCAGCAAGGCGGTGCTCAATACGAATCGGATCAATTTCATCGACTTCTCCTCAAAAAATAACTTGGGTTTGATGGTTTGGGATCGGGCCATTCTCCACATGATTCAAAAGACCGAACTGATATCGGGTTGATCGACGCTAGTTCGTTTCTCATCATTCATGCACCAAGTATTGCTGCGTTGCTGATCTCAATCTGTGGTGTATTTCACAGTCCCACTCTTTTTTTCATTTCTTCTCTCAAACCAAAGGCCCGGCTTGTGATGCCAAGTTCGCGCAAACCGGTATTGCATCAAATGGCCAAGTATTGATAATCTCAGCCTCTCTCCAAAACGAAAACACTTCCAGACATTTCCCAAGTCCTCTCTAACTATCCAGTTATAAAAAACCAGGTGCCTTATGTGGTGCACAAGTTGCCAGTCCGATGTGGCTGCAGAAGTTTCTACCGATTCAAAACGAGTTCATTGCGCGATCTGTGGTAATGACCTGGGAACGACGTCTGCTGCGCGAATTAGTGATAAGACCAAAGAAGCCCGCGAATTGCTGGCCCGCTGGTCAAACCGCGAAGTTCTGGACCCGTATGGACCGCTCACCAAACCAGAAACCCGGCCCCATGTTGCCACCTCTCTGTTTGATCAGCCGGTTGATCAGCCGGAAAAACGCAATCCAGAGCCGGTTCCACAACCCTCTCTAAAACAAGAGGTAGAACCGCAGTTTGAGAAACCCCTGCCACCTCCCGAATCCGTACCCGTTGATATTTACGGGCAATCCTCTGACCCAATAGAGGAAACAATGAATCACGATTCACTCGAAGACGAAGATTCGGTTACTTTTCAACAGCCATCCTTTCCTCAACTTCGTTCAGATTACCGCGACATTCAGGATCTAATTGAAGAAGATGATCAGAGCCCGAACTGGCTGGGGCTCGTTGGTCAATTAATGGCCTATGGTGGTGTTGCTGTCCTGACCATTGGAACGACCCTCGTTCTGTGGGGATATTATGGTGGACCTGCAAACTATGTTTCCACAGGCTGGCTGATCAGCACTGCCGGACAAATGCTGCTGTTTCTTGGTGTAATTACGCTCGTCTCCGCTGGCATGGAACACACTTCGACTTCAGTGAGCCGTCGTATTGATCGGCTGGGCCAACGCATTTTTCTGTTTGAACAAACCATACTTGAGCAACAGAAATCACAGAAAAACAACCGTTCGGTTCCACAGCAACCACAAGCAAACACAACCGTTTCTGAATCAACGTCGCGCAAGTCTGCTTGAGAAGCGAAATCGATCCTCATGCGTGACATCACGGAATGCGCTCTGTGCGTTACTGTTGTGCCTCTGATTCCATTGTTAACAGATGCTGCTTGAGTGATGTCCCCTGAGGTGCAGAGAAGCCACCCAGCTTGCCCCCAGAGGCGATCACTCGATGACAGGGAATCAAGACCGGAATCCGATTAGACGACATCACAGTTCCTACAGCACGGGCAGCACGTGGCGCGCCTGCTTTGGCTGCCAGCTCACCATACGTAATCTGTTTTCCATAACCGATCTGTTTCAGCGCGCCGATAACGCGGGTCTGGAATGCGGTCAACCGGGGGAGACTCAGTTCCACATCCTGGAAGTCCACATTCGCCCCTTGAAAATAATTCTGCAGCCGCGCGCATAATTCCGGATACCAGTTCACCTCTTCAATTTCATCGACAATACCGGCATGGTCGTCTGAATAGAGTTGCCGGATTGTTAGCTGAACCTCGTCTTCCGACGGATGTCCCATACAGAGCCGTTCCACCCGGTTGTCCGTCCCCAATAACCCACACCAGCCGATTTCCGAGGAAAAAATGGACAATTTAGCCGGAGGGCTGGCACCAGAAGTGGTTTTATGTTCTGTTGCTGCAACACTTTTGGGAACAGAGACAGTTCTTTGACCCATCTGAAACTCTCCGATAGAATGGCTTTGACTCGAAACGAATAATAAACGGCAATCCATTTTAGGATTTGTATAGACCAGGTTACAAGATAATAGAGCGATTATGCACGAATACAGTATGCTGTCAGATGATTATTTTACAAATCTCAATTTATGTACCGAAATGACCCTGCCTTCCTCGCGGGATACCGTTCTGAATTTTTTTGAACGGGTGCAAAAATCGTTTCCCACCATGCGGAACTTTTATAACCGGGGTGAAAGTGGTTTCATTCTGGAAGAAGACAAGGAAGAAGTCGGACAACAGCGCTGGATGTCACTCGAATCACAGCGTGTCTGCAGCGGGTATTCAAATCCCAAAGATCCGGACGACTGTTTATCGCAGCACCAACTGATGCTGGAACTTGTGCCTTACATGCTCTCCGTCAGTCCGCTTGACTGTGAAGCTCTGGATTATATCGTTGGCTTCGATTTTGCTTATCGTGGAAATCACGACGCGCTGGTTGCGGAAGCACTGGGAGCAAATCAGGCCATCGACAGCCTGCTGCAGATCCCTAACTCCCAGGCACTGAATTACGAGCCTTCGATCACACTCAGTCTGGACGATTCCTGCCGATGCCAGGCGCGACTGCACATTGAAACGCGCACAAACGCCTATCAGGTCCGACGCGACGATTATCCGGATGAGCAGATTTCCGTATTCTTTACACTAAGGCAATATGGCAGCCTTTCAGCAGACACCAAACTGGAAGACACGCTGCTGGACCTAAAAACGAAATCCGATCAACTGATGCAAGAGTATGTCATAGAACAGGTGCTGCGTCCGCTGGCACAGGCCATTTCAACGAAATAAAGAGTGTTTTATAGAAAGAGGGCTGGTCCCGTTTCAAAAACGGGAACGCCCTTATAAAGTAGTTTACATCGAGTGTGCATCCAGAAAACTTAAACATCAAAGGGGATTCCTTCGTGGCTCTATCATTAAGCGATTTTGCTCAGTCTCTTACCGTCGAAACAGCATTCAGCGTCCTGGCCGTTGCCAAACAACTCAAAGCAGAAGGCAAAGATGTTGTCGAGCTCGAAGTGGGAGACAGTCCGTTTGACAGCACTGCTTCCGCAAAATCCACCGGTATTGAAGCCATTCAAAATAATCAGTCCCACTATTGTGCTTCGCCGGGAATTCCCGAGTTCCGTAAAGCGGCTGCCGACTTTGTTTCGCGTGAATTTCAGGTAGACGCAAAGCCCGAAAACATTGTGGTTGGTCCCGGCGCCAAAGTATTCGAGCAGTTCTTCTGTGAAGCTTTTTTGAATCCCGGTGATGGCGTGCTGGTTTTCAGTCCCTATTTCCCGACTTATCTGCCCAACATCGAACGCCGCGGCGCACGCATGGTGCTGTCCGATCTCAAACAGGAAAAAAATTTCAGCCCCAACCTTGCTGACATTGAGAAATTTCTGGCAGAAGATCCCTCTCCCAAAGCAATCTTTTTGAACTCGCCTCACAACCCTACAGGAGGCGTCATTGCCGAGTCCGATCTGAAAGCCATCGCGGATCTGATTCGTGGCAAAAATATTGCCGTCTTCAGCGACGAACCCTACTGCCACATGGTCTGGCAGGGAAAACACCATTCGATCCTCGCACAACCTGGCATGATTGATCAATGTGTCTCCGCTTATACCTTCAGTAAATCCTACAGTATGAGTGGCTGGCGTCTGGGTTTCTGCGTTGCTTCAAAAGCGGTTGCAACTTCTATCGGGAAAATGGTCAACACCACGCTTTCCTGTACTCCCCCCCTGGTTCAGCTGGCGGGTGCGGCGGCCCTCAATAACGATTCGAAAGAACGCGATGAAGTCATGCTGAAATTCCGCGAAAAAGTGGTTCTGCTGACGAACAAATTAAATTCGATCGAGAATTTCCATGCCCTTGATCCACATGCCACGTTTTACGTGTTTGTGAATGTGGCTCCCGTCTGCAACGATCTGGGTATCACCAGCCATGGCTTGGCGATGTATCTGCTGGAAGGTGCCGACGATGATTTCGGGATCGCCTGCCTGGGCGGTGAATGTTTTGGAGACGCGGGCCGCGGATTTTTACGCTTCAGTTGCGCAGAACCGAATGACCGTCTGGAACAGGCCATCGACTTTATTCCGGAAGCAATTTCCCGCAAAGATCGTATCGCCAGTTATCTGGAATCACACCCGGCAGCCCGTCTGGAATCGCCTTACCCGGTTTAAGTGTTGACGTGTGATCCGTTCAGCTTTCAGACTGGTCAGGAATAGAGAGAAAACGGAACTTCAGGGATGTTATGAATCGTTATCAAGCACTGATCCGCATCGGACTCATTCTGTATTGGGTTCTGCTGTTTACCGCAACTCATATCCCGTTGAAAAAGGGAACGCTCCCACAAGGGACCGATGTGCCTCTGCACTTTATTGCTTATGCGGGGCTTTCCTTTCTGCTGACTTGGTGGCTCTCTCTTAAATGGGAAAAGCTGACTCCCAAACGGCTACTCGCCGTATTTGTGGGGGTCAGCCTGTTCGGCATGCTGGATGAATTACTGCAGGGAATACCAGTTCTGAAACGTCAACCAAGTCTCGACGACTGGGTGGCTGATACTCTGGGTGGCCTGCTGGGAATTACCTTATTCCTGCTGGTTCACAAACCACTAAAGCGATTTCTGCAGCGGTTTCAAAAGCAAGACGAGAAGCCATAAGACCAACAATACTTCGCGCCGACCTGCTTTATTCTTTTTTACTGGTCGCAGGCGTGCGCCAACGTCGCTTTGTTTTATTCAATAGTGCAATCGCACCCGCGGGTCCCCAGGTGCCGGCATAATACGGCTCGGGAGTGTGGTCTGCTTTTTCCCACTCTTCCAACACAGGTGTTACAAACTTCCAGGCTGCTTCCAGTTCATCACTACGAGTAAACAAAGTCGAATCGCCGCGCAGCACATCCATTAGCAACCGCTCATATGCTTCGGGCAGGCTTTTATGGTAGGCATCCTCAAACGCAAAATCCATGGTCACTGGCTGGATCTGATACTGCATGCCGGGCCGTTTTGTCGAGAACTTCATGGAAATCGATTCTTTGGGCTGAATCCGGAATATCAATTCATTCGGTTTGCGTTCCACCAGCGAGCAGATATCGCCGTCGCACTCGACAGTTGTAAATAGATTCATCGGAGGATGCTTAAACTGAATGGCGATTTCACTCACCCGCTCAGGCAATCGTTTTCCTGTCCGCAGGTAAAACGGCACACCTTCCCAACGCCAGTTCTCTACCTTGACTTCCATTGCCACAAAGGTTTCCCGACGAGAGTCGGCCGGTACACGCTCTTCCTCCCTGTATCCGGGAACTGCTTGGCCGAACGATTGCCCCGCCGTATACTGGCCGGCGACCGCCCATTCAGAAACAGGGCCTTTAGTCCCGGGTGTCAGTGTTTTCAATACTTTTAATTTCTCGTCGCGGATTTCCTCGCCACTGAACAGCGCGGGAGGTTCCATGGCAATTAAACACAATAACTGGAGCACGTGATTTTGTAATACATCCCGCAGTGCGCCTGAACGGTCGTAATAGCCACCTCGCCCGTGTTCGATTCCCTGAGATTCTGCCACCGTAATCTGAATGTGATCAACGTGATTTCGATTTAACAACGGCTCAAAGATCGAATTACTCAACCGAAATAACAGAATATTTTGAACCGTTTCTTTTCCCAGATAGTGGTCGATACGATAAATCTGATCTTCACTTAACAGTTCACTCAACTGCTGGCTTAGCTGCTGTGCCGATTCCAAATCGTGGCCAAACGGTTTTTCAATGACGACCCGTAGCCATTCTTCGTCCGAATTACGGGGTACCATCTGTGCGCGGGATAATGCCTGGACAGCGGGATAAAATAGCGAGGGCGCTGTCGCCAGATAGGCGACACGCTTTGGAACAATATCGCCGAGCGTTTCCCGCTCTACCGCTTCGATTGAGAATTTGAGTTTCGCATGGTCATTTTCATCAGTGATATCGACTTCACGATAAAACAACCGCTTGGAAAATGTAGCCCATTTTTCATCGGTCACAGTTCCTGTACGGGTAAATTGTGCCACCGTATCACGCTGTTCATTACGAAATTGTTCATCCGTTTTTGATCGGCGTGCGAGACCAATGATGGGCAGGTCGGCTGACAGGAACCCTTCGCTCCACAAATCATACAACGCGGGAATTAATTTGCGGGCCGTTAAATCGCCTGAGGCGCCAAAAATCAGGATGGTTGCCGTGGTCAGATCGATTGAAGAATTTGCGTTGGCCATGTCGAAACATCCATGCCTTTATAAAAGTAAAACTCTAAATAAGTGAGTATAAAACAGCCTGAGATTAGACGTTTGCCGACAGCTGTTCGATCAGGGAGTCCAGTTCGCCTTTCAGCCGCGGTAGAATATCATCATAGGAGTAACGGCCCAGCGATTCGCTCCCTTTTTTCAGATTGACATAATTGGGACCACACCAGAGTCCGAGGTCAGCATCGTCGGTTTCGCCGGGGCCATTCACCCGGCACCCCATGACGGCAATCGTAATTTTATGGTCCTTGGCATACTCAGTCATTTTTTTGACATCAGCAGCCAGATCCACAAAGACTTCGTTCTCGACGCGTGAACAACTGGGACAACTAATGATATTCAAGCCTTTCTGAGCAAAATCAACAACCGTCCGTACTCGACCTGCGGCGATATCATTTAGAATGGTATGCCCGGCTTCAATCTCTTCCCCTTTGCGATCATTGGGAACGGTCAATGAGACACGAATGGTATCCCCGATACCTTTACTGACCAGCTGCTCGAACGCCATTCGAGTTTTGATGACGCCATCAGGAGGCATGCCTGCTTCGGTCACTCCCAGATGGAGTGGAATATCGGGACGTTGCGCTGCAAAGCGAATATTGACTTCGACGACTTTCGCCGGATCGGAATCCTTAAGAGATACACAGAAACGGGTGAAGTCAATTGATTCCAGAAATTCACAATGATCCAAGGCGCTTTCCAGCATCGGAGAAATCGAATCCTTGGGATCATATTTTTCCAGTTTTGCCGGATCAACTGATCCGCAATTGACGCCGACACGCATCGCACAATCATTGGCTTTGGCGACTTCAGCAATGAAGCGGACTTTCTCCTGCCAGGGTTTTTCCGGTTCATGATGATACAGGTGCCCTGGATTATATCGCAGCTTGTTTACATAAGGCGCGATGACTTCTGCCAGCCGATAGTTCTCCTGTAAGTCGACGGTCAAAGGGACGGTCGTCTGTTTGCGGATCTCAATCAATGCCGCCGCTTCCCGTTTATTGTCGACGGCGATCCGCACGATATCGGCGCCAGCCTGCTCCAGCGAGTGAATCTGGGCAACTGTCGCATCGATGTTACTGGTTTTGGTCGCCGTCATACTCTGCACGGCAATCGGGTGTGCGTTTCCAATGACAACTGCACCAATCTTCACTTCTCTGGTTGGATTTCTTGGTAACTGCAAGTTGTTTGTTCCTCTAGAATAAAATGAATTCCTTGCTGCTCTTGAACTCACGAATTGTATGAAATCCCGGGCTTAACGTCCATTCATGAAAAAATAGTCAAAAGTCAATTGGGATTGACAGATTTTCGATGTCGATTTACAAGCCGTCGAGCAATTAATGGCATTTTATGCAACATTAGCAGATACATATAGTAGGTGGAAGAAAAATGAATCGTCAGATTGCAGGGATGCTGATCGGTTTCTGTGTGTTTAATGGGTGTGGATCCGAATCGCAACCATCTTCACAGAAAGAAGTTAAGCCAAGCCAAACCGCAGCCGCTGTACAACAGAATCCAGCCAAAACATCTGAGACAGCCACAAAAAACGAGCCTCAATCTGGAGCGGCGGTACAGGTCGCTTCGAATCAGGCCCCGATCTCAGAAGCCACAGTCAAAAAAGCAGAGGAATTCTTTGATCAGGGAATGAATTTGCTGAAGCAAGGCAAGCTGATCGATTCGACACAGTCTTTCACGTCTGCGATTAACCTGAATCCCCAAGACTCAAAATACTACTTTCACCGGGGTAGTATCTGGGCTGATCTGAAGCAGGACGCGAATGCGATCGTCGATTTAACCAAAGCCATCGACATGAGCCCGAAGAATTCGCAGTTTTTCTATACGCGTGCATTGTTTTTCATGACACGAGGCGGCGGTCAACTGGCAATTCAGGACTTTTCACGCGCCATTGAACTCAATCCAAAAGACCATCAGGCATACAACAACCGGGGACTACTATTCGCCACATCGGGTAAACTGAAAGAGGCCCGTTCTGACTTTGAACAGGTACTGCGGATCAAACCCGAAAGTTTGGATGCGATGAACAATCTGGGATTTGCCTTGATGAATCTCAATGAAATGGACAAAGCGTTTGAGGTCCTGAGCCAGGTTATCAAACTGGACCCAAAATATCTGAATGCCTATGACAATCGTGGTTTGGCATGGTTGAAACAAAAGGAGTATGCCAAAGCAGCAGACGACTTTACCCGGGCCATTGAACTAAGTCCGCAGAAGCTGAAATTCTATCGCCAGCGGCTGATGGCCTACGAAAAAATGAAACAACCCAAAAAAGCAAAAGCGGATGCCGAAAAAATTGTCTGGCTGCAAAAACTGGCATCAATCAACGAGCGGATTGTCAAGTCGCCGGAAGACACAGAATTGATCCTTAAGCGGGCTCAGTTTTATCTGGAGTCCGAGATGCGTGAATCTGCTATGAAGGATTATGCAAAGATCGTCGAACTGACCCAGGATACAACAGGGCAAGGCTATTACATTCGCGGTGCGCTTTACCTGGAAGAAAACAAACTTGATCGCTGCATTCAGGAATGCTCTCGCGCGATTACGATTCAACCCAATCCAGAAGCGTATTCTATTCGCGGAGATGCCTTTATGAAGCGTGGGGATGTGGAACATGCTCTGCGAGATTTTGAACGGGCCAAACGCATTGATGAGATTGTTGCTAAAGCATATCTGATGCGATCAAAATCATTCAAAAAACAGGGGGAACTGAAAAAAGCAGCGAAAGATTTCGAACGCGCCGTCGCGATCGACCCTTCGCTGGGTCCCGCTAAACTTTCCACAGAAAAAACAGCTGCAAAACCGATAATTCGCCCCATTGATTAGTCCTCGATACCAAGGAGCTTTGAATGAGTGGCGGGTATCTGGACGATACAGATTTTACAGACAGTCGATCTCAAACATCGGATCAACGCTCGGTTACGGACTTCCTGTTCGTCAGTTTTAACTCTCGTGTGCTTGCCTTGGATCGGGATACGGGAAAGCTGCTCTGGAACTGGAAAGCCCCCAAAGGCCGTTCGAATTATGTCTCGATTCTCGTCGACGATGAACAGCTATTCGTTTCCGTCGATGGCTACACTTATTGCCTCGATCCCTATACGGGTCGGCAAATCTGGTTCAACCCGCTAAAAGGGTTTGGATATGGAATCCCGACGTTGGCAACGGCTGAGTTTCATACCAACTCAGCGTCGGCTGCTGAGATCATCTTGCGCGAGCAGAAGAGGCAGGATCAAGGGGTTCAATAGAAGCGTTCGGCAGGAAAGCAGGCAACTTGCTTCACGAGAGAAGTTCAGCATTTGTTAGATGCCAGCGTTTAGGATCAAGAACCGGTTCAAGTTTAAATTCCGGGAATTGAGGATTGGCAAATACAAAGACTTTTGTATTTGAGTGTCGTTGGAAGAACCCAAACCGTGCGAAAAGACTGGAAACTTCTTCCCGACCAAAATAGTTGATCACAATCGATTCCAGACCAATCTGTCGACTATGGTGGCAAAACGCAGCCATCATTTGTTTTAGTGATTTCAGGTCTCGGTAATAGAAGTCGTGAATACCAGCCGCATAATCACCACTGCGGCCTGTCTCCCCCAACACGTAAACCATATACCCCAAAAGTTCCCGTTCATGACTTTCCAGAGTCATAATCTGATAGCGTGTGCTGGGCTCACGACGAAAACGCCATTCCAGAAAGTCACGCGTCCGTTCGACCATCACAGTCCCTTGGGAGTTTTCGTTAAAGAGAGTTTCAAAGCGTTCATCGATGGGTGCATCAAAATTTACTTTGTTACGGTGAGACAAAAAAGTACGAGACTCAAGCGAATAGGCACGCAATGCCAGATCGAGAACAGACGAAGCACTTTTTCTTAATACAGTAGAGCGGATTCGATCTTTGAATTTGTACTCACAGCGAATCGGCTTGACCCAGTGCTGAAACGTACCCACTTCTTTATAGCGACAACGTTTGAAGACCGCTGAAGCCGTATCGGTCATGCCATATACAAAATTGAAATCCGTTTCTGGCAAATGGGAAATCAGTGCACGCTGCAGTTTCAGCGCGGCCTGAGCAGAGCGATGTTCTTTGTCGATATTAATCGCTTCCGCCTGTCCCACAGAGAAGGAATCCCCATCATAATTCATGCGACGTGTTAACAGACCAGTAGAACCAATCAGTTGTCCAGCTGCGTTTTCTCTTGCTAACCAACAGTAGTTCTCGCCAAACGGATTTTGCTGATGAGACCAGTCGAACCAGTGAGAATCGGTTTTCTCAAAGTTCCGATTAATCAAAGATAGCAGTTCATCCTGATTGTCACTCGAGGTCGACTGAGCGATTGAATAACCCATGTTGAGAGAACCTGTTCATGCATTCTGTTTGAAGTGAAAAAGAGCTGAGTTTAACATTCATGAAGTCTAGGCCACTCTCTGAGGAAGTCAAATTAAATCAACGTTGGTTGATATTAGTTATCGAACAAGTGCGCAACCAAATGGACCGACATACAATGCCAGTCGCAATCAAGAGACTGTGTAAGAACTTACGAGAAGTTCGATGAGCCGCGCATTGGCTTCCGGAAACTGTAGTTTCGTTAGAGATTCTGCAGGAAACCAGTGAAACCCCTGCAGATTGCGGGCAATGAGATCTGCCTCACGCTGTTTAGGTCGGCATAACCAGAAATGCAGTTTTACATCCGCATGATCATACGAATGTTCTTCGTAGAGTATTTCATTGAGTGCGATGACCTCCAGGCCAGTCTCTTCCCAGCACTCCCGGACAGCACACGCTTCCGCCGTCTCCTCTGCCTGACATTTTCCCCCAGGAAATTCGTGGCATCCTGCCAGAGCTGCACCTGCAGGGCGAACACCAATCAGGAATTGCCGCTGGTGTTCGACAACGGCAATTCCAATGCGGTTTGTTTTCCGGGAATCCATAACAGCAATCCGTTTTATTCCGGGAACGATGTAATCAGAGTTGTCGGCTATCTGTGACCCGACCAAATATCATACGGCCTGCACTACTTTGGAGAACACTGGTCACAACCGCATCGACATCACGACCGACCAGATGATTAGCCTGTTCGCAGACGACCATCGTCCCATCATCCAGATATCCGACGCCTTGGGCCTGCGATTCCCCTTCTTTAATAATCTTCAACTGAATATGCTCACCAGGCAGATAGCGAGGTTTTAACGAGTTAGCCACATCGTTCAGATTGATCACATCAACTCCCTGAACGCTGGCAACCTTATTGAGATTGAAGTCGTTTGTGACTACTTTACCGCCGAGCTTCTTGGCGGCAACCACCAGTCGCTGGTCAACCGTCAATCCTTTTTCTTTATCCGACTCTTTGGCATCGTACATCGAGATATCAACAATCGGATTATTCTGTAACGTTGATAGAATATCCAGACCGCGCCGACCGCGAACGCGCCGGACTTTATCACTGCTGTCAGCAATATCCTGGACTTCTTTCAGGATGAAGTCAGGCACGACCATCTCGGAATCCAGAATTTTGGTTTCGACGACATCGGCAATTCGACCATCGATGAGTGCGCTACTATCGAGCACCAGAGGACGGCCCCCTTTTAGTTCACGTGCAAACTCAACATAAGGTACGATAAATCGGAAATCATCTTTAGTTTGCAGTAGAAAGGAAATACAGAGATACGGCAAAGTGAGCGTGGTAATCATCACAACCCCCTCTCCCCAAGGCGTTTTGGAGATCACAGGCGTCAGTGCCTGAATCAGCAGGTAACTAAGGAGCACACCGACTAACAGCCCAAAATAAATGGCTGACATGACTTCGATTCGCTTGCGACTGATGAGAAGATCCATACAGGTGACACCCTGCGTAAAGATCATTAACAGTACGAATGAGATCAGAGGATACTGATCTACGGGGCTGGGCGGATTGGAACTGACATAGGTGGCGATTGCTCCTGCGCAGACAAATGCGTAGAGCACACGGATACTGATTAACAACATTGTAAATGAGTCACTTTAAGTCTAAGAAAAATTCTAGTTATTTGTTCCCATAGACTCTTCTGTGCTAACACTCACCGTAAAACAGTTCTTCATATTCGGCAGATTCGCTCGAAAATGATCCAGAAACATTCCTGTCCTCCGGAAAAGGGTGTCAGACATCCAGAGAGTTTGGGAATGATTTTGATATCGGCGTATCAGGTTTGTCTGCATCAATCTCTACGATAAATTCCAGCTTACCTGATGAACGGATCTGGAAATTGAGACATCTGCTCATTCCAGAACCATCTTTGTTCAACCTATATACGATTCAACCAGTTAGAGAAATTTGGATTTAGATCAGGGTCTCGTCTATATCCTTCACCAAAACTTCATTTTCGAAATAAACTTCTCAACGGCAGTCTCGTTCACAGGTACCGAAGCAACAAAATCATTGTGTGATCTCCCAAACACACAACACATTGCAGCATTCATTTCTCGGTTACTTTAACGTTGAAATTCTCAGCTTTTATTATAAACCTTTACCCAAGTAGAGCATCGGAATCATCGTTCACTATACCCAAACCAAATTAGTCCCGCCACTGAAAAGGATTCGGTATCAACTGATTCTGGAACTTAATCAGGAATGAGCGTCATAGCATAAGTGCTTCTACTGAGTCCGGATCCCGATTTACTTGACAACAAACCAACTGGTATTTCTGCAATGAAACACTCCTGCCCCAGAGAAACTAGACATAGGACTACTCTTCATACTAATACATTCGATGTCGAACGCAGCCGAATAGTTCCGCAAAAATGGGACCTGTTTCATGATCTGCAGTGAATCGACAATTCAAGTAATCTCAGCTAACTGACTCACTAAAGTCATTTACCCATAAAAAATGCTCGCAGTCGTAAAGATCTGTGAGCATTGTTATTTGAATCTGGATTTCGAATTAACTGCCGGCGGGCTCCCCACCCACGGGGGGCGCGAATTTGATCTTTTCAATGTAGCGGATAATGTGTTTTCCCGAGGAATCGAGTCGGCCAGTACAGGCACTGACGGCCTTCAGCGTATATTCATAATGCAGGTTGTAATCGGCTTCGAGTTCGACTTCCATATCTTTGGTAATCGGGTTACCGGGTTTTCCGATGATCTTCAGGATCTCATGGTTCAGGCCAGCAAACACATTCGGCCCATTCCCAAGATTCACCTGCCCCAGACGAATCGTATTCAGTGAACCATCTTCATTGGCAACCAGACGGACTTTGATATCGGGGAAGATCTGAGGGTCTTCAGCAGGTTTCGAACTGTCTGTAATCGGCATGTTGACATTGAAATCCCCTTCCGGTTCAACAATATTCAACGTCAGCATAAAGAAGATCAAAAGCTGAAAAACCACATCAATCATCGGTGCCATCTGGGGCTCGATTTTTTCTGCTTCTCGGCCTGAACTGCGTAACTTCATAGGATTCTATCCTGCAATAATGAACTCTGTAACGTTTACAGAGAGTTTCAATAATCGTCGCTATTGTGTCTTTTGTGTCGCCTTGAAGGCAAACTTTGTAAAACCACTTTTCTGAGCAAGTTTTATCAGATCCTGTACCAGCCCCGTTTTCACGAGAGCATCGACTCTTAGGATCACAGGAACATCTTTAGGATCCTGATTTTTCTGCTTGTAAATACGTGCTTCCTGCTCAAACTTCGGCCCGAATTTTAATACCGGAATTGCTTCACCGTTATAAAAGATATACGCTTCGGGGTCGGTAATTTCGCCTGCCTTATTACGTTCAAAACCGATGTTCAAAACCAGTTCATCAGCCGCCTTGACTTCTGGTGGTTTTGCCAGCGAGTCGGAAGGCAGCTTAACACGCTCATCCGCCTGGATCTGCTCAAAATTTGTAATCACCATGAAAAACGCGATTAATTGAAAGACGATATCAATCATCGGCGTCATATCAACGTCAGCAACCGCCGCTTTATTTGATTTGATTTTCATTGAAATACTCTCCTCTCAAACAAGGTTCTTCTCCATCATTCACAGAGAATAAACCTGTTTGATCGTTTCTAAAACTATTTGCTACTCGCAGAGAATCGGTTCATCAGACTTTCGCTGATCATACCGACTTCCAGTGAAAAACGAGCAACACGGTTTCGCAGAAGACTGTAGAAAATCATCGCAGGAATCGCGACTGTCAAACCTTCCAGCGTCGTAAACAAAGCAGTGGAAATACCATCTGCCAGTTCTGAAGGCTTGGGAGAGGTTGCGGAATTCGCAATGGTCTGGAAGCTCAGAATCATACCGTAAACAGTTCCCATCAGCCCGATCATCGGAGCAATGGCACCAATCAACGCCAGATAGCTCAGTTTGTGTTCCATGGCCATGTTTTCATCTTCGCCGACTTCCTGCATCCCTTCGACCGCTTCAGCGTAGCCTTGATTTAACTTACTCAGTCCGGCTGCTAAAACTCGGGCAACAAACGAATCATCACTTTTTGCCAGTTCGTAGGCACCCTGGTAATCTTTATTGTTGATCTTTTCTTCGAAAGCACCAATCAGCTCGGGGGGCATCAGGTTATCACGACGAATCGAGAGTACATTAGCCATGATCAGAGCAACCATCAAAAATGAAATCAAGAGCAGGATCAAACCAAAGAAACCAGAGGCTCGGATCATCCAGGATAGAAAGCTTTCGGTTGCTGCAGGTGGGGCAGCGCCATTACCAGCAGGCGCTGCTGCTGGTGCCTCTCCCGCTGGTGCCGCTTCACCCGCTGGCGCTTCACCGGCTGGCGGTGCTTCGCCTGCCACAGGTGCAGCTTCATCCTGATACGCCCAACTATTTGTGTTCAAACCAAGTGGCGTAAAAACGACTGCGCAAAGTAATAATATACTTAGGCTACGATAAGCCAGTGAAGTCTGATTCCGGTCCAAGGAATTCCCCATCATCATCGTTGTGGTCTCCGGTCTACTGAAAGGAGTGTTAATCGTGGATCTCTTGCTATCGGACTGGGAAGTCTTTTCTCAAGTGACCATTATTATTTATAGGTCAAAATTGTATTGTAAAGGGTAGACTTAACGAATCTGCCCAGCAATCTGACATTCGCGTCAATTTCTCAGCTTCCTGCGGCTTTTTGTGTCCATTCGCTATTAGGATATTGCTGTTGCAGGACAGCACGGGCTTCGACACCGCGTTCCGGTTTCTGAACTTTTCCCCATAATGTGGATAAGTGATATAACGCTTCGGCATGAATGGCAGGTTGCGACGGGAATAGAACATCAATGTGCAGATAAGCAATCAACGCTTCTTTGGCTTCCCCTAGTTCTCGATAGCAGTCCCCCTTGCGTAAATAGGCTTCTGCCAGAAGTGCGGTTTGCTGGGGATCAGCTGCTTTAATAATTTGATCAAGAACCGTAATCGCTTCTTTCTGTTTACCTTCTTTTTCCAGGCACAAAGCACTTCCCAATTGAGCGGCACGTTTACTGGCCTGCTCCTCTGGTGCTTTGGCATCCATTTTGGCAACCGCATCAAAGCCGGCTAGCGCCCCTTTAATGTTTCCTTGTGCCAACAGAACGCGTGCTTTTAGATTTTTGGCGTTCATCTGGGTGCCTTTCCAGGGAGAACGCTCCAAAGTTCCGAACTCTTTATTCGCAGCTGCGTAATCTTTCTTAGCGAGATAGGCTTCACCCAGCAATTTCGTAGCCGCGTAGAACTGATAATGATCGCCATTGGCTTTGATGAAATCAGTCAACATCTTAATAGCATTGTCCAAATCAGCCACGTTTGACTGTGCGCTTTTAGCCGTAGCCCGGGCAATCATGAACTGCAGGTCTTTTTTGAGGTTGGCACTGCCACTGGCCTGTGCCTTCTTATACTCTGCAAGGGCGGCAGCGTAATTCCCGTTCTGTTCCTGATTCCGGGCAATATTCAATTGGGGTGGTTCACCTTCCCAACGAACGCGTTGAACTTCATTCGCGGGAATTTTGACACTCTTTGCACCTCGCTGCAAAGTCAGTTCCGTTTTTGTATATCCCTTGACATCGCCTAGCTGTGGGCTGGTGCTGTTATATTGATAAACCGTATCGGCGGCTTCAAGTTGGGAAACTGTCAGAATTTGTAAACCTACCAGTAGGATCAAACTTAACCAGATCGGGTGTTTCATTAGTTTACTGCTCCTCAACAATAATTTAGTCTCATCACAGATTGATTAGGTTGTCTGCCCGAAGGAAGTCAGGCATCTTTGGATTCACTATCCAGACGAGGCCGTGACTGTTTTTGCTGTTTCGCCTGTGCGGCTTTTTTCTTGGCAATCGCCGCTTTGCGGGCCGCAATTTCTTCCGGCGACATCTGTGCCAGTTTAGCTTTGCGAGCTGCCATTTGTTCGGGTGTTAATTTTCGTTTTTCTTTGCCAGAGTCACTTTGTTCTGGTGCTTTTCTCCGTTTTTCATTTTCAGGTTCTACTTTCGTGCGTGGTTTATCGGTAACCACGTTCGGCAGCGCAGATTTTGCCGGTTCCGACCGACTTGGTTTAGGAGCTGGCGCTGGTGGCGGAGAAATATCCGAAGGCATCGTGACGTTTGAGGCAAGCTGATACGACGGACGTCCTTTTTTCCCAGGCTTCAACCCGAAGAAATAAAACGCAGCAGCGCCACCAATTCCCAGCACAATCACGACCAGATATATCATGGTATTCGAACCGCCTTGTGTCGGTGCTGAAGCTGCTGACTGCTGTGCCACTTTCTGCTGCGTATTAGCGGGTGTTTCTGCTTTTAATTGTCCTGCTCCATTTGCAACCACGGTGTCCGTCGCAGTCTTACGCCGTTCCAAATCAACCGGATCTTCGCCCATGTCGGTCTGAATTTGTCGATACAGTTGATTAAACTTTTCCCAGACATCGTCTGGTAAATCGACACTAATCTGACCAAACACATTGGTCTCGTATTTTACTTTTTCCAGTTCTTTGGAATCATTGACGGCAATTCCGTATTTATGACGAGACTCAATTTTATTGAATTGAGCGTCGTAATACATTTTCTTCAAATCATCACGCCCCGAAGAAGTCGCGGATGTCTGTAACAGACGGGTCAGATAAGCCCAGCCTCGAAGCAGGGCACCCCCTTCAAGAGTCGTACCATTAATTGCTTCCAGATATTTTTTGTGTGAATCCCCCTGACCACTGCCGGCCCAGTCCTGTAAAATGGAAGCTGCTTCAAACTGTACTTCAGGGGATTTGTCTTTTTCTTTGAGCACTGGCGTTATCAGTTTCAAAGCTTCTTCAAATTCGCCTTGCTGCCGTTTGCAATTAACCAAACGCAACGTAATCCCAACCTGGAAATTTCCCGGAATAAAATCACCGGATGCTTCTTGACGTTTCTGAATTTCCTCAAAGGCGGCCGCTGCTTTATCAAAGTAACCTCGAGCGATGGCGGGATTCTCACTGGCCCCTTGCCCCATTCCGTAATAGGTTTCACCGATCCAGACCAGTGAACCGTATGTCTGATCTTTACGTTTGAAGATATCGGTCAGGAAGGTTTCCAGCGACTTACGGACATCGTTGATACGCTGGGTATCACCGGCGGCTTTCAAACGCTCAATTTCTTCAGTAATTTTTTCGCCCAACTGGCGATACATGTCGGTAATCGATTCGCCACCCGAGCCCGATGCAGACTCTTCCAGTTGTTTCATCGCTTTGCGGGCCAGATCGATTTGCTGCAGACCAATATAAGCACGCAACTGGAGTTGATAGACCAAATTGGCGAACTCACTACTCTGAACCCCTTTCGCAGGCCGTTTCTTGCCTTTGGCAATATGCACGGCTTTCAATACGGAATGAGGATCTTTTGTCAGAATATCTATGGCTTCCTGATAGTTGCCTTTATTGAGCGCGATCTGTGCGAGCGATGTTTTGGCCGCGGTCAAATTTTCCGGAGTCTTCGCAGTGGGCGGAATTGATTTCTGCGTCGCAGTAATTCCTGTCTGCAAGTGTTTTTCAGCAAGTTTCTCCCACTGATTCACATCTTCCGGTTTTGCTTCGGAACGCCGTGACATTGTAGTCAGATAACTATTCCAGTACGCCTGACCTGCTCTGATTTGTGCATCCACATATTGAGGTGCCGTCTTCGGAACTTGCGAATACCATTTGGCTGCTTCTGCCGGCCGTTCGGTCTGGCTGTAAATGTTGCCCAGCTGAATTCGTGCATCATTCGCACGGTCACTATCGGGCCATTTGGTAGCAATTAAATTGCAGATTGTTTCCATGTGCTGGTTATCAACATAACGCTGTTCCTGGGGCGCATCATTGTAAGCCTGCAGATAACCTGCCAACGCCAGATAAGCCGCATCCAGCGCAATCTGGGCACTATCTTTGTGATGATGATTAGCAATGTATTCACCTAGAATCGCACATTCGTAACTGTGTCTCAGATTATAATAGGTATAACACAATAGAAATCGGGCGTGATCGAGTTCCTTAGGATCGGTTTTCCCATCGGCGAGTCTGAGAGCAATTTTCAGCAGGCGAGCGGTTTCTTCCATAAACTGACTCAGTTCGACCTGTGCTTTCTTTTTATCCGCAGGCGACTTCGCAGCAGCGACCTTTTCCTTCAAGGCTTTGGTCTGTTTGACGCGGTCCTGCCCCAATCCGTAAGCAGTTTCGAAATCTTGGGGATCTCCTCCGGAATTCCCCTGCAGCTTCGCATTGATGCGACCTACCATTAAACGAGAAACATCACGATACTTACCCCGGAACGCATTTACAAAGCGGGCATTCGTTAACGCCTGTCGCAGAATCCGTTCCTGATCATTTTTTTTCGTTCCCTCCACATTCGCCAGCGATTCCTGAGCAAGTGCAAGTTCCCAGGTAATTCCCTGACCGATCGATGTTCGACTTCGCGCTCGATTTTCTCTCAACCACTGTTCGGCTTCGTTAATAACCAGTTGGTAGTCTTTTTTCTTTTCATCGTTCAGACAGATGAGTCGAAACTGCAAGATATTGTCTTTTAACTGTTTAATCGGCTGTGATTTTCCGGGATGGCCAAGCAGTTCATTATAGATTCCCAGAGCCCGCCCCAGTTCACCTTGCTCCTCAAAACATTTCCCCTGCCACATACGGGCATACAGTCCGCCTACCTGACTTCGATAGCGTTCATGTATTTTGGCATATTCTTCTGACGCATTTTTGAGCAAGCGATTAAAGTCGGCACTGCCAGGGTCATAGGTTTGTGCTTCGATGTAAGTACATTGTGCCAGATCGAGCTGGGCACTCATGAATTGAATTTCTGCTCTGGCCCGGGCCGCGTACTTTTCCGGTTCTTTCTGCTTATCAATGAATGTCGCTGGAAATGATTTCCAGGTTTTTTCGTGCAGATTGTAAGCTTTTTGAAAGATTGACCGTGCCTGTGCCACCAGCTTGCGAGCTGCTGTCTGAGACTCTTTTTTCTTGACTTGATCAGAAGTCTGTGATTTGCGAATTTCGACTTCGGCTTTCTCAAGAATAATTTTTCCGCGTTCGGTGTTCGCCGTTCCTGCTTTGGTATGACTGGGACTTTGCTTTGTGAACAGTTCGAGTTGCGCCAGTGCCTGATTCAGTATCTCTTCCTGATCTTGGGGAAGCTTCTGTGTTCGCGAGAACATCATCAGCGTCATAGCGCGTTCGAAGGGAATCAACTCACGAATTTCTTTGGGGGTCTCTTTGTCTGCCTCAATCTGTTTCAAATAGTCCAAAGCGGTATCGTGATAGTTTTTGTCCCGCAATCCCTGCACGAATTCGAGGTACTGCTCTTCTGCATACGTGGGGGCAACGAAAGTCATAATCGTAAAGAGACTTACGATCGAAACAAAATGGAATAGACGCATATTATAAATTCCATCGCTAATGAACGAATGAACCAAAATCGTAACAGAAAGGAGTTATACCCACGAAATCACGTAATCGAAAGAAGCCATACAGAATGGACACACCTTGGCATACATTATACCTACTTCGTTTACTAAATGTTCGCTGACAGATTGGTATTTTCTGCGAGAGGTAATTTAACCAAAGATGTGAGAGAACCTTTCTTTACAGAAGATATCTTTTAAATACCAGCATATCCCGACGGAAAGGTCTCTGCAAGAAAGATGCCGGGAATCGTTGATATTTCCAACTGTTCAATGCATGATTTGATCGGTAACCAGTATTGAATAACGTAGTCTCACCAAGTTTACTACGCCACTGACCAGTAAAAAGTTGACGGTGCTTCATTTCCGCTTCAGAAATCGACACCAGGGAATTAAGAATCGCAAAGTCAAATTCCCATCAACTTCGAATTTGACGCTGGACTCTGATGTCTATATAAAGAAGGTCAAACACAGACTAAGAAATGAAGTCAGATAATTG
>TARA_R110002095_G_scaffold215072_1_pt1 | contig 29629 bp, 7 predicted proteins | sample TARA_R110002095 | Tara Oceans TARA_R110002095 (sample SAMEA4397255) | marine metagenome | biome: Polar Biome; feature: [SRF] surface water layer (ENVO:00010504); material: water (ENVO:00002006), including particulate matter (ENVO:01000060) such as... | depth 5 m | reverse complement strand
CTGGATCTGGGGCTGGCGCTGATGCAGGGCTCCGATCTGACCAATGTGCCAACCGATCCACAGGCTGCCGTTGATTATGTTGCGAACTATATCGCGCTGACAGCGACTGCTGACCGTGCTGCACTAGTTGGTATTGAAGATGTCGTAACGGCTGAGCTTCTTGATCTGACGGTCGAAGTCAATCTGGCTACATCGCGTCTACAGAACGAAATCCTGAGTCCTTCGGCGATCGACTTCAGCACCCTGGCTGGCGGCGGACTGGCTGTACCGACGGGTGATACCTCTAATCCGACAGTGCTGATCAGCTCAGATGATGAGATATTATCAGCGCGGGTAGATGATTTTACGCTGGCGATCAGCGACTTTATCTACGTGTATGGTGCCGGCCTGGCTCTGGAAAAAGGGCCCGATCAAACTGTAACACTGGCTGATGGTACGACGACCAAAGAAGTTTCGGTGCTGACGATCGGTGCTTCGAATGTCGACGCGTTCGCAGGTTTAGGTCCGTACTTTGTCGATAGTAATAACGATGGCGTGATTGACGACAGCGATACTCCTTCGAGTGATGCGATTGGTCTGGCGATTGAGAATCTGGATCTGGGTCTGGCTGTGATGCAGAGTTCCGATCTGACCGATGTGCCCTCTGATCCACAGGCTGCCGTCGATTATGTCGCGAACTACATCGCGCTGTCTGCGACTGCTGACCGTGCCGCTTTGGTTGGTATTGAAGATGTCGTGACGGCTGACATTCGTGATTTGACCGTGGAAGTCAATCTCGCGACCTCACGTCTGCAGAATCAGGTATTGCATCCTTCGGCGATTGACTTCAGCACGCTGGCTGGTGGTGGACTGGCTGTACCAACGGGTGATTCCACGAATCCGAGTGTGTTATTGAGCTCATCAGAGGAGATCATTCTCGCATCAGCGGGGCAAGTGACTCTGGATGTGGCCGGTGTCATCTTTATTGATGGCAGCCTTGCCTTCAGTAAAGGACCAACGCAGTGGGTGGATTCGGCATTGGGAGATCCGAGACAGGTCGATCTGTTGACGATTGGCGGAGAAAATCTGTACGGTTTCGCTGGGGTCGGAGGTCCTTATCGAGAAGACACGAATAACGATGGTGTGATTGACGACAGCGATACACCTAATACGGATGCCACGGGATTTTCGCTGGAAGGACTCACCTTTGGCATGGCGCTGATGAGAGACACGGTTGGTCTCAATAAATACGTTGGTTTGAAAGCGGAAACAGACACGTTACAGCTCGTCGGTGTCGATGGTGTTACGGCTGTCGCTCAAAACGTGACAGTCGAATTGAATGAAGTCGTTCCGCAACCCAACCCTCCGACCCGACTGGACGTGATTGATTTTACCTCCTTTGAAGATGGAAAACTGTCGGTGGAAACTGGCGGATTAAATACGATTGATTTGGATTTTAACGAACGTTTATTAGCTGCATCTGGTGAGCTGACCGTGAATGTGCTGGATCTGGTCGAAATTGATGGCGTGTTTGACTTCTCACTCAGTCCGACACAGATTCTGGCATATGTCGATGGGACCGCATCCGTGGGACCAGCCGACCTGGCTATGGATCTGGACGCTTTGGGGCTCTTAGTCATTGACGAAAGAGGACTCGGGCTGAATTTGGATCTGACAGGCAATGCTGAAATATTGAGTGCATTGACCGTCGATGCTGACTTGTCCTTGCGGGTCAATACCAGCGGTCAGGACTTTGTCTACACCGTTCCTGATAAGTTCCTGGACAACGTAGATTATACAACTCTGACGATTACCGCTGGTGCGCCGCGTCCTGATGGCAGCGAAGCAGATCCCGGCTTTTATGCGATTTTGGACGGTAGCGGCACGATTGGGATCGCAGACACAATCGATATTGTGGGTGATCTTTATTTTTCAGTGACAGAAACGGAACTGCAGTTACAGACGACGGGTACTGTGACCGATCGTGCGAATCTGCTGCCGGCCAGTCAAGTTGCTGGTGACATTCTGATAGACAGTGCCGGCCTGGTAGGCAGCCTGCAAGTAGCGGGCGGTGCCCAAACGGGTCTGTTCGATACGGGTGCCTTTAGTCTTGCCGGTCAGTTTCAGCTGGAAGTGAATACCACATCGATCGCACAAACGATTCAAGTACTGGAAATTGCCGAGGACGGTTCGGTCGTTGGTTTGAAGGATGGGACCATCGCCGCCAATACTATCCGTATGGCTGGTGGCATGTCACTCATCGTGGGACCTTTTGCTGCTAATGGTTTTGCGGAACTCGTTTTCTCGGATACCGGTTTTCAGGTTCAACTAGATGCTGTGATTAACCTTGGTGGTCTGGGTAGTGTGGAAGTCGCCGGCCAGGCAGCCATTATCAATGAAGCCTCGGGGCCGATCTTTGCCGCTAATATGACGATGATCGTCGCACTGGGGATTACCGATGTCAGCATTCGCGGTGATGGCAATTTTCAGGTTAATACCAGTACGACCACGGCGTATGCCGGCGTGGCAGCAGACACCTATCTGATTGGCGTCAATGGTACTGTGCAGGTTTTGCTGTTTGAGATGGATGCCAACATTACGATCTCATCGGTGAACGGGGTCTTCCGAACCGAGTTTACTGACTTAACGTTGAACTTCTTCAACTTTGTCAATGTCAGTGTGGACGGTTTTGTGCAATCCGATGGTCAGTTCATGGTGGCCGGTGAAGGTTCGATCGGAATGGACTTGGGCCCGCTGGACTTCACGGGAACTGTGTCCGTGGACCTGAGTGATGATGCCATCTCTGCCCACTTGTCGGGAGCGGGAGTCCTTGATGTTGGACTTCCCTGGCCGTTCAGCGAATTTGATCTCGATGTCGGTGCCACCCTCGATGGCGAGATCGATCTGGGAATCGCCAACGCGTATGTGGCATTCACTGCTAACTTCTACTTCTCGGTCTCCATCGGGATTAAGATTCCCTTTGTCGGAACGATCAGCAAAACCTTCTCCCAGAGCTTCAGTTTCACGGGCGACTTTGGCTGGAGTTGGGGAGATCCTCCGATTATTGCACGGCAGGTAGGGGATACCGTTTACTTGAACATGGGCGTAGACGGAGCCCTCCGCGGCGCTGCCTATGAAAACCTGACCACTGAAAACTACACGATAGATGGTGACGGCAGCAATATTACGGTGCAGTCTCTCGGACAGGAAATGTCGTTTAGTGGCGTCAATCGGATTGTTGCTACAGACGCTGGGGCAGGGAACGATTTCATCTACATCGGGTCCGGAGTGAGTGCAAACGTTGAACTCAACGGCGGTGCAGACAACGACGATATTACCTATCTGGGTTCCGGTACGGCAGTCATTAATGGTGGCGCCGGAAACGACATCATCCGTGGTGGACAGGCCGCCGACACTCTGACAGGTGGAGCGGGTACCGACCGTGTGGACGGCCAAGGCGGAGACGACCTGATCACGATCAGTGGCGGTGCGGATACGGTGCTCGGCGGCCAGGGCGCTGATCAGATCATTGTGCTATCCGGAATCAACGAAATCTATGGCGGTCAGGACGATGATACAATCTTTGTGCGCGGCGGTACGAACGCGGTGTATGGCGAGACCGGAAATGATCTACTGAGCTTGGACTTTTCAGATGTGTCTGTTGGTCAGACAACATTCATCGGTGCTGAAGAGAATGATCGTGTTGAAGTCACGATGAGTTCGGTTGGCAGCGGGATGCAGTTTAACGACCATGCCTTTACATTTAATGATCACACCGTGGTATTTAACGACACACTAGAATCGTTCACCATTACGGACAGCGGCGCGACGACCGTTATCGGCAGTACGAGTGTCGCCGGCGGTCAATTGGGGACCGTAGACCTGACAGTGAACGCAAATTCGATTCAGCTGAATCGCGACCTGAGTGCAGCGAACGTTGATTTTACAGCCACAAACAGTATTGCACTGAATGACAGCCTCACAGTCGCAGAGAGCTTGAATGTATCTGCCGGTAGTTTTTCGAGTAGTGTTAATGCACCAGTGACTGCCGGTGATATGACATTAACAACACCGGGTGCCGCTAGTTTTGGTGCAGCCGTTGTGTTAACAGACGCCATGAACGTCACGTCCAACAGCCTTACATCCACTAGCAGTATCAACGCGGGCAGTGCGACTTGGGGTGTTACAGGAGCCGTTTCACTTAGCGACAGTCTCACAGTGGCGGGTAGCTTAAATGTATCTGCTGGTAGTTTTTCGAGTAGCCTCAATTCTCCTGTCACTGCTGGTGATATGGAACTGAGTATTCTGAATGCTGTTGTGTTTGGCGCGCCAGTAGTCGTTACCAATGCGATGGGTATCACGGCTCACAGTCTTATCGCGGATCAAAGTGTGACTGCCGGCAGTGCTGTGTGGAATATCACATCAGATGTGTGGACCAAACAAAGGGTCAACGTCTCGGGAGTCATCGAAGTCAACGCCGATACGGTATTGGCCGACCGGGAAATCACGGCGGAAGGCCTGGTACTTCATGTAGGTCATGACGTGGAACTCAATGCCGATCTGAGAGTGCTCGGTACGATGGGCAGCGGAAAAACGGGTCTGCTGGAAATTATCAGCAGCCTGGGGCAAATTGATTTTGCTGGCCAGGACTTCCATGTGGTCAACGGTCATCTGATCTTGTCGGCCGCGTTGGGATTCACTGACACGATTCGTTCTGAAGCACGTGCGCTGACAGCTATCAACCGGGGAACCGGTAATCGGGCCAATATTACCGTCAGAGAAAAAGACAGTTTGAATCTTCTAGATGCCGGTCTGGCGTCGGGGGGCGTGTATTCACAGTATGGAACGATTGACATCGAACTGGATGAACGTGATGCTCTGCTGACATTGTCTAGCGGCGTGATCAGTGCGGCTGGCATCGAACAGGACATTCTCCTGGTTGCCGACGATATGGATTTCCACTCCGGTGTGAATGCAATCAGCGGTTCTGGCGCCCTGACAATTCGGGCCGTCTCTGACCCCTCGGGTTACACCTTTGGTACGGCAGCCGAAGATATGAACGGCACAGCGATCGACTTCGCGTCATCCCTGGATCTGGACACACAGGACCTGGCGGCACTCGCAGACGGATTTAACCATCTGTATTTTGGTAGTGGCGCTGACGGTAACACCGCTGATTTCGGTCACGCGATCTTCCGTGACGACGTGACGCTGTATGCAGACGATGTCACGGTGCGGGGGGAAATCGAAGCGATCTCATCGACAACCGATCTCAATGGCGACCGCTTCGAAATTGTTGCAAATACTTTAACGGTTGACTCGCAACACATTCATACTCCTGAAGGCGAAACGGATTCCGGAATTTCGGCCCGCGAACTCTTCCTTGATATTCGCGACCGAACTGAGATCAACGGCTGGTTGCATGCGGCGTCTGACATTACTCTCGAAACCGGAAGTCACCTGTTTGAAGAAAGTCTGCGGGTCGGCAGCTTTGGTGAACTGATCAGCCGACTTCCCGGTGGTGTGATTGATATCGCGTCGCTCGATGATATTCTGGTCGCTGGCCTGATTCAGACGTCCGGTTCCAACGCATCGACTGTGATCTCAACCCCGTCCCATTTCGAATTGCTGGGCGGACTGATCGAGTCGCAGGGCGTCAGTAGTACTATCTCAATCCAGGGTGATGAAGGCGTCGATATTAACGGTCGAGTCATTGCCGGACTGACAGAAGCGGGCAGCTTGTCTGAGTATGACATTACCGGTAGCGGTGCCGATGTTTCGATTGTCTCGTTGCAGGGAGTTCGCGTCGGCGGTCTGGTTGCTTCGGCTGACGAACTAACAATCACAGCAGGCAGCGATGCCACGGGCAAGAGTTTTGAACTGGATATCACCGGCCTGCTTTATACACGTGGAGAGCAACGTGAAGTCGTTATCGATACCCCGGATGATGTAGAAATTCGCGGCAAGGTCTTTGTACTGGGTGAAGGCTCTGGCTTCATTGTTAATTCTGGACAGCGGGTTCTGGTTTCGAATGATGTGCTGGCCGATGATCGAATTGTTATCACCGCCGGTGCTGACAGTACGGGAGTCAGCTACGAACAACTGACCTCAGGGACTTTGACAACACGACAGGGAAATGTCGAAATTCGTGGTGTGAATGATGCCTTGATTCATGGCCTGATCACAGCCGACGGATCTGGTTCAGACGCCATCATCGAATTTGGCGACTATGTGGAATTAGGAAATGGCAGCGCGCCACAGACGATTACGGCCAGCGACGACATCATTGTTACCACCAGTAACAATACCGGGACGCCCAGTATCTTTGGTTCATTGACCAGTACGCTGACGACCACCGACGCTGGAGGCAATATTACGTTGTCAGGTCCCGGACGCATTGATATTGAAGGATTGGTTCAGAGTCTGGGGCAGGCGTCTGTCATTGACATTGATGCCGGTACCGAATTCTACCTGGAAATTGGCGCTGTGATTCGGACTGAACTGGCCGACAGCGAGATCATGATCGATGCTACTGACTGGGTCGGGATCTACGGTAGTGTGATTGCTGGTGTAGATATCGTTGAACGTACGGAGTCCATCGACGGCAATGACGTCTTCATTCGTGAATTTAATGAGACCGGCGCCAACTCCAATGTCACAGTCACATCAGGGCAGCGCCTCGATATTCCTGGTGCCATCACGGCCAGTGAAACAATGGTTTTGTCGGCACAGGACGATCCTTCGGGCGTCAGCATGTTTATCGGCGGACAATTGCGAACGCTCGGTGCGAATACCGAGTTAGTGCTTGATGCACCGGATGCCATTCGCATCTTTGGAAACATCTATGTCGACGGCGAAAATTCCGACTTGCGGGTCTCCTCTGACGGTCAAGTCGTCATCGATGGTTGGCTGCAGGTTCAGGATCAGATCCAGATCAGCGGTGGAGTGAGTGCGGCAGGAGACGGTGTTAGTGTGGCGGTCAGCGATACGGGTCGCGTCGAGAGCTTGACTGTCGGCGTCCACGATTTAACTCACGCTCTTCAAGCAGGGAATCCTGATCAGGTTAATATTACAGGCGTGAATCGCGTCGACATAAACGGCGTCGTCAAGTCAATCGGTGTTGGCGGCGACGTGTCGATCCAGGCCGGTGATCGGCTTATGATCAATAGTGCTATCGAGGCAGACGATCAGATTCTGCTGGATGGCGGTAGCGACGCGTTAGGCGTGGGTGTTCTCGTTACGACCGTCGGCGGTCTGACCAGTCGTGGCAGTGGTGCCGGTCTGATTGAAGTCAAGTCGACTGATGCAGTCATCGTTATGGGAGGATTGGAAGCACGGGGAACTGGTGCTGATGTTCTGGTTTCCTCCGAAAAGCAGGTGAGTATTGGTGGAGTCACTGCTGACAGTCAGGGACGGAATGTAGACGTCGGCGGTTTCATTAAGGCTTCAGATCAGATTGAGATTCGCGGTGGCGCAGACGCCAGCGGAACCAGTGTCAAAATATTTGCCGCCAGTGAAATTACCACCAGCGAGATCGACAGCCATATTCAAGTAGATGCGGTCAACGATGCCCAGGTTCTGGGTGTTCTGCTGGCCGGTGGTGAAGTGATCAACGAATATGATGGCACGCGTCGCCTTGGCCGCACGTTTGCGATCTTTGGTACGGAAACCTACGGCGAAGAGTCACGAACTTCGGTAATCATTCATTCCGGTAACCAGATTGTGATCGGACTGGAAATTCATGCTGGCCGCAGTATCGAAGCCGTAGGTGGCGGTGATGTCGCTTCCGGAAAGAGTGTCAAGGTCTTTGGTTCGGCTCGCGCGGTGACTCACTCTGAATACAGTACGATTTATCTGGGCGGGACCGACCGGATTGACATTCTTGGCACGCCACACTTCCGTGAAATTGAACCGGCCGGCTGGGCGACACACAATGACGGTGTTCTAACTGATGAAGTTTCATTTGAGATCTCTCTGAATCTTGGTCAGACCATCGCCACACATACAATCACGGTTGGGCCAGCAGATGCACCCAACGGAAACATCAGTGATATTGTCAACCTGTTACAGGATGCGTTGGACAGTTTTGCCGACTTTAAAGATGGGAGCGGCAATTCCTGGTTTGAAGTCATCCTGCGAAACGGAAAAATCCTGTTCACGACCGGTGGCCTGGACTTCTCCATCACCGGTGGTATGAATGCAGGTCTCCTGGGGCTGACGACCGACACCGTGGACGCCGTTCGCCCTGCTGCGAACTTAAGCGCGATTGGAACGGGATCACAAATTACACTCGACTCAGCAGCCAGACAACTGCTGGTTGCCGACACACTGCCAGTGGGCGATCGGGGAATTCTCAGCGACGATGTCGTACTGCAGGTGACGCGAGACGTTGCTGGTGTTCCTGTAACAACCACTGTTAATATTACACGAGACAGTACGCTCGCGAATGGCAATATCTGGGGACTGGTTGATAGCGTGCAGAACGCTTTGGACTCTGTCGGTCTTCAAGACATTCTGGTTCGTATCAAGGACGCTCGACTGACGTTCTCAAGTGCCACAGACTTTAGTATTACTGATATATCGAATGTTGATTTACTGGGACTCTCACCGTCAACTCAAGATTCCGCGCTCCACACAGGCGGCAAGCTGTATCTGGGCGGCTTTATTGAAGCGTATAGCGGCATTAATCTGCTGAGTGGAAAAGACCTTGTTGAAGGGAATGACATTGAGATCGATTGGCCGGCCGTGATCGAAACGATCAACGCTTCTATCGAACTGTTTGCAGGCGACGAAGCCTGGATCAAGGGAGACCTGATCGCCGGTGGTGCCGGTAGAGACGTTAAGCTGTCTGCGAATCGGACACTAAAACTGAGTGGAAATATCACGGCCAGCGACCTGATCGAGTTGTCAGCGGGCACTGATGTCGTCGCACATGAAATCAGCATTCTTACCGAGAACACCAGTCGGATGCTGGCAGGGAATGCTGCCAATGGCGACAGTGGGCGGATCTTAATTCATGCTTTGAATGATATTGTGATCGACAACTCGATCACGTTGACTGAAGGCGCTTCGGATCTGAATATTACGTCGACAGCCGGCGATCTGTTCCTGACTGAAGAGTATGGAATCATCAGCACGGCCGGCTTCATGCAATTGCAGGCCGACGTGATCAATATCGATGGGGCAATCAACAGTACCGCTGATACGGCCGATGACTATGAAGTCGAAATCAATGCAGCTGAAGCGGTCAATTTGAACGGGGCAGTCTTCGCAACCGGTTCGATTCATGTTTCAGCCAGCGAAAATGTGACAATCGTGAATCAGTTAAGAGCCACCGGCGTTGATGCGAATGTTCGCGTTGATGCAGGTGATCTGATTGAATTGGGGGGCGAGGGTCAGGATGAGTTCGGTCAACGGTTCCAGCAGGGCGGTCTGATTGCGGCCAGCAATCGGGTTGATCTGGTCTCAGGTTCTGACATTGTTGTGAACGCGGCAACCGATGTGCTGGTGACTCAAGATGAGAGCGTGATCTCGCTGAATTCCGGCGGAGACATCAATTTGGTGGGTGCTTTGCACGCTGGTGCTCAACTCGACATCAACAGCATCGACTGGACGACACCAGCGGCCAACGCTGATGTTCAGATTCAGGCGGTAGAAACCGTGCAGCTTGGCGGACTGGGTATCGATAACACGACCGGTGGGGATGTTCCTCGTGCCGGTTCCATTCAAGCGAGTGGTATGATTTCAGTTCTGGTGACGGGCGGTTCTGCGGAAACCAGTCTGCAGATCGGTACGGGTAGCTTTCTGCGTACCTTCGGTGATCAGGCTGACCAGTATGAAATTGATATTCAGACCGATCACGATGTCGTGACCACGGGAGTACTCTTCGCAGAAGATGCAGACGCCGATATCAGTGTTGTCTCAGCAAACAGAGTGCTGGTTGCGGGAGCGATCAGGGCGGACGACCAACTGGTGATCACCGGCGGCACGGACGAGAGCGGAACCAGTATTCTAATTGCACCAACCGTCTTCGAAGAAGATATCAACGGGCAGCCAGGATTTATCAGCGGGGGACTGCTGGATACGAATGTGGGCGGTTCTATTACGCTATCCGGTTCTCAAAACATCGATATCTCGGGAACTGTCGGCAACGTGTATAGCAGCGGTGGAACTGATCCGGTTCCGCTGACGAATGTGACAGAAATCGCGATTAACACGGCAGAGACATTGTCAGTGACCGGGCTGGTTAATGCCCGGGATCAGATCACGGTGAATGCAACCGATGTTGTTGTCGCATTGGATGGTGTGATTGCGACCCGTGAAGCAGGATCGAGCATTGACATTAACGCTACTGATTCCGTTTATGTTTTGAAGAGTAACACAACAGAGAACCGTTCTCTGATCGCGGCCCGCAGTCGGATTGAGATCGACGCAGCCTATGTCCTCATCGCTGGTACGGTCTGGGGACAGGATGACGACGCGGCGGTCACGATTCACTCACAGCAGAATATCGACGTCACCGGCATCGTTGACTCGGGTGACCGAATCGAATTCATCGCCGGCGAGACAGATGGCAGCGGCGCATTTGTGAACGGTGCCGACGGTAACATCCGCGTCACTTCTGCCGGGCAGTTACTGGCTGCCGGGAGCAGTGTGGGCAGTGACAGCATTTCACTGACCGCTGCCACGGATGTGGAAATATTGCCCGTTGCCGCTGAAGGGGACGGACTGCTGAATATTCCCAATCCGTTTATCAGCCAGTCGACATATGAAATTCAGGAGCCGGTCGGTACGCGTCGCTTTATCGGCGATCCCGCAACCATCCAGGTGCCCGTAACCAATTACTTCGAGACCACCTTCCTGAAGGAAGTGGGGACGGTCGAGATTCTGGTTGGAAAAGAGTATACGACGATCGAAGTCGACGTCGACCAGATCGGTTACTACAACCCGGCTACTGGACAGGAATCGGAGTTGGGACTTGATGGAAATCCGTTGTTAAACCGGAATGGCGGGACGAACGACTATTCCGTCGATGGTAGCACCACTTACAAGCAACTGTTCCAGGTTAGTTATAAGTCGGGCAGTGGTCAGTTCCATACCACTAAGGATTTTAAGGACCTGGCGCTTGTTGCCGACACGGCAACCTTGCGGACTCTGATCAACGCCGGGAGTATTTATGCCTCTAAACCGAGTGTTTATACCGGATTTGTGTATATCGAGCAGACCGATTATCTCAACCATAGTGGCAGCCTGTCGCTTAAGGAATATGTTCCTGAATGGTCCAGTTCTCAGCAGTTTGAAATCGTATCCGCACAGGAATTCCTGGGTGTGATCTGGGACGAACTGCCTGCAGGCGAGCGACCTGACTGGTACATTAAAATCCCCGTGGGTGCGACGGATGAAATCAAGAAGTCAATTTACGTTTCTTCCGATGCCCTGACTTACGAAGATGTGGGCGATACCTGGCTGGAATCGGATGTGAATCTACATCAGATCGGCTGGTGGAATCCTGCCACGAATACGGGAGTTCGGGACGGACGCACCGCGTCGGCGAACGCTGCCGGTTTTCAGTCGGGTTATGAGAAGCCGGGAGCAGGCTGGGAACCCTGGTATCAACTGGAATACGTCTCCGGATTTCGGAGCGTGCAAACGACTGATGGCCGCAGTTATACCTACACGGACACCAGCGGTGCGCATGAAGGTCAGCCGGTCTGGGCCAACTCACCGTTACTTGAAACTCACTTTATGAATGGGCGCTATGTTGAGGTGCCGGTTACTGCCAACAGCCTGGGCTCAGCTCATCTGGATATTGCTGCCAACTGGTGGACGGGCAACCTGACGAATCTGGATACCGTCGTCGACCCCAATGCTGCCCAGAAGCAGTTTATCGACACTCGAGCGGCGACATACATACCTGTCGATGCTGCCAAGGCCTCCAACATTGCAAATCGAAATGTGGGAACGTTTCAGGAGTATGTGAATGTCAACGAATGGCGCTCAATTGGCACGTTTACCTTTACCAATTACAGACTTGTTGAATACCCTGGTTCAACAGCATACGCTTATTTCGTTTTTGATGGTACCACGTATTCAACATACCTGTCGACTAATGCTGGGATTCTTACACTTCCGAACACCCCCAATTATCGTGTATTGCTTCCGTATTTTTCTGGCAGTAATCCTACTGAAATCGATTTAGAAAACATTGTCGCTACCTCAACCCCGTACGTGGCTGATTACCAGGCTTGGACCTATATCGATTACTCTGGTTCGCAAAATGCATCCAGCTACTATGACGCCGTTTCGTGGACGCCTCAGTATCAGTACCGAGCAGGGGACCAGGTCCAGGTTGACTACCACTGGCAATACCAGGGACACATTGTTGACAACGGCTACTGGCAGAATGTTCAAGGCTACGGCAACGATTATTGGGTGCAGAATCTTCAGTGGGAAAACTCGGGGCTGCCGATCTCAACAGTCCCTCCCAACGTGTATGGTAATCAGCCCGCCAAACCTAATGGCAGCTATGTTCTCGTTCCCGAGTTTGAAGACCGTCTGCATTACTCGTGGCACGATGTCTACAACAAGCACGACGTCCTGGACCCACGGCTGCATTTGAATTATCAGATCGTCAGCGCGGTTTCCGATATCTATGAAGATCGACCGGAGTATGTTGAAGTCACAGAGCAGCGATCAAAAACCGTACTGGTCGACAAGACGAACTGGCAGACAGAAACCGTCTATGCACCTCGTCTGTTGACCGATGTCAGCGAAGTCTCTGACAGTGGTCGTGACGTGAACTACGGCGTCTTTGAGCAGGAATCACTGCTGGCGACACAAGGAAATATTCACATCGTCGCCGGTGGTCAGGTCAATGTGCGCGGCATCGTGGAAGCCCTCGACGGTAGTATTCAGATTAACTCTGTCAATGATACCAATGTGGGTGGCGTGCTTCCGATAGGTGCAGATCCCGCCACGACTGTCGCTGCGGTCGCTGAATTGATGGCGACACAAAGTATCAATATTACGGCTGGCGGCAATGTCCATGTCGAACAGGCAGGGCTGGTCTCCGTGAATGGTACGAGTTCCGTGGGTGACGTTGTGCTGGATGCGGCACAAAGCGTTATTCTGGACGGAACGGTGACTTCGACACACAGTGTGACTGTGATGGCTGATGCTGATGTCCTGCTACAAGGCAATCTGACGGCCGGAAGTCTGACACAAGTCATCGCCGGTACCAGTACGACTCAGACGGGAAGTATCCTCGGCAATATCGAAGGTATTATTACGCTGAACGAATCGGGTGGCGTCGTCTCTCTGACCGCGGGTCAGTTATCTGGCGACATCGTACTTGATAACTCGGATATCCGTGGCGGTAACGCGCAGGTCGATCAGGTTACTCTGACGGCTGCCGCAGGCAGTATCGTACAGACTGGGGGACGACAGGGGATTGTCGCCAACAACTTAACGGCTGCCTCTCTTAGCGGCATTACGCTGAATACGGTTGTCGCTGCGGCTGACCTGTTTGTTAACGGCACAGGTGATATCACGTTGACCGAGAAAGACGGCATCGACTTGACGCATGTCGTCACGTCAGACGGAGCGATTTCGGTTATTGCATTTGGCGATGTGACCGCGACCGAGGTTCGGACGCTTGGTACAACAAACGCCAATAACATCGCGCTCAACGTGCTCGATTCTTCCGGAAACAGTGCCTCTGATCTGATCGTGAAAACATTGCAGACTGGTCCAGCTGGTATCATTGATCTGTTCGTACAAGGCGCAGTCAGTCATGTGACTCCCAATGTGCGCGTGGAAACGACGGAACTGAATATCACAGCAGCCGGCGGTATTGAACTGGCTACGGATATCTCAAGATTGAATTTACGAACCAGTGGTTCCGGTCACACTCTGATCAACGAAGCGGATGCGATTGAGCTCAATGAAATTCTGGTTCAGGATGGAGCCTTCACGGTCACAGCTGGTGACACAATTACCGCTACAAACATTCAAATGTTGTCGAATGCGGACGGCAACGACATTTCGCTGACCACGACCGCCGGTGATATTCGTCTCGGATCGCTGAATGCGGGATTCTTTGCAGCCACAGAGCAGGAAGCTTCAGAGGGCATTCCGACTTCACAAGGTGATGTCAGTTTGACGGCGGCTGGCAGCATAGTTCTGCTGGACTCCGCCAGTTCGGAAGTCATTATCGTCGCCAACGAAGCACGATTGATTGCTGGCGGCACCATTGATGAGATGAACGTCGCGTTGAACACACTTGCCGAAGTCCGCATAGACGGAATCGGTTCGCTGGTGCTGCATGATGTGGATGGTGTGGGTGAACTGTCTCCCGGTCTGCAACTGGGAACGCTCAATACGGCCAACGGTTCGATCGTCATCGATTCAGGCCAGAGTCTGTCCGTTGGTTACTTTGACAACACAGGACAGTTTCATGAAGGACGTGTCCAGGCCGAAGGTAACACAGCGGATGTGCGTCTGACTTCAGCCGATGGCAGCATTATCGCCTACGGTCGAATTGACGGAGCTGATGTGATCTCAGCAGGTAACGGCATCGTGCTGCACGCCGGGCGTGACATCGTCGTCCAGGGGGGCATGATCGCTCCTGAACTGCTTGAATTGCGAGCTGTGGGAGCAGTCGGAACTTCTGAGCAGGGCGGCAACTTGAGTGCGGGCACAATCATTATTGAAGCAGGGCCGTCCATTGTTGTCGAAGGCACCTGGGAAGCTTCGGAACTGATCGAACTGATTTCTAATCGCGGCAATATTACGATCACCGGGGCACTGCAGGGACGCAACGGCGGTTCACTGGCGAAAGTCGTGCTGACTGCACGCGGTAACCGTATTACGGAAGACGGCGTCCTGTTTGGTTTATTCGAGTATCAGGCCGCAGGGCAGCTGTACTATAAAGAATCACCAGAACCAGGTGTGGGTCGTGTGTTCCAGTTGGCAGGCGAGTCGCTGACAGAAGTCTTCGGGACAGACAATCTTGACCTGCAACCTGTACTGGGCATTGTGGCCCATGAGATCAAAGATCAACTGACGGGCCTTGCCCTGTATGAAGACGCGGCTGGCAACATCTATTATCGTAACGTGGCTGAGGATCGTTTCTACAGCTGGCAGGCGGCCAATGGTCGTTATACATTCCAGGGGATCAGTAACACGACTGGCCAGACAGAATTATTCTATAAAGACAGCCCGATCATCGGTGAGGGAGCGGTTTACTACTCGGATAACCTGACACCGGTACCCACTTCGGTCAATCTTGATCTGGTTTCTGTTTCTACCGAAATTACCGATCCTACTTTCATCAGTGGACTGACAGCCGTCACCGAAGATACGACTGCGGGCACGGTGTTCTTCGACCAGGGAGTGATTTCTGTACGCGATCAAATTTCGATTCAGGCTCAGTCCGAGATCGTGGGCGGTAATCTGGCTTTGGTTCTGAGCGGGACAGAGGGGCAGATCGATCTGATTGCCGGTGGAGATATTACTCTCAATTCAGACGTCAGTGCCAATCAGCGCGTTTCGATTCAATCAACGGGTTATGTGGCTCTGGATGGTTCTGCTGTCGGTGGTAATGTGACCGTGGCTGGCTCGATTCAAGGCTATGACACTGTGGTGCATGAAATTGTGCTTAGTGCTCAGCAGACACTGACACTGGGTTCAACTTTGATTGCACAGGATCTGGTTGAGCTTGAGTCAGGGAACAGCCTGAGTCTGGGAGTTGACGTTACGACAACCGTCGGTGATGGCATAGTGCGTCTAACTTCGGGTGATGGACTTAGTACGGTTGGATCGAATCAAGTCACTGCACACAGGCTTGAGACGACTTCGGTGTCAGATACGAGCTTACAGACCAGCGTGGCTATTTTAGACGCGCACGTCACAGGCTCTGGCAGCCTGCTGATTCAGGAACAGGATTCCATCACACTCGAAGATCTCTCAACCTCAAACGGATCGATTTTAGTCACCGCTGGCGGAACGCTGTCAGCTCTGCAGGTGATTTCTCAGACCGACTCCGATACGAACGACATTACGCTGACAACAACCGCCGGCTCAATCGCAGCGGGTGAAATTAGTGCAGGGCTCGGATCAGCAGGCGATGTGACACTTGTTTCCGCGAATCAGATCACCGATCTTCCCGGAAATATTACTGCTGACGTTTTGTCTGCAACCTCAGCGGGAGCAATGCAGCTAGATACCGCGGTCAACAGTCTGACAGCGAATGCCACGGCAACTGGTGGCATCGTGATCACAGAAGTCGACGGACTCTTATTGAATAGCGTGCAGTCTGCAAATGGTGCGATCTCAGTGACAGCTGGCGGGCAACTTTCAGCAACCAGCGTCGTCTCACTGACTGATACCGAGGAAAACGATATTCTGTTGCGAAGTACCGCCGCGGGTATTCAAGTCACGCATGTGAATGCAGGGACGAACTTTGGCGATGTCACATTGGACGCAGCGAATGGAATGATTACCGATATCGGAAACACGGTTGTCGCCGATGATCTTGTTGTCACGGCACTATCGGGCATTCAGTTGAATACGCAAGTCAATAGCCTGGATGCGGCGGTTTCCAGCACAGGCGACATCACGATAGACGAAGTAGACGGCATTACGCTGACCAATATGACTACCGCAGCTGGTTCGATCACAGTCGATGCAGGGCCAATGATTGTAGAAACAATCGCAGCGGGCTCGGGTGGAAATGTCAATCTGACATCGACTGGTTCCATCGGCGAAGACGGTGTTGCCAACACCATGCTAAGTGGAAATCTGCTGACGGTTCGTGCGGCTGGCGACGTGACATTGGATACCAGCGTTACGACGGCAGACGTCGTGACGAGTGCTGCAGGTAACATCGATCTGGATGAACTCGACGCGATCACACTCGCGAAACTGGTTACTGTCGACGGTTCCATTACGGTTGACGCTGGTCCGATTACCGTGATCGAAATCGAAGCCGGGACGGGCGGTAATATCAATCTGACATCGACCGGTTCCATCGATGAAGATGGTGCCGCCAATACAATGGTTTCTGGTAACTTGCTAACGGTTCGTGTGGCTGGCGACGTGACACTGGATACGAGAGTCACGAGGGCAGACGTTGTCACGAGTGCCGCAGGTGATATCGATCTGGATGAAGTCGACTCGATTACGCTGACACAACTGGTTACCGCAGACGGTTCGATCAGAGTCGACGCGGGTGGGGCGATTGACGCGACCTATGTGGTTTCAATCACCGACGCTGATGACAACGATATTCTGCTGCTGAGTACCACTGCCGGGATTCAGGTGACGCACATCAGTACCGGAACAGACAACGGCGACGTGACACTCGATGCACGAAACGGTTATGTTACTGGCATCGGAAATACGCTGGTTGCGGACGTTTTGACCATCTGGTCTTTGTCGGGCATTCAATTAAATACGCAAGTCAACAGTCTGGAAGCTTCGGTTTCCGGCACTGGGAACATTGTGGTTAACGAACAGGACAGCATCACGCTGACCAACCTCACTACAGCCGACAGATCGGCCATCGTTGACGCCGGTGAGATTACGGTGGTTGTGATCGATGCGGGACTGTTGGGCGATGTGACGCTGACCTCGGCTTCCTCTGTGAACAATGATGGCGATTCAAATACGAAGATCACCGCCAACAAGCTGACTGTGGATGCCGCTGGTGGAATCGACGTGGATACTGCGGTCGCTCAATTGTGTACCACAATGACAGCGACAGGACAGATTACGGTTAATGAGTTTGACGAACTTACTCTGATGAACGTTACGAGTTTTGACGGTGCGGTTTCCGTCACAGCCGGGGGCGATCTAACAGCGACTCAAGTTCTGTCACTTACCAACTCTGACGATAATGATATCTCGCTTCGTACCACTTCCGGCTTGCTTACGATTGGTGAGATCACGACGGGCAGTGGAGTCGATGTGACTCTGGATTCCGCAGGGTTGATTCATGGACTGGGCAACACGATCACCGCCGATGAACTGGTGATTCGCGCCGCCGGGCCAATTACTTTATACACTACCGTCACCAGTCTGGACGCCATCGCAACGGCACCCGGTGATATCAACATTACCGAGACGGACGAGATTGTCCTGACTAACATTCAGGCCTTGGATGGATCGATTACAGTCACAGCAGGCGGAGCATTGACGGCTTTGCAGGTCACTTCTCAGACCGATTCCGATACGAATGATATTAGTCTGACAACCACTGCTGGATCGATTGCAGCTGGTGCAATCAGTGCAGGTCTCGGAGTCGAGGGAGATGTGACACTCGTGTCTGCAGATCAGATCACTGATCTCCCCGGCAACATTACTGCTGATGCTCTGGAAGCGACATCTGCCGGAGCAATCCAGCTTGATACCTCGGTCAACAGCCTGACGGCGAACACCACGGCAGCCGGTGAGATTGTGATTGCTGAAGCTGACGGACTCTTATTGAACAGCGTGCAGAGTGCAAATGGTGCGATCTCAGTGACAGCGGACGGGCAACTTACAGCAACCAGCATCGTCTCACTGACTGATGCCGAAGCGAACGATATCCTGCTGCGAAGTACGGCAGCGGATATTCAAGTGACGCACGTGGATGCCGGTTTGAATTTCGGTGATGTTACATTGGACGCATCAAATGGAATGATCACAAATATCGGAAACAGGGTTGTCGCCGATGATCTGATTGTCACGGCACTGTCTGGCGTTCAATTGAATACGCAAGTCAACCGCCTGGAAGCTGCGGTTTCCGGTGGTGGAGACATCGTAATTGTGGAACAGGACAGCATCACACTGGCTAACTTGTCTACAGCAACTGGTACGATTACAGTCGACGCTGGGCCGATCACGGTGTTGTCAATCGAAGCGGGTGGAAATGTCAATCTGACATCGACCGGTTCCATCGGCGAGGATGGCGATGCTAATACCATGATCTCTGGCAATCTGCTAACGGTCCGTGCGGCTGGCGATGTAACACTGGATACTAGCGTTACCACGGCAGACGTAGTGACAAGTGCCTCAGGTGACATCGATCTGGATGAACTCGACGCGATCACGCTCGCACAACTGGTCACCGCCGACGGTTCAATTACCGTCGACGCTGGCCCGATCACGGTCGTGTCAATCGAAGCGGGAGCCGGCGGTAATGTGAACCTGACATCGACTGGAAGTATTGGCGAAGATGGTTTAGCCAATACCATGGTTACTGGTGATCTGTTGACGGTTCGTGCGGCTGGTGACGTGACGTTAGATACTAATATTTCGAGTGCAGATGTCGTAACGAGTACCTCAGGTGACATCGATCTGGATGAAGTCGATTCAATTACACTGACGCAACTGGTTTCCGTAGATGGTTCGATTACAGTTGACGCTGGTGGATCCATTGACGCGACCTATGTGGTTTCAAATACGGACGCCGATGACAACGATATTCTACTGCTGAGCACCACTGCTGATATCCAGGTGACGCATATCAGTGCTGGAACAGACTCTGGTGATGTGACACTTGACGCATCGAATGGTTATGTGACCGGTATTGCTAATACGCTTGTCGCGGACGTGTTGACGATCAGATCTTTATCCGGGATTCAATTGGACACGCAAGTCAACAGTCTGGACGCTTCGGTTTCCGGAACGGGTGACATTGTGATTGTGGAAGAGGACAGCATCACGCTGAGCAACCTCACAACAGCCGACGGATCAACAATGGTCGACGCCCGTGAAATCACGGTGGTAGTGATTGATGCCGGACAGTCGGGCGATGTGACGCTGACCTCGGCTTCGTCTGTGAATAACGATGGTGATTCACAGACGAAGATCACCGCCAATAAGCTGACAATTCAGGCCGCTGGTGGAATCGACGTGGATACAGCGATCGCTCAATTGTGTGCAACCACGACTGATACGGGGCATATTACAGTCAACGAAGCCGATGAGATCACGCCGGTGAATATCACCAGCTTCGATGGTGCGATTTCCGTCACAGCCGGGGGAGACCTGACAGCGACTCAGGTGCTGTCGCTGACTACCTCGGACGAGAATGATGTCTCTCTAACCACGACTTCCGGTTCACTCTATATTGGCGAAGTCACGACGGGCAGCGGAGTCGATGTGACTCTGGATTCTGCAGGGCTGATCAATGGACTGGGTGGCATGATCACCGCCGATGAACTGGTGATTCGCGCCGCGGGGCCGATCAGCTTATTCACCACAGTTACCAGCCTGGACGCTGTCACATCCGCACCCGGTGATATCAATATTACTGAGACGGACGATATTGTCCTGACGAATGTTCAATCCTTTGATGGTTCGATTACCGTCAATGCTGCGGGAATCATCAATGCGGTTCACGTCGAGTCTCTGGCGGATCGGGTTGGTAACGATATTACCCTGACGACAGAGAACGGCCCGATTTACAACGGATACATTTCAGCTGGTCTGCTGGGTGATATCACCGCCAGTAGCCTGTCAGGCTTGGTTGTGCTAGATCGTGATGTGATTGGTGATGACGTTGTGATTAACGCCGCACACATGGTCGTGCATATCGACGCAGTCGGGCAACTGCCCGCAGCCGGTATCCAGTTTAATGGTACCAGCACTGATGGTGACAACACGCTGGAGTTGATCGAGGGAACTGCTCACTCTGTAATCTATACGTTCGACAATCTCACTGACGGAAACGTCAATATTGATGGAAATGTCATCTTCTTCACTAACATTAACTTTATCTCGGATCTGTTAGTTGCTGATGAACGTTCTTTTGTTTACCCGGATACAGCGGATACGATTCTGCTGCAGGATGACAGCGTCACTGGCAATCAACTTGTACGTCTGACCCAGATGGGGTCAAATCCTGAGTTGGAATTCCTGATGCCACTGCAGAGCTTGACGGTGAATGCCGGTGGCGGTGACGACAATGTGACGGTTGAACAACTGGATGCACTGAATGGGAATGGAGCCGCATTCCAGGGTACTATATTCATCAATGGTGCAGCTGGTGCAGATACGGTTGACGGCGGGCTTTCCTTATACGGTCTCCGCATCGACGGTGGTCTGGATGACGATTTGCTGATCGGCGGCAGTGGCGGTGATCTGATTATCGGTGGCTTAGGAAATGATACGATTCACGCACAGGGCGGCAACAATGTCGTGGTCGGCGATCGGGGCGAGGCGCTCTATGGTGCTAACGGATCTCTGTCGCAGATTATGACGACTGCATCCGATATCGGCGGCGATGATATAATCACGACCGGCGATGGGAACAATATTGTCCTGGGCGGATTTGGTGCCGATCAGATTACAACCGGGGCCGGCCGCGATACAATCGTCGGCGACAATGGTTCTGTCTTAACAACGGGTGACAACGGAACGAGCGGGGCAGTTGAAATGGTCCGCTCGACCGATGTGACACTGGGCGGGAACGACATTGTCTACGCAGGTGCCGGTAACGACATTGTGTTTGGCGGAACCGGAAATGATACGCTCTCTGGTGGAGCTGATCATGATATTCTGCTGGGTGACCACGGGCTGTATGATTCGAGTCTGGCAGACAATCAACGATTCCTGTCGATCGAAACGAGTGCTGCTGCCGGTGGCGGTGACGACCTGATCCACGGGGATGGTGGCGACGACTTCATCCTCGGGCAGCAAGGTAAGGATACAATCTTTGGTGATGCAGGTGATGATGATATCACCGGTGGCCACAACGTCGCATTTGGAGCAGACAGTGATGATGAGCTGCACGGCGGAGACGATGCCGATGTGATTCTAGGCGATAATGGTCGCATCACACGCACGAATCTGGAAGGTGCCGATAGTGAGTGGCTGCAGTATCTGGATCCGTCTGGTGATGTGATTCGTGAGACAACCCGCTTTGACGACATTGACTTAGTCTTCGGTAACGATTCATTGTTTGGTGACCTGGGTGACGACATTCTGCATGGTCAGCGGGGTAATGACCAAATCGATGGCGGTGCAGGTGACGATGAGTTGTTCGGCGAACTCGGTGCCGACACGATCAGCGGTGGTTCCGGCAGTGACTTCATCCTGGGAGATGTCGGACGTATTGAGCGTGCCTTTAATTCTGATGGAACACCTCGTCTGAATTCGACAGGTGAATGGCACCGCGATGTCTTTCTGGAAGACGTGGGTACCATCACTGGCAGTATCGACGCCAACGCTCAGAGAGACCCTGCAACATTATTGGCAGAACAGTTAATGCAGGCTGATATCGTTCTTGCCACAGGTGCTTTTGATGAAGACGGGAACAAAGTGATCAATTCCGAGACTGGCGATTGGGATACAGATCTGCTGTTGATCGATCTGGTCGCTGCGGATGACGACACGCTCGACGGTGGTGATGGCCGGGACGTCATATTTGGTCAACGTGGCAATGATGTTCTGGCTGGTGGAGAGGGCGATGATCTGTTGTTTGGAGACAATGCAACGAATGTGTTGCCTTTCTGGACAGAAATTCCGCAGATTGTCCACGGCTATCGACTGATCGGCGTCGCGGACGGCGTGTCTGTCGAACTGGACGCTGGTGGTTCAGTCGTCGTGCCTGATGTGCAGCTGGAAACCGGTGGCTTCGACTTTGTCGATCCTACTTTGACGATCGTGAGTGATCTTGTACCGGTCTTTAATGAAATCGCGAACAACGATTCGTTGCGGCGTACGGATGGTTCGTTGCTTGTGCCTTATCTGGCGACGATTCCAGATGCCGTTCATCACGTGGATGTTCTGGCCGGTAATGACACAATCAATGGGCAGGAAGGTGACGATCTGATCTTTGGTGACGATGCCTCCTTCCGGACAACGCTTACGAGTCAATACAACGAAATCAGAAGAGCACTCGATGATGTCACCGGAGAATTAGTTCAGGCGCAGCAATGGTTGGCTCATCTTTCCCTGGACTATGATCTGGTTGAGCACACAATTCTCGGTGCCGATCACGAACACGATATCCGCATCGGGAACGATGTGATCGACGGTGGTCTTGGAAACGATACGATCGTAGGAGATCAGGGGCTGGTTCTGGCTTCTGCAACGTCTGGCGATTCATCATCCATTGATGGCAGCGTCGAACAGGCACTGGGCTTCCACGCGTTACTGCGTGATCTGGAAGAGGTCGTGGTCGATATGAACTCGATTGTCAAAGAATCGCATATTCAGGTCATCGAAATGCTGGTAGATGATGCGATCTCAAATCAATCATGGCACAGAAGATCCTGGTCACGTAGCGTTACTGATCCGGATCATCACGACTTGTTCTTCGGTAATGATGTGATTCTGGGGGGTGCGGGCGACGATCTGATTACCGGCGATGATGCAATTATTCTGCTGCCGACCCTCATAAATGACAATCCGTACGGAGAGCATCATGGTCATTACGGCCATTATGGAAATTATGGGTACTGGGGCCATGAAGACCACAGAGGTCATTGGGGGCACGACCATAATCATCATGAGAGTAATCGACACGAAATTGAATGGCTGCTGAAGCAACAACAGGACGAACGAGATCACCATCATGGTGTTTACTATGATCATCACCACTCGTATCAAAATTATGGATGGTCAAACTACTGGGCGATCAATTTGATTCCCTATCGTTTTGACTTTGACACTCAGATAGGCAATGACACGATCGATGGCGGAGCGGGGGATGATGTGATCATTGGCGATCTTAGTATTTTCGTCATGCCGACGGGACTGGAATCTCCAGTCAGTCGATACCAGAGCAACGAATTCGAAAATAACATAGACCAGATGGTCAGCGATGCCACTAAAATGCTCGGTGATCACCGAGACAATGACCATCGATTAGATCACCATGATAATTACGAATGGAATAGACACCACCGTTCGTACTGGGATTCAGATCAGGGAATCAGCAGAGGACACGACACTCTGACGGGTGGCGCGGGAGAGGATATTATCCTGGGCGATAATGGTCTGATTCAGCCACTGATTCAGCGTCATGGGCTATACGAACCGAATACGTACGTGGTTCAAACACTCACCGACTTCAGTAACTGCTATGGAGACTGGGATGGCGGCAACGATATCATCTCAGGCGGTGACGGCAACGATGTGTTGTTCGGTCAGGGCGGAGCAGACACGATCGACGGTGATGACGGCAATGACCTGATATTTGGTGGTCAGGATCGCGATAAGTTGAGTGGAGGTCGAGGTCGGGACGTCGTGAAGAGCAATTCCGGCAGACTTTCCGATGATGACACGAAGATGTTGTTGCGAAACCCCTGGTTGGATCAACTTTTGCAGAATTTTGAGGACTCGTTCTAAATCCTCAGTCTGGTCAAATTATTCAATCACATGATGATCGCTTTGATGAAATGCTTATGTTTGTCGATGCAACAAAAAAGGCTGCTTACAATCAAATGTAAGCAGCCTGGAAGTGGATGCGGCGGGAAGGCTGTTTTGCTTACATCCGCTACGCGTTACCCGATTGCATTTTCTCGAGTGAGCACTCCGTCGACGTCGCGAATGATCTCTTTAGAGTCGTATGGCTTCCAGAATATAGCTGCTTTTTAGCACAAGCATAAATACAGAGAATCCACCGGGCCTTGATTTTTGATAAGGAAAAAAGGAATTAGCGCGTAAAAGTTACTAACGCATGGAGACAGTCGACCGAGAATTAACATCATGAACTGTATGCAAAATCCAATTTTCAAAGAGCTCAACGCGCGGCTGAATAAATTGACCATACGGCATCTATGTCTCTTCAGCTATTGCACAAACAGTTTATTAATCTGAATAACTTATACGATTCGCTATATGTCCCAAAATTTCTGACGGTGTTTGTGATTTCGGATCTATACCTGGTGTTTTTTGGCGAGAGGCCAGCGTGGTTGATTTTTCTATAACAACCCCATGATTTTCCAGTTCGCTTTTGGCTGAAAATCTGGCGTAGTTGTGAAAATATGTATATTCTCATTAGGATCAATGGCGAACAACATCAAACGAGTTTCCCCTTGTTGCTCAAGATAATCTTCATATGAAAATTCTTCAGTCAGTAAAGTTGTTTTGATTTCTGCGCCATCGATTAAGCGTTTCTCCAGATCCTCGTATGAAATTGTTTCATCAAACAGAGTTCGCCCTCCGTGTTTGAAATTGGATTTCTCTTCGGCTTTTCCATTATCTGGTTGGTGGTGACGAATACTATAAATATGCTTAGGTCCGAATTCCAATCGAAAATATTGAGCGGCTAAAGCATTCAGTTCAATGTGTGGGGACATTGCCAAAAGATGTCCAATACCAATCAAGTTAAGGTGGCGTTCAGCGTGTTCTGAAACAGGGTTACCCCAATAGGCGTATAAGCCCTTCAACTTTGCTTTCGTGACAGAAGACCAGTCTTGATCAGTAAGTAATGTTCTAAATCCATTGTTCATTAATTCTTGGGCGATTGTTTCAGTGACAATATTGACTCCAACAATCAGAAAGCCTTTCGGATCTGGTTCTGCGACTTTTAAAGCTTTGGCGATAGGTCTGGCTGTGACGCTTTGCAGTAAAACCGTTCCAATAATCATGAAAAAAGTGAGTGGAACCAATTGGGTTGCTTCCTGATAACCGAGGGATTCAAGCTTGATGGCAAACAGGGCTGATATTGCAGCAGCAATGATGCCACGGGGGGCGATCCATGACAATAGATGACGTTCGGCCATGGTCACTTTTGAGCCGATAGCACAAAGATGCACACTCAATGGACGCACCAAAAATTGAATGACAACGAAGATCCCGACAGCAGGCCAACTAAGATCAATAAAAGCAACGAGGTTCAATCGAGCTGCGAGTAGAATAAAAAGTATCGAAACTAAGAGTATGCTAAGGGTTTCCTTAAAGTCCAGAATGTCATCTAACTTGAGCGCTTTCATGTTGGCCAACCAGATTCCCATCACCGTGACGGAAAGTAGGCCTGACTCAGCTTCAAGCATGTTGGATACCGCAAAGTCAGTGCAGACAAAAGACAATGCCACAATGTTGTAAAGATATTGTGGAATCCAATATTTCTTTAAAAGGAATCCGAAACAGAATCCTCCTGCGATACCGAACAGAATCCCAATGAGCAAAATTTTCACAAACACGATCAGGCCAGTTGTAATGCCTTCATTTGCCCCACCTGAAACAATGAATTCAAAGACCAGCACCGCAAGAATGGCGCCAATGGGATCAATTAAGATCCCTTCCCAATGTAAAATATTAGCGACATTCTCTTTTGGTCGCACTGTTCGAAGCATTGGCATAATCACAGTGGGGCCAGTGACAACCATCAGGGCTCCAAAGAGGAATGAGATTTCCCATGAAAAGCCAAGCAGCACGCGTGTTGCTATTGCAACAACGACCCAGGTAATCAATACCCCGAACGTAATCATGTTGCGTATCACTCGCGCTAACCCCGGAATATCCTGGAACTTTAAAGTCAAGCTGCCTTCAAAAAGAATGACGGCGACTGCCAGGGAGACGAATGGAAATAGCAGGTCACCAAATAATTGATCGGGTTGGAGCCACTGAAATACTGGACCGGCCAGAATACCTACCGGCAGTAAAAAAATGATCGCTGGTAGCTTCACACGCCAGGCAATCCATTGACATGCCATTCCGGCCAAAAGAATGCATGATAGAGACATTATTGCGTGTTCGCCCATTTTGACTTCCTGTTGTATGTTTTATTTTAAGTCTCATGTCTTATTCTTCGCATTCTATTATGCAAGCTAGATGCAATTCTACCGTAACACCTTGACTCGAAAGAATCGTCCAGCCTACATCGAATGAGAGAAAAAGAAAGTTTTCAACTCAAACTCACTCGAGTTGAAAATATCTTATTTTTTTTAGGATGTGTGATGCACTCGGAAATTGTGAGAACTCGATAGGCATACGGCGATATGGAACATTTTGATCGGGGAGTTTTTTATAAGCGAGGCCAAGAAAATAGTAAGTTGAATCATCAATTTACTGATCGAAATGAAACCACTTCGGCACAAAGGCGACCAATTTACATTGATCTCTTGCGAATTGGTGATGCGCATCAAAAAGACTCAATTCCAGTGCTCTGTAGCGAATTATGGCTTATTTCTAGGTAAATAATGCTTTCTTGATAGTGTTAAGTCTACTGGAACGACTGTTGGAATGACTGTGGTTTTCGCGAGTGGTACGCCGATTGCGTTCTAGCGTGCAAGGAGACACATAATCTGCGACAAACAATTCCAACATTCAATTGAAGGAGAAAACTATGACGAATCGTGAAGAAATACGTGGCCATTGGAACGAACTTCGTGGTCAGATTAAAGAACGCTGGGGACAACTTAGTTCAAACGATTTGGATGAATTAGAAGGCAATACTGATCAGCTCGTTGGTAAGATTCAACAAAAAACGGGTGAGACCAGCCAGAAAATCGAAGCAGAATTAGATTCGATCATACAAAATCTGTCACAGTCAGCATCCTCTGCTACAGAAAAAATTGGTGAGGCTGCCAAGCAAGCGCAAGAACAATTTTCGCAAGTCAGTGATGCTGCCCGTGAGCAGTATGAGTGTGTCAGTGAGTCGGTGCAAGAGGGGTATCGTCAGGCAGAACATACTGTCCGTAAACACCCGGCCGAATCAGTTGCTGTTGCATTTGGAACCGGTTTGATCGCTGGCGTCATTGTGAGCCTTGTCTGGCGTCGCTAAGTCAGCGGTAGGGTAGCAAATACTATTTTTAAACGATCAAGGAGAGAGAAGATGATTCATCAGTTTGTAGATCTGGAAGATCGCGCGACTCAAGCGTCGCAGGATGCGTCCGGTAAAGCGAATTTGCAGTCCGCTTCTTCAAAGCTTCGCCAATACGCAGAACAGAAACCAATGAAATCCATATTAATTGGGTTGGGGATTGGGGTAGGGACTGGGATTGTACTTGGATCGATTCTAAGAGGATCAGCGACATACCTGACTCATGATGAAGCGTTAATAGAACGAATTGGGAACAATGTAAAGAACTCTTTAGCTGAGATTGTTCCTTCGTCTTTGACGAAACATTTTCGTGCTTAATAGCCAGACTTATATGAGCTAACGACAAATAGAGGACCAAATTGTGTCTGAGCATTCAAAACTTGATCGTGCTGAACAAATCCGTCGAACGATGAGAGACATTCGGAGTGATTTGGATAATGATGTGCATCAATTAAAACAGAGTGCTTCTAAGCTAACGAACTGGCGTCATTATATCAAAAACCATTCTTGGGCTTGTGTAGGAGTGGCAGCTGCGATTGGGTATCTCGTCGTACCAAGAAAACTCAACCTTCAAAGCGTTGATGCGAAGACTATTGAAAAACTAGCTGGCAAGAATCGTCTGGTTGTTGAACACAATTCCAAATCGCAAGCAAAAAAAAGCCTGATTCGGGGAGCATTTACTTTCCTTTCAGGATTGGCACTTAGGACGGCAGCAGCACAAATTATCCAACAATTGGCAACTGTAAAGTACAAACCGGAATCGGATCATACATCAATTGCACTGTCTCAACAGGAGTTCGATGAGGAAAAACTTTCTCATTTCACTTCGCGATAAAAGCTCAGATTGAGCAGAAGGCATGAAAAAATGCAAAATTATACGTTAAATAAACAGGTCAACGAAAACAGGGGGGCAGGTCCAAGCAATGCTCCAGATGCGGTCAGCTCGACATTAAAATCGGACTCCTTACCGGTCGTTGAGCGATGGGAACAAGAGTTGCGAGAACAGATCACAAATCATCCGCAACTGGCATTGGGTTTTGGTTTACTGGCGGGGGTCGTCCTGGGTTGGTGGGTGAAGAGATGAATGATCGAAATGGTCAACCAGGAATAGAACATACTCCCAGTATGAAAGGGCACTTAGGTGACTTGGGAGCTGATCTCATTTCTCTCAGTGAATTACAACTGGAACTCATTGCCGTGGATACACGGGATGCCACAAGAGAGGCTCTTTGCCCGGCTATTTTGGCCTGTCTGGCACTAGGACTGACAATTGGTGTCTGTCCTGTTGCATTACTTGGATTGTCGTGGTGGTTAAGTGATATCACCGAACTCAGTCAAGCAGCCTCTTCACTCATTGTCGCTGGTATTGGAATTTTGGTTGCGATGAGCCTCTTTTTCTGCGCCTGGAAAGGGTTCAGGAAGAGTTTCGCATTGCTTAAGCGTTCCCGTGCTGAATTACGAAGCAATGTCCAATGGATTAAAAAGATACTTTCCGAGAAACATCGTCACCATCAAAAAATGGTCTAGCAAATTTATTAACAGTCTTATGACTCCGTACTGAAAAGGGATTCCCTAATGAATACAACCACGACGCCTCAACATGCTTCATCAGGCACTAATCGGTCGGTTCCACAGAACCAACCTTCTCAGCAGCAGTTTATCGAACCATTAGAACCTATTGATGATATTGTAGATTATGTTCAAACATATGCCCGCCAGAACCCCGGGACAGCTGCTTTATGGTGTTTTGGGATCGGATTTATCGTGGGATGGAAATTAAAACCCTGGTAAGAAATCAATTGCGATGAAGTACAGTTAGTTGGTCTGTTAAGAATCAATCATCTGTAAACACCGGCCAGAAAACGTAGCGCCTGCCGGGGAGTGGTAAAT